>WNFO01000451.1_pt1 | contig 33038 bp, 41 predicted proteins | sample 5400251 | NCBI WGS metagenome assembly WNFO01 (sample SAMN13153354, study PRJNA577476) | soil metagenome | isolation source: 100 cm saprolite under Madrone tree | place: USA:California | collected 2016-06-14
TGAAGAAGTCGATGGAGACCAGCTGCTGGGCGTGATTCTCCAGAAAGGTGCGCCAGGTCTGAGACGGCGGCTTGCGGCAGCGCACCATGTATTTGCTTACGCTGCTCTCACCGATGTCGATGCCGAGTTTGAGCAGCTCACCGTGGATGCGGGGCGCACCCCAACCGGGATTCTCCCGGCACATCTTGCGGATCAGATCTCGGATCTCGCGGCAAATGACCGGTCGTCCGGGTTGGCCGCGCCGCACCTTCCAGGTCCAGAACAGCCGAAAGCCCGCACGATGCCAAGCCACGACCGTTTCGGGCTTGACGATGACCAGTGCCAAGCGCCAGTCGCTCCAAATGCGAGACAGCCAGACCCACAATAGGCGGTCCCCTGGGGTTAACCTGGGGCGTTTTCTCGCGGACCGCTGAAGCACGCCGATTTGGTGGCGCAGAGCCACGTTCTCCAGCTCGAGGGCAGCGCGCGAACGGAAGATCGAGGACAGAGTGGCGAGGAGCGTCGTGAGAGAAATGAGCATCGGGGGAGAGAATTATAAAAGAAGTATAATTCCCGTCCGCTTAGACATTTCGAGGTTTTCGAGAGGCACAGAGTGCCATGAGAGACACCGACATCAGGAGTTTCTGAAATTTCTGCGCCTGCTTGATACCGAGTTCCCCGGCGATATCCCACTTCATCTGATCATGGATAACTATGGCACGCACAAGCACGCCAAAGTAAAGGCGTGGTTGAAACGTCATCCCCGGTTCGTGTCTCACTTCGTCCCCACCAGTTCCAGTTGGATGAATCTGGTGGAGAGATGGTTCGGTCATTTAATAACAAGGCCATCCGCCGAGGCGCCTTCCTCAGCGTAGGCGATCTGCAGGCATCTATCGAGGCATTTCTGAAAACTTGGAACAGCGTGTCGCATACCCCGTCTGGGTGTTTGCGATTGGCGGACCATTTCTCTCGTGTAGCTGGTACCGCAGTTCGGTCGTGCCCAGCGTGTTGATTCACAACGGTTGTTTTCGGCATGTACAAACCGGAACCTGGTACACCTAACGTTTTTTTCTTTGGGAATTGCTGATTAGAAGAAAGGAGATTGCCATCCGGCGATCATTCCCCGAAATCGTGCCCGGCTCTATTGACAAACCGCCGGCGAGGAGGAGTAGTATTAATACGTTGTTCACACCTCGGGCGTCCTGCCCCTCGCTGCGGACAAGCTCCCAAGTCGGCAAGAGCAATCCTGGGCGAACACAGAGCCGCCTATCCCCATTGCCCGTTAGGTCCAAGGAGGCCTTATCGAACCCAATACAACTTAATCCAATTCCAATCGAGGAGACGCACTATGAACCGAGCAGATCCAACTACTGCAGAAACCAATTTCCTCAGCGCTACGGATCGTGAGCTCAGCGTCGAAGAAGTCGCTGAAATCCAGGCCCTCGATGCCACCATGGCAGGGACGGAATCTTCCGCCCCCCCCGCAGCGGAATCTTCCGAAACAGCAATCACAGAAATCGAACCAAAACCTCATAAACTTCCCACTCCTTTTCCGCCGCTGCCCCGCCGCCCCGTGAGTGGACGCTATCGCAGCGGTGGTATGGGCTTTCAACTGGAGTTGCGGGTGGACGTGGATGGCAGGCGCCCCATGCGAAAGGTCAGCGGAGACGTTTACCAGGTTTCCGGCTCCACCGTGTCCTATTTTGGTTCCTTTGTCGTGGATGCTCCCGTCCTGACGGTTCTGCCCAACCTAGTCATCATCAATGGCATTGGCAGATACACCTGGAGCGCCGGCGCTCCCAAGATCCGCATTTCGATTCCGCGGACCTTTGTTTTCGCGCCGCCCGCTCCCGCGACCGTGCAGTTCTTCACCCTCACTAACCAACCCGGCGCGCTGCATGTATGCCAGTATGTCTCGGCCTACTTCCGCACCGTGCAGTATGAACTCGATAAGGTCGCTGACCTGACCACGCCAGTTTTCGATCAGTACAACACCGGATCGCTTCCCTCAGGGGGACCGGCCCGCAATCTCTCCGTCATTTCAGGCTATGCAGAATCTGGCGTCGAATTCCAGGCGACCAGCCGCAACGATGTGATTCCCAACACCGAGGAAGGTGCCGACGCATTATGGAACAACAGTGAATTGCATGACTCCATGGAAAGGCACTTCAGCCAATGGCGGGACATTCCGCAGTGGGCGGTTTGGGAGGTGGCCTGCCAGGAGCACGTTTTGGGAACTGGCTTGTATGGCATCATGTTTGACCAGCAAGGAAAACAACGCCAGGGTTGTGCCGTTTTCCATGCCGGTATCGGCGGCACCACGTCCGACAAACTACGGCTCCAGCTCTACACCTACGTGCATGAGCTTGGGCATTGCTTCAACCTATTGCACTCCTGGCAGAAATCCTTGGCCACGCCGCCGCAAGCCGACCGGCCCGCCGCGTTGTCGTGGATGAATTATCCCTGGCTCTACCCTGGCGGCCCCTCCGCTTTTTGGAATGGTTTTGCCTTCCAGTTCGACGAACCGGAAATCATCCACATACGCCATGCCTTCCGCAATGACATCATCATGGGAGGCGGCAACTTCGCGGTCGGTTCGGCTTTGGACAACTCGCAGGCGTTCGACGAGAACCTGGAGGACAACTCCGGCTTGAAGGTCGAACTCTCCGTGGAGAAAAGCGGTAAGAGCTTCCTCTTCGGCGAGCCCGCCTACGTGAAAATCAAACTCACAGGCAGAGAAGGACGCACTGTGCATCCTTATCTGCACCCCAATTTCGGCTTGGTCCAGCTCGGCATTTGCAAGCCGAATGGGGATGTCATGGTCTATCGTCCGTTGATGGACCACTGCGTAATGGGCCAGGCGGTCACGCTTGGTCCGGAGAATCCCTCGCTCGAAGACGTCATCTATTGCGGCTACGGCAAGGATGGCTTCTATTTCGACCGCACGGGCTTCTACCAGCTGCGCGCCATCTACAACGCTCCGGACGGCTCGCGCGTCATGTCCAACATCCTGCATGTGCGCGTGCGGCATCCCGTAAGCGTAGCGGACGAGGATGTCGCCGATCTCTTCTTCGGACAGGACCAGGGCACTCTGCTATATCTGCAGGGGTCTGACTCGGAATTCCTCAAACACGGCAACGAGTGCTTCGACATAGTACTGGAAAAACACGCCAGTCATCCGCTGGCCACGTATGTCCGCCTGATCAAAGGGCTGAACATCGGCCGCGTATTCAAAGCCATTGACACAAAGGAACGCAAGATATACGTCCGTAAGCCTCAGTCGGAAGAGAGCGTAAAGCTGTTGTCTGGGGTGGCGGATGTGGCGGAAAGTGTCGGCCTGGACGCCATCACGATCGACACGGTCAACCAATCCATCGCGGACGCTCATCTGCGCAGCGGCAACAAGGCTGCAGCCGAGGCCACCCAAAAACGCATCAAAACTCATGCCAAAAAGACTTTGGCTGGAGCTAAGGTCGCCTAACACTGTTCATTTCACAGGGCGGGTCGATCAGCGCCCGCCCTGCTTTCGTTAGGATTTCTCCCGGGAGGCACCCGATGCCCGTGCTTCACATCGATCTACGCGACGGCTTCAATCATGACGACGTCATTCTCTACCTCGGCGACCGGGAAGCGGCCCGCCGCTCCGGGGTTACCACGGACCTGACCATTTCCCACGCTGCTTCTCTCGAAGTGCCCGCACCCGCTGGGCCGTCCACGCTTCGCATCGAAGTACCCGAACAACACGTCTGGTCTTCCACGGACGTGGACCCCGCGGAAACACCTTTTGTTGCCATCTTTCTCCGCGACCGGCAGATCTCATTCCACAAGCTCAAAGAAGCGATGCCCATGCTCTGAAATCTACAAACTGAGAACGCTCCACCTGTCTTTTGGATTTCGTGTGGAGTTAGAGATTGCGGCGCGAGTGAAATGCCCGATACACGGTGACCGATCTAGGACCTGGGGCTTTCTTTTTTCTCCGAAGTGGCATCGAGAAAGAGAGGAGATTCGCGGGGAAGGTTTGAGTCCCCAGTTCCAGAAGGCATGGTTGGCAAGCTTTCCAGCCGACCTATGGCCAGCGGAGGAAGAGGAAACAGCCGATGGGATCTATTTGCGGTTGAAAGATGCACTCGGCTTGTGGGAGATGAGTTCAGTTGCAGAGGAACCGAAACGTGGCCGGCTAGGGCAGAACGAGCTTGTCGAGCGGGTGGAATGCTAACACCTTAAATCAGACAGGGAAAGACCTGCGTACGTTCTCTTCTCGTCGGACCGCAACGAAGGCAAGGTGCGTCAGGCAGCGTCCTTGCTATCAATGGCCCTCAGCTTCTTGAGCATGGCTTCGACTTCGTCCTGCTTGTTCAAAGCGATCAACTCTTGGAGCTTTCGAGCATCTTCGTGGGCGATATCTGGCAAGTCTATCTCTTCGCCACGCCACATGAGTTTCATTCACAAATAATAGCAAAAAGGCCGACTTCCTCGATTGTCGGGTCGGCGTTGCACGCTTTTGCTGCACAACGCGCCAAATCAATACCTCTGCCCCCAGCACCGTGCGATCAGCTAAGTCCAGTCCGATACACGCTCTCCAGACGTGCTGATCATCCAAGTCTGGCGTCAGGAAATCAGTCGAGTTACGTGGAAAAGTCATACCTGTTCACCGCGAAGTTGATCCTCGGACCGAGGTTCATTGTGCTGGCGATGTGCAGTTTCTATAAGAATACGGTGGCGGATCGTTCTGAAATGCTCTGTAGCCGCGCGGGGTAAGCCGGATCGTGCCGCGCACCTCTTCCTCAACGTGGCCCTCATTTCTCAACTCCGCAACGATCTCGCGGCCTGTACAACGGCCTCTCCCAGTCTGCGAGGTGATCCGCCGAGCACCGCAGTCCCCAAAGCGATCCGCTGAATGCCGTCTGGCCGACCTCGTCCGCGACGAGCAGTGTTGCCCCGTCGGGCGAAACAGCAAGCAGTGACATGGTCGGGCTGGGAACCGGGACATGCGCCACCTCGCCACCGGAGCCGGACACCTGCGCGATGGCCGAGCCCGCGGAAGCCCATTCATTAAAGTAAAGCCGTGCCCCATCCGTCCCGACGAGACCCTTGGGATTACCGTCATGAGTGACCGCGACGTAGCCCGATACTTTGGGCGGGGGGAGTGGGCGGGATTGAAGATAGATGAGCAACGCGATGACGGCAAGACCGAAGCCGCCGACCGCGACGGTCCACCCTTTCCATGCAGCAGTAATTGCAGTATAAGACAGAACTCCGCAAGGGAGCGGCGTCCAGGGGGAACACCCAAAACGCCCTAGAATTGGGCGCTCCGCTCCACATGCGCCTTTACCCTTCCGAGCACTCAACGGACCGCACCAGGTCCCTTAGCGCGCAACTACATGGCCTTTTTTAGTGACTCGACCGACTGTCAGTCAACTGGCATAGTTCTGGCATGGCGGATCCTGGTTGGTCTTGGTCGCGATCCCTCTAAGACCACAACGCTCCGTGAGCTCCACGAGCGATTCTTGGATGAGATCCGCAGTGTCCGTTCGGACCGGCGCGAGACCCATGATTTTTATGAGCGTCGATAGGACGAACTCCTGGCTCATGAAGGTTTCGAGTGCCGTCTCTTCGAAATCGACGAGCAAAGAAATTAATACGGCCCGCACCTGGAAACAAAACCAGGTCAGGGGGTTCGGCAGGACGTATTCCACCTCTTCCCTGAATCGTTGCCTCGCAACCTTGCACGCTCCGGAGACGCCTTCCAGCCACGTGCCTGCCGGCGTCGACGTTGGTAGACCAAGCCTGGAGCGGCTAAAAAATATCAGTTTATTACCCGTTCCGAATCCGGTCCGAAGTAGTGGGTTTTCAATACCAGAAGTCAGTGCATAAACGTGGGGTTTTTTAAGCGCTACAAGCCTGAAGTGGACTGAACAGATCTCAATGTGCGGACGCATGGAAAGCCACCGCCCTGACGCTCAAGTGAGCTTTGACGCCAGGATTGTTTCCGGATTGACCACTCGCCATGCTCCCAGTCGGTGATATACAGTCATTATTTGTTGAAGCAAAAGTAAACGGAACGCGATTCGTCGCTCGTATGTCGAAACCCCGTCGCAATACGGCTTTCCGCCCGCTGGACGACAACACCTTCGCCGTGGCCTGTCCCGTACGAATTCGTGCTCGACGCGATCGCTCCACTGTCGCCCGAGACACGCTCCATGTTCGGCTGCCTCGCGGTCTACGTTGAGGACAAGATTGTCCTAGAGATATCTTCGCTACACTCGCGCGGCCTTGCCTCACGTTCCGCGCCGGACCATATAGCCCAGCGACATCACCAGCAATAACGGCAGGAATGTAGGGACAGTGTATTGCAGGCCATCCACCCAAAATGTGCTGCACGCAATTCCCGCGAGTGTCACAATTCCGATAATGGTAGGCAGGGGATGAGCTGGTAACTTCAACGGCAATTTTGCCACGGCCTCAGGGTCGAGCTTTTGGCGAAAGCGAAGATGGGTCAGCAGAATCACGATCCACACGAAGAACATACCCGCCACCGCGGTACCGTAGAGCAGCAGGAAAGCATTTTTCGGCGCTAAAATCGCAAGCAGAATCGCAGCAATCATGCCCAGAGTCGAAATTCCGAGAGCCCGGTGAGGTACGCCGTTCCAGCTCAGAAGGCCAAGCCAGGCAGGAGCGTATTTCCCTCGTGACAGAGAAAACAACATGCGTGTGGAAAGGTACAGGTTGGTATTCGCGCTGGAGAGGGCGGCGGATATCACAACCAAATTCATGATGCTGGCCGCGAACGGAATTCCCGCAGTCTCAAATGCCCGTACAAACGGACTGCCGCTGATGTTCGCGCTGCCGGTATGGTTCCAGGGGTTCATGGCCAGCATTACGCTGATCGCAAGCACGTAAAAGATGATCAGTCGAAAAACGATGGTGCGCATGGCCCGCGGGATGCTCTCCGCTGGATTCTGGGCTTCGCCCGCGGTGACAGCGATTACTTCGACTCCCATGTAGCTGGTGATCGCCAGCGTAAGCGCCAGCCAGACTCCCCGCCACCCGTGGGGCAAAAAGCCTCCATGCTGGGTAAGATTGCCCAAACCCACCGCCGGCCAGGGCCCCATACCAGTAATCAGCGAAAGACCCACGCCAATAAAAGCAATGATGGCGACCACTTTGATCAGCGCAAACCAGTATTCGAACTCGCCGAAATTACTGACCTGGAGCGCGTTGATGGTGACCAACACTGCCGAAACGACAAACACCCAGGCCCAGCCAGGAATATTCGGGAACCAGAACGCAAAGTAAATTGCGACTGCAGTCACTTCCGCGCCTATGGCGATGATCTGCACCAGCCCGTAAGTCGCCCGGACGGTGAACCCGGCCCAGCGGCTGAGGTAGATTTCCGCATACACTCCGAAAGAGCCCGCTACGGGATGCGTCACCGCCATTTCCGCCAGCGCGTAGGCCATCACGAGCGCCACGACGGCACCTAACAGATAAGTAATAATGACGCCAGGTCCCGCCAGTTCAATGGTCACAGTGCTACCCAGGAAAAGGCCGACACCGATGGCGCCACCGATAGCAATCATGGTCAGCTGTCGTGCGCTGAGCCGGCGCTGCAGACCTTCAGCTTGGCCGGGTGACGAACTTGCAACATCGGTCACCACAGTCTCCGAGTTATCTTTGGCGGGCACTGGAATTTTGCTCGATCCGGGCGATCTAATGTACGTGAAACTTAGCCGGCAATCATCTTGGCCAACACGTTAACGAAGCGCTCGATCTCATCGAGCGTGTTGTAATGAACCAGCGAAGCACGCACCGCGCCTGTCGCCGGAGGTATGCCGAGACGTTCCAGCAGACGCGGCGAATACATATTCCCGTCCCTCACTCCAATGTTGTTTTCGGCGCACTGCGCAGCGACGGCGGCCGGCGCAATCCCTCGGAGGTTGAAGCACACGGTGGGAACACGCAGGCGAATGTTAGAGGGTTCTCGATGACCATACACCGTCACACCATCCAGTTCCGACAATCGGCGGAGCAGTTCGATGGAGAGTGCGGCCTCATGCACTCGAACTCCCTCCATGGCCCGCTGCAGCAACCCCCGCCGCGAGACGTCCAACCCCGCGGAAACTCGGGTTCCAAGTTCCTCGAGATACGAAATCGCTGCATCCATTCCTGCCACGTTCTCATATACAAACGTGCCCACTTCGATTTTTAGTGGAATCTTGTCCGGAATAAAGTCTTCGCGGAATGTGGCCAGCGCCTCGAGGGCCCGGCGCTTGCCGTAGAGAAAACCCATGTGGGGAGCAAATATCTTGTATCCCGAGCAGACCAGGTAATCGCAATCCAGATCCTGCACATCAAGTGGCCCGTGTGGCGCATAGTGAACCGCATCGAGGAAGATTTCGGCCCCGGCGGCGTGCGCAATTCTGGCCGTCTGCTTCACATCCACAATTGAACCTAATGCGTTGGACGCGACCGCACATGCCACCAGGCGAGTGCGGGAATTCAGCAACGGCTCCAGATCCTCATTGCGCAGGGTGCCGTCCGGGCGCATCTTCCACCAGCGGATTTCAGCTCCCCGCGCGCGCAAGGCCAGCCATGTCGCCACATTCGCTTCGTGGTCCAGGTCGGTGACCACGATCTCTCGCCTGTCTCCCAGAGTCTCCGATAGCGCCAGGCTCACCAGTCGGATGAACGACGTTGCATTCATGCCGAAGGCGACTTCGTCCGGCTCGCGCGCATTCAGAAAAATCGCGACGCTCTCTCGCGCCCGTTGGATCGCCGCATCCACCTCCTGGCTCTTGCGATAGCGCCCGCCGCGCTGCACATTGCGCGATAACAGATGATCCTGAACCGCGTCAAGCACAATCTGGGGCGCCTGAGCGCCCGCTCCGTTGTCAAAGAAAACAAAATTGTCACTGCTATTGAGCGCAGGAAATGACTGGCGGACCCAGGAAATTGGGAAATCAGGCATGATTTCTCTTTAGTGCTGTTTCAACTGTTGGTAGATGGTCTCCGCATTGTCAGCAAAGGTTGCCTGGAATTGGGGATACTGGCGGAAGTCGCTGTACTTCTCCATGTGGATGTTGTGGCGAACCTCTGCCAGTTTGGCTCCTTTTTGGGAGAGCGCCTCGACCTGCGAAAACAGATCATGGAGATAATCGCGAAACTTCTGGAGTTCGACCTTGGTGCCCAGTTCGAAGTGGCCGGGTACTACTGCCTCCAACGGCTTGTCCAGCACTGCGTCCAGAGCCCTAATCCAATTTTCGGCGCTGCCGTCGTCCATCGCGGGGGAGGACCGGTTAAGAAACAGGTCTCCCATCGCGATGGTACGTTGACGGGGGAAATACACCAACGCATCTCCAGAAGTGTGGGCTTTGCCCGGAAAATAAATCTCGGCGGTGTAAGGATCGAGATGGACCGTAAGGCTCTGCTGAAATGTCACGGTGGCGGGCCGGAACCCCGCTAGCGGGGACATAGAATTGTTCGCAGACGCAGCTTGCATGACCGCGAGCGTGTGTTCCCGGGTCCAATCGGTGCTGATCACAACCGCCGCTGGTCCTACGGTAGAGTTCCCGCCCTGATGATCAGGGTGAAAGTGGGTGTTGACGATGTACCGCACCGGCAGGTCTGAAACCTTGCGAATTGCCTTCAGCAGTTTCCCGCCCTCGATGGCGTTGAGGCCGGTGTCCACGACCAGAATGCCTTTGCTTCCCACCAGGAAAGTGGAGTTCGAACTGGAATCGTTATCCGAAATGTAGGCATAGAGGTCCGGACCAGCCTGCTTGACTTCCGGCGTCGCCCACGTCAGCGTAGCGGCAAGAAAAAACCCGAGCATCAGCGATCTTTGAATCCACCGCCGACTCGGTAGCGTCTGGTTGGCTCGCGCTTCGCACCTCCTCATTGCTAGAAGCTCACTTTCAGAGCAAGTTGAATCAGACGTGGTCCGCCCGATCCCAGTCCGACGTTATTCTGCGCGGCGTCGGGCGTTTGGAACAGCGTTCCAAAGTTGGGAGCTGCCAGAATGTTTGCCGGCAACGCGAAGTTGGGATGATTCAGGATATTGAAAAACTCGGCTCGGAATTGGATGTTTGCCTGTTCGCCGATCCGGGTATTCTTCATCACCGAGAAATCGAAGTTATGGAATCCCGGCCCGGTTACGATGTTGCGTCCCGCATTGCCGAAGGTCAGTAGCTGATTGGGGGTAAACGCTGCCGTATTGAACCACCGTGGCACGGTGTGCGGACCAGCGTTGGGATCTCCGATCAGCTCGGGACGGTCGTTGCCCAGTCCAGTGCTGCTATTGTCCTGCCCGGTTAAGACTGAAAATGGCTGTCCGGTCTGCAGGCTGAGGATACCTCCCAGTTGCCAGCCATTGGCCAGCATCTTGGGCAATTTCTGTGTGACCGGAATTTCGTAGAGGAAGCTCCAGCTTAATCTGTGCCGAATATCGAAGTCTGAATCGCCACGCTCCGCGGCCAGGTTGTAATTGTCTTGGGGAAAGATAGTGGTGGCATTGGCGCCCGATCCGAAGAAGACAGAGGCGCCATCGATTGACTTCGACCAGGTGTACGACATCAGGAACGAAAGTCCGTGGGAGAAGCGTTTGTCCAGCTTGGCTTGGAAGCTGTTGTATTGCGAACTGATGGTGTCCTCCGCCTGGAAGAGCTGGGCGTATCCGAAAAATGGTGTACGCGCGATGCTCGGAATTGCCGCTATGCCAGCCGGGAGGATGATGTTGTCAATCACGAAGTCGGGGATACCCATGATCTCCATCCGGGTGCGCACGTCGGGAGTGAGCTTATCAATCTGCGCCTGGGTGATGAACGCCTGATTCATCTGGCGGAAACGCGGCAGTTTGGTTCCGGAAGTGCCGACGTAGCCGAATTCCAGCAGCGCCTTGCCTGGAAGTTGATGCTGCACCATCAGGTTGTAATGTTGCGCGTACGGCGTCCGCAGTTTTTGCTGGGTAACGGTGAGCACCGGAAATCCGGAGGGCGCGAACGCGTCGGGCCAGCCCGGGAATGCGTTGAAGAAGTCTGGCAGGAACGGGGGGTTCAGCATTACGTTCCCTGGAATATTTCCGATAATCGTTTCATAGAACGCGCCATAGCCCGCGCGGACGACAGTCTTGCCGTTGCTGAACACGTCCCACGCCAGGCCGAGACGGGGCGCAAAGTTGTTGTGATCAGGATCGTAAATCCCATCCACCTCTCCCTGGGTGACAACCCCGGAGGCGCGCAGGGCGGCCAGATTGCTCTGGATGGTGGGATCGCTGGGATCCAGGAAAGTGGTGAAGTCCTGTGGACGGAATGTACTCAGGCGGCCATGGGCCTCGCGCAGCACGGTATTCAATTCGTAGCGCAAGCCATAGTTCAGAGTCAGGTTCTTCCGCAGCTTGAAGCTGTCCTGTCCGAAGAAACCATAACTGGTGGTGTGGAAGTTGCGGTGAGAGTCGCCGACGAACTGCAAAGCGCCGCTGGAGAGTCCCTCGGCAAAATCAACCAGCGCGTTGGGAATACCCTCCGGGTTATTAGTGCCGCTGAAGCTGACCTGGCCGCTAAAGGCCAGATCGTAAAGCCGGTTGAGTTGGGTATAGCGGATATCTGCACCCACTTTGAACACGTGGCGAGCGGTGGTGTGGGAGACGTTATCCACCACCTGGTAGGTGTTGGTAGCGGTGCGGTTGGGTTGATCAATCGCCCCACCCAGGTTGCTGACGGATGCGCTACCGGAGACGAATCCACCAGAGAAAGAAAGTTGAGGAATATTTCCCAGTCCCAGCGGCGCACCTGCCGGCCACCCAGTGTTGATGCCAAAATCCGCTGCCTGCGGGCCGGGCTCGGTTGCCAGCTGAATGTTGGTACGAGTGAATCCCAGGCGCGCTTCGTTCAGCGTCTTGGGAGAAATTACACGCGTGTAGGAGATGGCTACCAGGTGATTGGCACCGTCGTCATCCACTCCATAACCGGGCACATTGGTTCCGCTCTGTCCCGGCGTGAAAGGAAAGAAAATGTCGGAGCGGGTCCGGCTGTAGCGCGCCGAAAGACTGTCCGAAGTACGCAAGCGATGGTCAATCTTCACCAGGAACTGGTCGGTGGCGTCGCTCTGCTCCGGGGAAGAAATAAAGTTGCCGCTGGGATCGGTGAGGTTGGGATCCGGATATAACTTGAAAAGCTGCGCACTCACCGGATTCACAGCGATCGTGACGGGGTTTCCGCTGGCGTCAGTGAAATTGCCGGCTCGCTGGTCGAGGGTGGGCACATTGGTGATGCGGGTGATGCCTGCTTTTCTCCGAAAGCCTTCATAGTTCAGAAAAAAGAAGGTATTGTTCTTCACAATCGGGCCGCCCAGCGTGCCTCCGAACTGGTTCAGACGTAAGCCCGATTTGGGGAACTCGTCCTGGTTGAAGAAGTTTCGCGCGTCGAACACATCGTTGCGGAAGAATTCATACGCCGATCCATGCAACTTGTTGGTGCCCGACTTGGTCACCAGATTGATGACCGAGCCGGTGTTGCGCCCGTACTCGGCCGCAAAAGTATTGGTCTGGACTTCAAATTCCTGAATGGAATCGACTGAAGGCAACTGCGCCGCCTCACCCGCAAAATAATTATTGTTGTCGACTCCATCTACCAGAAAATTATTGGAAGTGGAACGCTGGCCGTTGGACGAAAAACCTGAGACATTGCCTTCGCCACCTTGCTGGCCGCCTCCGCCACCCGAGACCGCCACTCCAGGATTCAGGCGTGCCAGTTGCGCGAAGTCGCGCCCATTCAAGGGCAGGTCTTCAACCTTGCGGTTGTCGATTATCTGGCCCAGCTTGGAGCTTTCCGTCTGGGTAAGGTCCGCATTCGCTTCCACCGTCACGGTCTCGGCGGTGGCGCTGACTTTCAGCGTCAGATCCAGGGCACGCGTCTGGGCCACGCCGATTTCGATGTTCTTCGCCACCAGAGTGGCAAAGCCCGGAGCCTCCGCCCTGAGCTCGTACATGCCACCAGGAATTGCGATCACCCGGAAGATTCCATTGTCCGCGGAAGTAACGTCTCGCTGCAGACCGGTCGCTGCATTGATCACTGTGACCTTCGCGCCCGCGATCGCGTCCCCTTTTTGATCCTGGACAGTGCCCACAATTCCGCCCTGGGTGGTCTGCGCCCAGGTAGCGGCGATTAGAATGTTGAGCAGAAGTACTCTCGTCAAAGCTGTGATCGTTGATAGCCGCATAACCTACCCCCGCCGCGATTCATCTGCGTTACCTTCCCCAGAATTTCACCCAAATCTTCATTCGCCGATCAGGGCCTCGCTGATAATGCCGTCGAAATTTCGTCCTTATAAACCGTGCCGTCTTTCATCACAAATTCCACATGCTGCAGCAGGCGCACATTGGCAACTGGATTTCCTTTTACCGCAATGATATCCGCAAGCTTGCCCTTCTGGATGGAGCCGATACGATCCGACCATCCCATGAGCTCGGCCGCATTCACTGTGCCAGCTTGCAGGGCTCGCGTTGGCGTCAGCCCCAATTCCACCATGGCCGAGAATTCACCGCCGTTTTCACCGTGCGGATACACTCCCGCATCCGTTCCCAGGGCAACACGCACGCCGCTACGAAAAGCCCGCGCCACATTCTGCTTGGCGGCGGGAATAATGATGGCCGCCTTCTCCATCACCCACGGTGGCATATGCATCTGTGGCGCGTGCTCCTCAAACCAGAACAAGGGATACGACGTTGGAACCAGAAACGTATTGCGCTCTTTCAACAGTTGAATGCCTTCGTCGTCCAGAAATATGCCGTGCTCGATCGAATCCACGCCGGCGCGAATAGCATCTTTGATCGCCAGCGCCGAATGCGCGTGCGTGGCCACTTTTCTTCCCAGGCGGTGAGCTTCGGTGATCAGCGCCTGCATCTCAGCCGGACTGTACTGTTCCAGCAGCGGATTGTCCCCCTTGGAAAAGACTCCGCCGGACGCGCAGAACTTGATTACATCGGCGCCGTACTTCACCACCTCTCGCACTTTGTGCATGACCGCGTCGACTCCGTCCGCCGCGCCTTCGGCGGAGTAGTGGAATTCCGGAGCCAGCATGTTGCTGTCGCAGTGTCCGCCTGTGATTCCCAGCGGCGGCCCCGAAGCCTGCATGCGCGGCCCGATCACATCCCCGGCATTGATGGCATCCCGCAAGGCCACATCGGCATAGCCTTCTGCTCCGACATTTCGCACGCTGGTGAAACCCGCCAGCAGAGTCAGGCGCGCATTCTTGGCGCCGGTCAGCGCGGCGCGAGGACTCGAGATTCCCAGCGATTCATAACCCGCGTTTCCGGCGTTCGAGGTCAGATGGGTGTGGACATCAATAAATCCGGGCAGTACGGTTGCATCTCCCAAGTCGATCACGCGGGCGTTCAGAGGAACTGGGACATTCCCACTCCCTACCGAGGCGATCCGGTTTCCGGTGATGACGATCACGGGATGATCGGTCAACTGGCCCGACTCCGCATCGAAAAGCTTGCCGGCACGAATCACGACACTCTCGACAACCGGAGACGACTGCGCCGAGAGGCCCGGGGCCCACATAAGAAGTCCAATCATCAACAGCGCCCAGCCCATGCGCCGCTCCGTCAGATGTGTGAAACGTCGCTCCGTTCGAATCTCGCTAGGCTTGCGACCATCCATAGTCGTGCCTTCTCTCGTTCTCTACCGATCGATTGCAGGCGGTTCGGTTACTAGTTGGTTAAGGTTCTCTTCGAGCAGTTGCAACACCGCGTGAACGTCGTCCAGAGTGTTGTAAACATGAACCGAAATTCTCAGTCCATCATGCCGGCTGGAGACGACTACGTTGCGAGCTGCGAATTTTTGTACCAACTCGTCCGCCTCCTTCGATTGCAGCACTACCAGCGGACCAGTGCTGTCAGAAGGCGTCTTAGTACGGATGCCCAGTTCTCTCGTCCCATCCAGCAATGCCATGGTCAGGGTCGCTACTTGCGTTGCCACCGTTTGCATGCCAATTTCCTCGAGCAACCGGACACCCTCACTCGCCCCGTAAATGCTTGGAATGGGAGGAGTCCCGGACTCGAAACGCCGCGCGCCTGGCGCGGGATCAAACAATTTGACATCGAAGGCGAAGGGATTGGCTTGACCGAACCAACCGGTAACGGATGGCACGAGCGACGAAGCCAGCGACCTCCGCACGTACATGAAGGCCAGACCCGGGGGGCCCAGCAAATACTTAAGAGTTCCGCTGACATAAACATCCAGATCCATGGCCTTGACATCAATTGGACGCGTCCCACAATCCTGGTAATCGTCAAGCAATACCAGGGCCCCGCGATGGTGTGCCATCTCGGTAATCTCGGCCGTGGGCATGCGAAAGCCGTTCATGAAGCAGATATGCGTCAGGGGAACAATCAGCGTGTCCTGGTCAATCAGTTCGTCATAGCCTTCGACCGTCAGCCGGTCGTTTGACGCCTCCACGAAAACCACCTCGGCGCCGCGCTGACGCTGTGCCAGCCAGATGTGTCCCATGGTCGGAAATTCGAATTCCCCGAGCACCACCTTGCGTCGTTGCTGAAAGGAGAGGGCGCTGGCAATCGAGTTGATTCCCGCCGAGGCACTGGCCACCACCGCCACTTCATCCGGTTCGGCTCCGATGAAGCGCGCAAACAGGCCCCGCGCCTCTTCGTAATGCTCTACCCATAATTCCCAGGGCGATCCCTGTTCGTGCCAGCTGCGCAGATACTCCAGAAAACCGGCCTCCACTTGTTCCGAGAGCGCCCCTTGAGAACAGCTGTTGAGGTAGATCTTCTCCTTAAAGACCGGGAACTTCGACCGGATTGCCGCGACTGCGTGATTGGCCAAGATCATTCCTCACTTCAAAGGATGAACATGCGCTGCGGGAGCGCGGACTGGCCGACTGCAGACACTCGCCCACCGGAGCCCTGGACCAGGAGTCGGCGAAACGCTACCCCAAGCACGGAATGCATGTCAAGTGTATTCATCTCGGTATGCATGTGGTATACCATCTCACTAAGAGGCTCCGGGGATTCTGCCCACGAATGAGGTAATCTTGGCCAAGATGCCAAAAGCAGCGCTGTTCCGCTCCGGCCGACCAAAAAGGACACGCAGCCGGGGATCGCAATCCTCAGCTGTTGCTCCGCCACGAAGCACCCTGGCGGAGCAGGTCTATCAGCAACTTAGACGCGACATTATTCACGGCGTTTTCCAATCCGGTGAGGCTATCAACGAGAAGGTCCTGGCTAAGCGCTATCACGGCAGCCGCACTCCTGTCCGCGAGGCGGTGATGCGCTTGCAGCAAGAGAATCTGCTGCGGCTTGTGCCCAACAAGGGTTATTTTGTCGGCCACATCACTATTCATGAACTCAATGAGATGTATGAATACAGAGCGGAGCTCGAAGGTTTTTGTGCAGAACTCGCGGCCCGGCGCTGGGCCGACACCGCCGTAATGGCGCGGCTGACTGGCTTAGTGGCTATCCAGTATCGTACGGACGATCGGTCCAGTTATGAGCACTTCATCGAAGCTGACACTGAATTTCATGTTGGCATCGCCCAGTTAACCCGCAACCGGCTGGTGCTGCGAGCCATCCGCGATGTTCGTTGCCAGATGGAACGCATTATGTTTGCCGCGATCGATATCGGCTACTACGGCGAAGTGCCGGCTCGAGAACACACCGAAATTCTCTCTGCCATTCACCGTCGTGATCCTGTCGCTGCCCGTAAGCTTATGTATCAACACATCGTCGGCTCCAAGGACAAGGTCCTGCAACTGGCTGCCGGAAGACCTCTCACCGAGAAATCGTCCTAGCGACAATGGCAAGCCACGACGGCATCGGCGTGCGGGACGAGCAATCGCCGCGCCGCCCACCCGATGTGCATCCCGCCACGCCAAAAGAGGACCGTCTGACTTTTTACTATTTGAACTATACCCAGGTCCCGGTACCCAGGTCCGGTCGTGTCGAAGGAAATGCTCATCCAGGGCGATCCGGTTATGACCTTCATGGTGGAGGGGTTGCAACCGCTGGTTTCCACCGTTTCTGTTTCTTTAGGCACTATCTCGCTGTTGTACCTGCGAAGTCGGTGGCGCAGCACTTTGTAGCAGAGTGCCCTATTTACAGTTCTGCAAGGAGACTGCGACATGGTTGAAGCCAGCGAAGAGGTTTACTCCTCGCTCCGCCGACGATTCAAAGGTGATTTGCTGCGCCCCGGCAACAGCGGTTACGAAGACGCGCGCACCATTTGGAATGGCATGGTAGCTCGCGCGCCCGGGCTTATAGCGCGCTGCGCAGAGGTGAGCGATGTGCCAAACGCAGTCCGGGCCGCCTCCGAGATTGGAATTCTGACTGCCGTCCGTTGCGGGGGGCATAGTCTTGCTGGCTTTAGTACGTGCGATGGCGGCATGGTGATTGACCTATCGAGAATGCGACAGGTCACTGTTGATCCGGAGGCGCGCCGGGCTCGGATCGCAGGCGGTTGTCTGCTGGGATCGGTTGATGCCGCTACCCAAAAAGCAGGACTGGTGTTTCCGTCAGGCGTCGTCTCTCACACCGGCGCTTCCGGGCTGATTTTGGGGGGAGGGACCGGATGGCTCACGCGGCGATTCGGATTGTCATGCGACAACGTTGAGGGCTTCACTCTCGTAACCGCGGATAGTTCCTTCGTACGCGCCGACTCCAAAGAGAACCCGGATTTGTTTTGGGCCTTGCGTGGAGGCGGGGGTAACTTCGGAGTGGTAATAGAATTCGAACTCAAACTTCATCCGCTTACCGCAGTGGTGCTGGCGGAAGGATTGTCTCCCGAGGCCAATATTCGCCCGCTCCTTGAATACTGGAGAGACTTTATGGCCGAAGCGCCAGTCGACTTGAAGTGGAACATTGATCTGCGCCTCGCCCCGCATACGAAGAAGGTACCTCTTGAGCTCTGCGGGCGGCCAGTGGCCAGCAATTCCCTGATTTGGACTGGTGACCCCGAGGCCGGGCGTCCCTACTTGGAGCGCGCGCTTTCCATGTGCAGCAAGGATTCTGTGAGGACCAAAATCGTGTCGTTCCTAAATTTACAAACCATGGCGGATTCCGATTTCCCGCATGGTCGGCGCTATTACACCAAATCAGGATATTTCACTTATCTCGACGATGGCACGATTAATCGCGTGCTGGAGGCAGTGGCCACGATTCCTTCATCGGAAACCCAGATTGAACTTGCCTATCTTGGGGGCGCCGCGGCGCGAGTCGCATTGACTGAGACCGCATTCGGCGATCGCAGTGCTCCTTTCATCATCAATCTGCTGGCAAACTGGTCGGAAGTGTCCGCCGATGCCGGTAATATTTCCTGGATTCGCGGACTCTTCAATAGACTTCGGCCAGCTATGAAACCCGGCGTTTACATAAATTTCATGAGCGGCGATGAGCAGGATCGGGTGCCCGAGGCTTATCAGGAACGATGGGACCGTATGGTCACGGTTAAGTCGCACTATGATCCAAATAACTTCTTCCGGCTAAATCAGAATGTTCCTCCACGGAAACTCGCGGCACAGAGGTCATAGTGGATCCACCGCCAAGGCGGGCAGAGTTTTTCTAAGCCAGGGGCCGATGGTGCGCGAGCCCAAAAGCAGCAAGTACCGACGCACCGTTCGTTTGTGCTCACGCTGGGCTACAGTCGCAAAGCGGTACGTAACCGCCATGCTCGATCGCCTGCTGCATCATGGCCACGCACTGAAATGCGGTCCACGCAGTTGGCGCACAAAAATAGGCTTGCCTCCACGGCAGGCGGCAGGATAGAACAACCTGGTCTTGGACGCTTCTTAAAGTATGGCCGGTTTTGCACTGATCATGTATGGCCGGTTTTCAGGTGTTCACTGAGGAAATTGAGGGCTTTGTGAACGGAGAGCATCGTCATTGTGACAACAACTTGTGTCAACAACTTGTGTCAACAACAAGCAAACTATGAGTTGCGGAATATTGTCCTGCGATGTATCCAGAAACTCATAATTAAATCGTTACAAAACGACGGAAGGTTTTGAGTCCCCCCGATTTCTGACACACTAAGTTTCCGGCAAATTTACTTCCTGTGAGATTTGCCCAGAGTCCCAGCGGAAGCCAACCGGCTGCCCAATCCGAGGTGTCTCGCACAACTCCGGCGAAGAGCAGAGGATTTGGCGTCTGTTCTAGGGTACGAATTTGTAACCGGCGCTGTGGATGGTTTTGAAATGCACAGGATGCGAAGGGTCTCTCTCCAATTTGTGCCGCAGCTTGAGCATGTGGTTATCCACGGTCCGAGTAAAAGGATAGTTCTGGTAACCCCAAACCTTACCCAGAAGCTCTTCGCGTGAAATCACGCGTTCAGGATTCTGTATCATGAATCTCAGAGTCTTGAACTCCTGCGCCGTAAGCGAAACTGGCTCACCTCGACACGTCACTTCCACCTTCGAGAAACTCACGGTCACATCATCGAAGCCAAATACGTCTCCCCTAGTGAGCTGCGTCGAGTGCCTCACCGCGGCACGCACACGCGCGAGCAGTTCCCTTGGGCTGAACGGCTTGGTTACGTAGTCGTACGCACCAATTTCCAGGAGCAGGACTTTGTCCAACACATCTGACTTTGCGCTAAGGACAATAATTGGAAGCCCGGGCGCGGCTTGAGTGATTGCCCGGCAGACCTCCTGCCCTGACATGCCCGGTAAGCGCAGGTCGAGGACAAGCGCGGACGGTCGCGTCTTCCGAAAGAGTTCCAGACCAAAAGCTCCATTGTGTGCCAGATCCACGACGTATCCGTCGCATTCGAAGAGTCGTTTTAGGGTCTTCCGTACCACGCTGTCATCTTCGATCACTAAGATCCGCTGCATAGCTGTTAACCGCGTTCGGCCAGTGGGCGCTCCGAGATCATGAGGGGAGACTGGATCCGCTCTCGGCCGGAGTATGAAACGAGCCTTCGCAGACCATATCCATGAAGGTCATAAGGCTCAATTGTGCCATAAAAAATGACGCCTATTCGATTTCATGAGGGTAACCGGCCATATTGTCGGCCCGTTCAGGAACAACGAGAACTATAAATGGCCTGAGTAGCTGGACAACGCGTAATGTATCGGGGACGGATAGGCTGATGGCTAATTCCGGCCAGAGCGGACAAATTGGTCAGACCTGCACGCGATATTTTGTTGATCCGGAAGGCCTTGTCGTCACGTATTGAAAGGCGCGGGATGTACAGCCTGTGTGCCGAGTTGAATCTTGCTAGAAATGCGATCATTTTCCGAGCAATACGATGCCCTAGCGGGCCGCGGATCGGCGACTCGGATTACGGATTTCCACGAGCATCTGACCGCCAGTTGGCACTCTTCTCGGCTTCTGACACAATGAGCGGACGATGTCGTCAGATCGGAATGCGAGGGCGCTTGCTGGATTGCGCATAGCTGTCGGTGTGCTTTTTCTAATCTTCGCCGAATACAAAGTCTTTGGCGCGCAGTTTACTCGGGGCGGCGGGTTTCAATTCTGGATCAACCGTTTCCTCGCTGACGGTACGTATCCGTTCATGGCACCTATCTTGCGAAACCTCGTGCTGCCGCATGCGAAGTTTTTTGCGTTCCTCGTAGCTTATGGCGAGCTGGCGATCGGTCTCGCGCTTCTGCTTGGAGTGTTGGTCCGTACCGCCAGTGTGTGTGGTTTGGCTTACATGCTGGTGCTGTTGTTCTCGTCGAACTACCCAGGCGCCCATGCCGCGTTCTGGCAGTATTTCGGAGCGTCGCTGGATCATTCAGTTCTGCTCCTATGTTTTGCCACATTCGCATTCGGCAACGCCGACGAGGTCCTTGCGTTGCGACCTCGCAGGCGCTCCTCTCCGTCTCAAGCTGAGAGCTGAGTCGTTGGAGGTCAGAAATCAAAATCCAGAGTTACCGATACTGCCAGTCTCGCCTCACTGCAACGATCGCAAGGACATCGTGAGCACATCGATGTCCGAAGCCGTCAAGTGCGAGGTCTTCCCATGCGTGCACTGCAAGCCCTGAGCCCAGCAGTTAGTGCACTTCCGAATGCTGCACATCCTTGGGAGTGATCGACAGGCGCATCCAGGGATGAATACAGCACTGGAAGCGGGCGACTTCACCGTTCTTGAGCGTAGTGCTGGCGCTTGCTCCGGCCGGAATGAAAATGTTGTCCGCACTGGGTGCCTGTGGGACCAGGTTTCCGTTCACCATCTGAGCACATTCCGGCGCAGGGGTGGGAGTTCCTGAGGCCGTATTCAGAAATGCGACGAAACCACCGCCAAATCTCTTCACGCGAGTAAATGTATGCATTTCGCCGGCCAAACTCTGGAGGTTGATTGTGGCGCCCTCTTCTACCTTGGCGTGGTCAGGTGCGAACCGCCATGCGCCGACAGATTTGTCTGCTCCTAGCTCTGCGAGGAAACCCGTGAACGTAATCGATCCGTTGGTGGTGTCGCGGACGCAGGTTCCCGGGCCGACGGCCGCATTGAACGTAGTGGGATCGCAGTAGTCGCGAACATTAATGTTCACTGAAGAGCCTTGATCTTGAGCAAACAATAGGACGAAGCTGAACAGCATCAGGAAAACGATTCCTAGGGCCGAATTTGTCTTATTCATTCTGTCCTCCCGTTCGAAAAAGGGCTGAACGAAGCACGGCCTTGGGGGAGATCACGATCGGCGGCCGAATCGCGGAAAGACGGCTCAAGGCCTCACAAGAGGCTACGCTGGGTTCCACGCTTCGTTGTCACGGATTTGTCACAAACAGGAAAACATTCTTGTCATCAAGATTTGTAAAGAAAATGTCTATCCCATCTTCAGCGCCGAGCGGATTTCCCGGCAACACGCTATTTAAGCATCAAAGCGCCCCCTCGACTCCTCACTCTGTAACGTCAATCAGACTGGCACGTGAGAAGTTGGTTTTCGCGGCACTTGCAAGAGTTTATACTCTGAGCGCTCGGGATCTTTTCTTTTCTCCGGTCAAGAACGCGGTCCCGCTCAACCGAGGTTGCAGAACGTGAGGTTCGTTATGGACAGAAGCGGCTTGAGACTTTAGTGTGCTCCTCGTGATCGGCGTTATCGTGGCCACGCCCAACCTGCTTACGGGCCAGCAGTCGCCAGCAAGCGGAACCCCAGTGCACATGGTGGTAACGGCAGAAGCTCGTCATGGCGTCGACGTGCCCGTTATTCAGAGGGAAGACGTGATGGTTTATCAGGATCGAGATCGTGTCAAGACTATCGATTGGATTCCTTCCTCTTGTTCGACGATGCTTCCGGCAGCAGCCTCGGTTCTCAGCTCGAGGAACCGTTGGCGGTGGCCTGTTGGCAGGAGCGATTGGCCTGTTGGCTACGCTCTGAGGGCTTTGATCAGGAACACGTAAATCAGGAAGGCAGGCCGTGGTTCGTGTCACCAAGTCCATCTACAGACCGGGTTCCACTGGTGTTCCATATGGAACCATAGGCACGGTGCGGGCAAATCGGACCGACGGCAACTCAGATATGCACACGATTTTGCGCCTTGTGGTTCGAAAAACTCGCCCGCTCCGCGAAGCGGAACTGTGACCCTATTGATCGTCGCCATTGTTCTCCGGAGCGCTTTTGTCCGCAGGCGTGAAGAAGCCTAAAAGGCCGTGCGCTTCGTCGCTTATACCCGCAGTGAAGAACAACCAATTGCTCGGTCCAGCGGCCTGGTCGTTGCCAAAGCGCAGCGCCCACAGCCGGTCGTTCTGGATCGCGTGGCCGCTTTGGTCGCGCAGTAAACCATCGAAATGTCCGCTGTCGGTGTCATAGACGGCAATTTGCCCGCTGCCCGCATTGCCGATCAGCAGATGGTTGCTGAAGAACCCGAAGTTTGCCGGCGTAAGTGCCACACCCCAGGGTGCATTCAGCCACGGACCGTGCTCCAGCCGTTGCAGCAACGTGCCTTTCGGAGAGAATTTGTCCACGAATCCGAAGCCCGGAAAATCGAAGTCGTCGTGCTTCGTGGCGTTCTGCTTGGCATAGGTCACATACAGATTGACCTCTTGCACGTTGAACGGAGCAAAGCCGTGCGGAATTTCGTGATCTATGAACGCTTGATCATCGCGATCACTATCACTGTCGCCATTAAGATTCACGGGATTGAAGTTGGTGTCGTAAACCTCGATACGCCCAGCACGGATATTCGTGATGTAGAGGAAAAACGGTCCACCAGTCGTCATCTGCGCGATTGTCGCGCCTTTGTAGACAGCACCTGTGGCGGCTGTGGGATTGGTGGAGTTATCCACTACCACGAATGCGTCATGGGGAAGGTCAGTGGGATTGATAGCATAGCAGGACCCCAAGCCACAATCGTGCCATCTTCGGTGACAAATGTGAAAACCGAAGCGGCTTGTTTGCCGTTCGCGTGAAACATGAAACCCGATCCTCCGCTGAAAACTACACCGGTCGGAGTTCCTTTGCCGTTTCCCTTCGCGTCGAGAGGCGGAATGTTCACCACCAAGGGCACAATCGCTCCCGTGTTGCCGTTATACAAAGTCGAAACACCGCCGTTGTTGTCCGACACCCACCAGGGACTGGTGGAACTTGCAATGAGACCCCAAGGGTTAACTAGATGTCCGTCCAAAGTTGGAGCGAGGCCCTGAATATCTGATACGAGATTGGTCTGTTGATACTGCTGTGCTGCTCCGAACGTGCTCAGAGCAAGGATAGCCGTAAACGTAAGCGCGAACATCGCGCTCGGTTTAGAAAGTTTTTGCGAATACATTTCCGTCCTCCCCCACTTTGCGTAATTGGTCGGCTGAGTGATAGACGTCATCGAATTGTGTGGCGGACCCTTCTAGGTCAGTGAAAGTCATTTGGGAGTGTCAAGTAAGTCGCTGCAGGTGACAGACCCATATGATGCCTACGGGGACCATCGTCACTTCGAATAACTGCGATGGCAGAACAGCTCACGCCACGCAACACTATACGCTGGAGCGCGGGGCAGAATTGTCAAAGTTTTGTCGACAGTTCGCCCGACGGCGAACTCGAAGGCAGTGTCGAACTACCCGACAGTAGCCTTACTGTCGGGTCTAATGGACGTATCCGCGCCAACTTGCTAGCCCGGAGCATAGTGGTCGAGGGCCGAGTAGACGGAAACCTGTACGGCGCCGAGCGCGCTGAGTTAAAGAAATCGGCCGCCGTTGTGGGCGACATCTAATCAACCCGCATCGCCATCGAAGATGGCGCAATTTTGGAGGGAAACGTGCCGGTCCACAAGGACATTCCCAATCCCCAAACCAAGAAAGAAGACGACGACGCGGCCACCGCGAAATAGCTCCGCCTTTGAGCGCTCCAAAAGACGCAGTTCGCACGTTTCAATCAGGCGTTCCCGGCATTACTGCTCTCTTTGCTTCCTCGCTTCTCTCAGGCTCTTCGCCAGAATGCCGCCCAGGAACTTGGGTTCATTTTTTTGTCTTACTTATCGTCGCCACTGATCCTCCGGGACGCTGCGCCGTTTAACGACAGGCTCAATCACCGCTCTCCGCGCCTGGCTTCATCTGCATCCTCGGCGAGATCGCGCAGAAGTTCAAAAAACGCTGACGACTGGCCAATGAAAAGCCCCATGGCGGTGAGAAACTTCAGAGCTCCCGTCGCAGCCCCATCGGTAGCGGTCGGCCGCACTATCGAACACGCCGGGAGTTTTCGGCTCAGGAATACAGTCGGTTCAGGCATGATGAGGTTGGTCTGGAACTCCTCACCGCCAAGCGGCGACGAATTTAGGTCCGGGAACACCAGCATAGAATCTTTCGGGTCGGTCAAAGCAGGTGCATTGCCTGCCTTGTCGCTCCAGGTCTGAAAGTGCATTGCCTCAGTCGGACCGATACTGAGGACGATGCGCAAAACCTCCGGATGGGTCACTCGTTGAGCGAGGGACGGGTAAAGGCTAGTCCCGCCTTGCTCGATGGTTCCGAAGTGAAAACCCGCAGTGTTGGCGATGGCTTGGATATGGTCGTTAGGGGTCAGATCGTCATCCGTTTTGGGAATTGCCGGATGTTGTCCTTTGTTCAGACTTGGAACTGCCTGATCGAAGATGTCACCAAAATCAGGGTTCTTGGTGCCGCTGCGATACCGCGTCCACCAGCTCGTGTCTACAGTGAGCTGCATGAGATTGGTTAACCGCCCGATTTGCTGCGCACCGCTGGCTTGGCTGCTCAGTAAGGTACGAAACTCGTCAAGGTTGACTGTGTCCGCGCCCTTGGATGCCAGATATGCGTTGATGAAGACTTCATGAGTGAGCTCGTCTTCAGTGTTGTCGTGGATATACTGGGCCATATCTGCATCAAGAACCGCAAGTGCAGCGGTGTAGGTTGCGTTCCCACTTCCGCCCGGAACCTCGCTGTCTTGGATTCCGCCCAGTTCGTTGTATTGCTGCCACAGATCGGTCTCGAGAATTTCGGCCGCAGCCAGGAATCGCAGGATTGCAGCGTCGCCCTTGGTTAGATGGCCGCTACGTTCCTCTGGGCCTCCGTGGGCTAAGACGGGTGAGCTACTGGCCACCAGCCCGGCACCCAGGGTTGCCGCTCCTGCCGCGGTCAGTCCATTCTTCATGAACGAGCGCCGGTTGATCGAGCTCTTCAAGCCTTTCAGTAGATTTTTCATAACAGGTCTCCTCAAGGCGAAAAGCTTGATCACACCAGACCGGGCAATTGTCAGCGGGAAGTAAAAACTTTGTCATCTTTTTTTACGCTTTCAAGTGGGCAACTCGGAGTGTGACTACGTATCGTTCACGGGACAAAAAGTGAGCGATGACCATGCAAGGTGATCGGGACAGAACCATCGCCATGGATTCCGACAGAGCGGGAATCACGCAACCTGTGGGTACGAGGGGCTCTATTTCAATCGTGTGAGCCTCTTCCTGCTCCGTTCGGGATGCAACGTCTTGGCAACTTCGCCAGTCCGCGAATGGCATAGTGAACCGGGCTTCGCTTTGCATTTCGGGCAGCGGAACCGTAACGGGTCTCGGCTATTCCCCATGACAACAAGTCCTTTTACGGGGTGCTTAGGTCACGGTCCAGGACCGCGTGAACTAGTTGATCGTAAACGTCATGCTGTTGGAAGTCTCGCTCATCGTGCTACTGCCACCGCCGTATGGACCGCCTGGGGTACTGCTACCCGGGTTGGTTACCGTGACCGCCACACTGCCAGCGGTGGCGATGGCTGAAGCGGGGATCGCCACGGTAAGCTGGTTCATGGCTGGGTGGGCTGTGCTGGTTTGCGCCACCCCGCTCCAATTCACCACCGCGTTAGCGTTAAAGCTGCTGCCGTTGACCGTCAACATGAAACCCTGGCCGCCTGCACTCGCAGTGTTAGGTACGATTTGCGCAATAACTGGAGTAATTCCAGCCTTCGGCGGGGCAGCGCTGGGAGAGCTGTATCCGCCGCATCCTAACCACAGTAGTGCGAGCAACAACACTGAGATGATCTTCATGACATTCTCCAGTCGGGTGTCCCCCTCTGGATGATCCCGTAAAACGCCCGCCGGAGTGTCAGAGCGGTGTCATTTTCTTGTAAAGGGAATGTCTCACCAACAGGGGGTGGCCTACGCGCCCAGGCCGAGACGCCAGCGCCGATGTTCAAGAGTTGCACAGCCAGCGCCCGCTTCAGTGCATCATCAAAGCCGTGGCAATCGTTTTTGATTCAAGCCACCGAAGTGGTCGCAAAGGACTGGTATTCCGGGTGGCTGCCGACGTATTCCTTCACAAAAGGACAGATCGCAACGACAGTCAAGTCGTTCTGGCGCGCATATTCCAATGCAGCATGAGCAAGCGTCGTGCCCAAACCATGACTTGAAGAGCCGGCGGGACTTCTGTGTGCATCAGAAATAGTCGGTGATTCTTGAATGTATATTCGAGTACGGAAAGCTGGCCGTCGACATCCATTTCGAAACGCTGGTTGGATGCGTTGTGAACTACCGCTGGGCTCTTTGCATCATTACGGTACTCGCGCTCGGCCATGACGTCTGTCCTCGAGCAATCCCTGACTCAAACACTATTTTGCGCTAAAAACTAGAAAATAATCCATTCCATCCTTGAGGAAATCATGTCTGGCCGGAAGATGGTGATGGCGGTGCTGAATCGGCTGGATGTCACCGGTTACTGCTCAGAGGAAAAGCGTTCTCGGATAGTTGAAAGCCACCGCGAATGTAATCGTATTTGAGCGGCATTGCAGCCAGCCTCAAAATGGCGTGGCCGCCGATGTACCTCATCCACTGTGGTCTGTTGCAAATGCCGGTTCCGGTTCCGATATCGCATTTTCAATCGGAGTTTTTGTTTTTCCGATAGATCCAGTTCCGCCCGTATTCCACATCCAGTCCCTCCACGATGAAGATGATCGAGCGTTTAGATCTGCGTTCACGGACCCGAACTGATCCTGGCTGTCGGGCTTCTTGCTGACGGCCCTGCGGGCACTCGAACTCGACGAGAGCCTCGCTGAGGCTCACGAAGGACTGGCCGAATTACATCATTACTATGACTGGGACTTTACCTCTGCCGAACGGGAATACAAGCGGGCGCTAGAGTTGAAGCCAGGCGATGCCCAACTTCTTACCAAATACGCGTTCTTTCTCTGCCGCACAGGAAAATACGATGACGCGGTCGCGGAGGCGAAACGAGCACAGGACCTTGATCCGCTTTCGTTACCAATAAGAACAAGCCTTGGAGTTGTACTTCACTAACTCCCGTCGATACGACGAAGCTTTAAACCAATATCGACAGGTGATCGAATTAGATACGAAAGACACCACGGAGGCGCGTTTCCAGATTGCCCGGCTCTATATCACAAAAAGAATGTTTCCTGAGGCGTTTGCCGAAATTAAAAGAATGCAAGGGTCTGACCCTTCCGATGTTAACGTAGCATCGCTGCTCGGTATAGCTTACGGGTTCGAAGGGAAGAGAGAAGAAGCCGGTAGGATATTAAATGGACTGAAGGACAAACGTCGACGAGAATACGTTCGCCCCTACATCCTCGCAGAGACCTACGCGGCACTTGGTGAAAAGGACCAGGCTTTAGAATGGCTTCAGAAAGCCTACGACGAGCGCGATGATTGGGTGGTATGGATTAGGGTGGATCCAAACCTAGACGGACTGCGAGCGGACCTGCGTTTCGCCGAGCTCCTCGACCGCGTTGGCCTCAAGCAATAACCTAGCCTTGGGTGTTACGGCGATGAGGGGCATCGTCGGCACCGGTTCTGGTCGGATAACAATCTACACGGAAGTAATGCACTTGGTCGCCTCAAATCAAGCAAGGATACTCAAATCATTTGCACAGCAGACGGGTACGAACCGTACCGGCGGACGCACCGACAGCCCTTGCAATCTCGCGAAGACTCGCTCCTTGTTCTCTCAACCGTGCCATCTGGTCGCCGTTGACTATCCGACGCGGACGGCCCAGCGTCTTCCCATTGAGTATCGCATTGCGCAGGCCGGCGCGAACACGTTCCTGAATCAAAGACCGCTCAAATTCGGCCATCGCACCGATGATCTGGAACATCAGTCTGCCGGATGGGGTAGAGAGGTCCAGATTGTCACGGAGGCTAACGAAGGCCACGCCGTAAGCATCGAGGTCCGCAAGCGCGTTCACCAAGTGCCTCAGCGACCTGCCGAAGCGATCAACTTTCCAGCACAACACCACGTCGAAGTGCCGCATGTGAGCGTCGGCCATAAGCCGATTGAGTTCCGGGCGTGACTCCACCGAGCCGGAGATGCCGTGATCTACATACTTGTTGAACACTTCCCATCCACGGCGGGAAGTGTATTCGCGCAGTTCAGTCAGTTGCATTTCAGGACTTTGTCCGATTGCCGTGCTGACACGCGCATAGAGCGCTGTTCGCAAGCCTGCCTCCTCTGTTTCTCCGTAGGTTGATCTCCTCGCGGCGATCGTTCTCGTCCTGGGACCCGGTCTCCAGGATCAAGGCTAGGGCAAGATCTTGCCGCCGATCACATTCGTCGTGCGGACTTTCCCTTCATTGTCGCGGACGCTGATGTTCTGAGCGACCGGACGTCCGTTGTTGTAGATCGTGTTCGTTACAATCTTCTCCCCCTTGTCGGTGAAGCTAGTATTGATCTCGCCGATTACTTCTCCTTGGTTGTTGCGACTCAGCATTGCAAACCTCCTTTATCATCTGCTCTTTAAACAATTTGTGAATCTCTGGATTCCCACATAGTCCTATGCCAAAAAGGGCCAGCACCACCAGTACGGCTCACCCAGAGCTTCCGCCGAAACTGGAACTGTCGGGCTTCGACATGGTGCGAATGAACCCCGGAGCGGCGCCTGAAGCTGACTTTAACTCGTGGGCGCCGCCAACCTGAAGGTCGATTGCTTCAACGATGTCGGCAACGGTGACGTCCCGTGCCTGCTCGAAAGCCGACTGCGCGCCCGTGATGTAGGTTTCGCGTAGGTGCGCGAACGAGAAGCCGTCGGTTTTCTCTATCGCGATCTCGAATTCATCGCCGCTGAGAATGGGGTTAAGCCGAAGGTAGTACCGGCGGCGAAGGTTTGCATCGGGATTGCGAAATCGCACCACTCGGTCGAAACGCCCCGGCCGCTTGATAATCGCCTGGTCGAGGAACTCGGGAGTATTGGCGGTGGCGACCGTGATCACACCATCTTTGGTGGCGACACCGTCGAGGCAGTTGAGTAGGGTTTGAAAGCTCACGCTTCTTTCCCGCGTGCGTTTACCCTCGGTCGGAAAGGCGCGGTCCAGGTCCTCGAGGATCACCAGAGCCGGTGTGTTCCGAGAAGCTCGCTCGAACAGCGCGACCAGCTGGCTGCTCTGGTTATCTCCATCACTCAGGTCGAGCGCGTAGGGCCTGATGTGCGGATGTGCTGCCATCACGCGGATCACGGCAGTTTTTCCATTGCCGGGGCTGCCGTGGAACAGTTATCCCCGGCGATAAGGCAGGTTGTGCTTGCGAAACCACTCCTCTCTCTCAAAGAAAAGTTCGAAATCGCGCCGCACCATCCGCGAAACAGTGGGGTCAAGCACAAGCGTGTCCCAGTCGTAGCGTCCTTCCAGCCGAATTGCTCCGGACATGGTTCCGAGGCGTCGCTCCGCCTTGTCTTGCACCTGCTGCATAATCAGGAGCAGGGCGGCGGCGTCTTGGCGGTGAACAATCAGCCAGTGCCGCGATGTCTCCAGTATGGGTAGTTCGCTGGGCGGAAACACCGCCGGGAGATTCACGCTGACGACACGCCTTGGCAAGCCCCCCATCTTGAGGGCGATGGGAATTTCCTGCCATTCCAGGTTCCAGACGGGTCGCGGGGGCAGTCTTGGGTCTGCGTTCACGCTGGAGGGACACAGCGATCCGTGGGCTTCCGCCGCTGGGAAGTGTCCACTCTTCGATCAGACTATGCCAAGAGCGATTTCGAGCCTTAGTTCCCGCCAACAGCGGAAGCCCGGGCAAGAGGCGCTCGGCGACGGCATTGCCGGGGTCGGCTTCCAGTTCGAGCGTAAGAGTCTGGTCAAGAGGCACGCCTACCATTTCCTCTATCCACGCCAGGTAGGGCTCGAGCGAGGCGCGGATCAGCTCCACCGACGAGCTCAGTCGGACTTGCAGCCGGTCCGGAAAATTCGATTTGATCGCCATTCGGGAAGACTACGGACGGTTATCCTCTTTTAAACTACTGGGCAGATAGGAAACTTAGCTAAATTAGGAGGCCAAAGCGGCCCTGGCAAAAACACTGCAGCGGGCGCTGCCGGCAGAGGTCCTACGTTCAGCGTCCTGCCCCGTTAGGACAGAGCTCTACTACGGAGCGTGATCGCAAAGGGCCAACAGTCAGTGCCCATAAGCGCCCATCATCGATGAGTAGTCCCAGTCCCTTGAGACCGTGAGGAGGGAGGTGGCGAGGCCAGCCCATGTTCGACCCAGTCCTGATCCTCGGCGAGCAAGGGAATCGCCAAGTGTAGCGCTTCGACCTCTTTGCGCACGCGCACAATGTCCAATTCCTTTTCCCGCAAAACCAGGTTCACATCCTTCACGACTCACCCCCAGCGAGGGAGCGTTCCCGCTGCCCTTTCAACATTCGGTTGGCTGGCTGTTTGGAAAGTCCTCACTGAGCGCGCTTTTACGCATGGAGGTCAGGCGCTCCGTTGGCGCGAGGTTTTCAGAACAGTCGAGCGTGCCGCTTTCCTCAATTGCGCAAGCCGTTCACTGAACTCTTTCTTGTCGTACAAACCCTCGTTCTGCTCATGAACGTACCGGACTGTAAGTTCTGTCCGATTCCCACAACCCACGCGCTCAAATATATCGCTCAAGTGGTGGCTAACCGTGTGCGCCGAGATCCCCATAAACCGGGCGATGTCCCTGTTTGTGAGGCTGGATGCAACAAGCATGGTGACAGCGAACTGGCGGGGTGTCAGCACATCCATGAGGGATAGGTCCTTTTCAGCTCCTTTGGGTCGCATATTGCTCCCTCAAGGTTCGTCCGCGAGGCGACGATGGAGCTTTAATATCCGCCGGTTGAAACGCCGGTTTCTCGACGTATTCTATGAGCGCATCGTATGCCTGACGCATCTTCTTTTCAGCAGCCTTAATCTCGTCGTCAAGTGTCGCCATCGCGGTGAATTATAGTGCGGCGCCGACATTAAGCAACTCTGGGGTAGCCGCAGCGTCGTTTGCGTGGAAGACCGCGGTGTCCCGCAGCAGAGCCGGCTTTTCATTCTGTCCTTCTTTGAATGGGCGCTTCTACACGGTGCGAGGCAATAAGGTCATCTGGTGGTTGATTCTGCTGGTGATTGGTCCGACGGCCTACGCGACCTATCTGCAACTGGCTCCGATGGTCTAAGGCACGGCAAGTGAGGCCGAGGCCCCCGCCGGGAAATCGGCGTCGCTGACGATCTCGCTCTCTTGGGTACGGTCATCACACTCGTGGTGGTGGGAAGCAGAAGCTAGCGTTGTCGCCCTTCCCTTGACCGAACCACTCCCGTCCGCCTTATTGCAGGGCGGCGCGGGAGGTTGGGGGTAAGGTGTTGTAGCAGCAAGCGCCATCAATCTCGAGAGGAACGTCGTCTGCCTCTGCCTGGGCGTTCGTGGTGACGCCAAATTGGTGCGCTGAGGCGAAGCTGTAGCTGCTCACTTCCTCCAGCAGGCTGCTGAAGGTGGGATTCCCCACGTCAGCGACATGCACGTTGATGGTCAGTGTGCAAGGATTGCTCGACGAGGGCACGGCCGGGCAATTGATGCCCCCGCTCTCTGCTGAACCACCCACGAAGCCTGGCTCGGGATAGGTGATCACATGCGGGAAGCAAGCGGATACCGAACAAAGGTCCACGCTCTGCGCTGTTCCTGCATAGAACACCGGGTTATTTAGAGCAGTGTTTTCCATGGCTGCGAAATAAATGGTATTGCCCATCTGCCAGCGGGTGACATAGTGGAGAAACGCAGTACCGGGAATGCTGGCGGCGGTAGTGGCGGGGTGGGACAGATCTACAATCCTGGTGGTCACCGTCAGTGTGGTGTCTGACAAGCTGATGGAGTTACTGAGGATGTCCATGCCGGGAACATTCGTGCCACCTATTACGGGATAAAGCGCATCGCCGAAATTGTCGGTGATCCCAGTGGTAGGCGCATTCGACGGCCCAGAAACGTTTTTCCCAAATAACCCCGGCCCCGCGGATTGACGGGCGACAGTGATGACGCCAGCACCAGCGTGGTCCACTGTTTGGTTGCCCGTGGGAGTAAAGCCCGGCTGTACGAGACCGTTTGAAGTGTCGTCATAAACGACCTCCGCAGCGCCCGTGTGGTCGATCGTAACCACGAAGAAGTCGGCCAGGTTGCGGTTCCCCTGCTGCTGGATGCATCCCGTCCCCGCCAGGCATATGTCGTTGTAATGCATCGGATGCGGCGTGACCTTCACCTGCTTTACTTTCGGCGCCGCGTCGGTAACCGCACCAGTGGAGTCCGTCGGAAAGACTGCTTGGGCCAAGAAGACGTCCCAGCTTTGTCCAGACTGGCTGCTGGGATCCACAGTCATATTCGCACCGTACCAGACCACATCGGCACGGCCCGGACCACCAGCCTTCACCCATGGGAAAACGCTGACCATGGACGGCGGCGAGCTGACCTGAATTG
>WNFO01000631.1_pt1 | contig 33032 bp, 26 predicted proteins | sample 5400251 | NCBI WGS metagenome assembly WNFO01 (sample SAMN13153354, study PRJNA577476) | soil metagenome | isolation source: 100 cm saprolite under Madrone tree | place: USA:California | collected 2016-06-14
TTGCGAATCCGAACCAATACCGTGGGACAGCGCGGCGGGGAGCAGACCGAGGGAAGCGACCAGCATGGTCATCATCATAGGGCGGAGCCGAAGGACAGCCCCTTCGATGGCAGCTGCTTCGACAGGGAAGCCCTGTCCGCGGATCTGGTTGATGTATTCCAACATGATGACGCCGGTTTCGACTGACACGCCAAACAGAGCCAGAAAACCGACACCTGACGAAACGCTGAAATGCGTACCGGTCACAAGCAGCGCGAGGATGCCTCCGATAGGCGCGACAGCGACATTGGCTAGAATGAGAAGGGCCCATTTGCTGGACTTGAACATGGCGTAGAGAATCACGTAGATGACGAAGAGGGTGTTTGGGAGGACAACCATAAGGCGCTTCTGGGAGCGCTTCTGACTTGCGTACTCGCCCGCCCAATCAAGGTGATAACCCGAAGGAAGTTTTACCTTCGCAGCGACGGACTTCATTGCTTCTTCAACTGCACCGCCGAGGTCGCGACCGCGGACGCTGTACTTGATGGCTACGTAGCGCGAATTGGCTTCGCGATAGATTTCGGAAGCACCATCGTGAACTTCAATCTTCGCCAGCTGTAATAAAGCGACCCGCTCGCCCGAGGGAGCCAAGATGCGAATGTTTGCGATCGCGTTTACGTTGTCGCGATAACCCGGCAGGTAGCGGACTACCAAGTCGAAGCGTTGTTCTCCCTGCAGGACCTGACTCACCGCTTTTCCGCCAATCGCGGTCTCCACGGCGTCTTGCACGTCAGCGACGTTGATTCCGAAGCGAGCCGCTCGGCGGCGCTCGACCGCGATATTCAAGTTGGGTTGTCCCAACACTCGGAACAAACCCAAATCCTCGATTCCCGGGATGCGGCGCATGACGTTGACGACTTCGTCGCCTTTGGCTTCGAGAACCTGAAGATTGTCTCCGTGCAGCTTTATGGCCAGCTCGCCCTTTACACCGCTAACCGCTTCTTCCATGTTGTCTTCGATCGGCTGGGAAAAATTCCAGAGAACGCCGGGAATCTTTTCGAGCTCGCGATTCATGGCGGTGATGAGACGCTCTTTGTCCTGGTGAAAGACGGATCTCCACTGTTCTTTTGGCTTGAGGTCGACGAAATATTCCGTGTTGAAGAACCCGGTGGTGTCGGTCCCGTCATCCGGGCGTCCGACCTGGCTGGTGGCGACAGTAACTTCAGGGAACGAAGCCAGAATCAAACGTGACTGGTCGGCAATGCGAATTCCTTCGCTGGGCCCGGTACTCGGAGCTAGGGTGCCGCGTACCCAAACGGCGCCTTCGTCGAGGTGCGGAAGGAATTCCGAACCCACTACACCGCTGAGCATCAAAACCGCGGTCGCAGCGAGCGCAAAAGCGCCCGTTCCCACGGTGATTGGCGGATGCTCGACCGCCCATTGCACACCGGCGCGATATTTCGTTTTCAGGAATTCCATGGCGGGATTGCGCCATTCCCGGACGCCGTGCTTGAAGAGAAGAGCCGCGAGAACGGGAGTGATAATGAGGGAGAAAATCAGCCCTCCGAGCAGGGCAAAGCAAACGGTCCAGGCCATCGGCTTAAACAGACGTCCTTCGACGCTTTCCAAGGTGAAAATCGGCAGATAAGCGGCAATGATGATGGCTCGTGCAAAGAAGACGGGCCGTATCACTTCGGTGACCGCATCGCGAATTCGCTGAAGGGGGGATTTTTGCGTATCGGTGGTGAGACCAAAATGGCGGACGATGTTCTCAATGATGACGACCGAGCCGTCGACGACCATTCCAAAATCCAAAGCGCCAAGGGAAAGGAGATTTGCAGGGATGCTGTTCAGGTCCAGACAGATTGCCGCGAAGAGCAGCGCGAACGGAATGGTCAACGCGACGATGATGGCACCGCGAAAGTTCCCAAGGAAGAAAAACAAAATCACCAGAACCAGTACGATCCCCGCAGTCAGGTTATGGAGAACGGTGCGGGTCGTGAGATGCAGCAAGTCGCTGCGATCAAGCATTGGGACGACCTTCACGCCGGGCGGCAGGATGCGCTCGTTAAGCTCCTTCACCTTCTCGTGGATGGCGGCGAGCGTTTCATCGGCATTGGCTCCCTTGCGCAGCAGCACGATGCCCTCGACTACATCGTCGTAGTCGATAATGTTTCCGTCAGCGCGGTGAATGGCCTTGCCATTTTTTCCCAGGCGAATTTTTGGCCCCTGCTCAACCGTGCCGACATCCCGAATACAGAGCGGGGTACCGTTCTTGGCGTGGATCACCGTGTCTGCGATGTCATCGACGGTACCGATCAGACCGACAGCGCGCACATTCACTTGCTGCAGTCCCGATTCAATGAAGCTGCCGCCCGCATTTACGTTGTTGTTCGCAAGTTGAGTCTCCAATTGACCGATGCTGAGTCCATAGGAGACGAGCTTGTTGGGATCGACGCGCACCTGGTATTCGCGCGTCATGCCACCCAGGCTTGAAACATCCACGACGTTGGGAACGGATTTGAAATGCTTCTCGAGAAGCCAATCCTGCAAAGCCTTCAAGTCCATCGCGTCGTACTTCGGGTTTCTGCTGATGAGGTGATAGAAGTAGATCTGGCCAACCGGGCTCCAGTCGGTGCCCATCTGTGGTTGCAGGCCGTTCGGCAACTGAACTTGTGCCAGTCTTTCCAGGGCCTTCTGGCGATTCCAATCGTTGACGGACTGGTCGTCGAAGATAAGCATTACGCTGGACAGACCGAAGATCGACACAGATCGCAAATGCTGCAGATGCGGGATTCCGTTCATCTGGATTTCAACGGGGATTGTTACCTGCTAGAGGAGAAGCATGGCGACGATAACCACAATGAAGCGGTTATTGAGCGCGTAGTCGACTAAAGCGCGAATCATCGCGTGGCCCTCACGTCTTGCGCAAACGCTTTACTTACTGCTGCGTGGCCGGCGAAACCTCTTTTAGTTGTCCGGACATCGAACCAATCGCGATCATGCAGATACAAAAATGAGCGAAGCCGGGCAGCAGTTTGGAAATACGGCTGGTTGAACTATGAAGACAGAATTTAGAACTGAGGAACGGGGAAAGGCGGAGCGCGGCCGGGATGGCAAATCAACGAGCGGTCAAGCGAAGAGTCTGAATTTGAGAAAGCTACGAGTCTGGCATTCGATTCCAGACCGAACACGGTCCTGGTTTCGGAAGCAATCTCGGTGCGTGACTGCGGAGGAAGCCGAAGCGCAATCGGTCGCGGAAGCGTTGAACGATACCGGAAAGGCATTCTGGTCGACCTTAGAAAATCCGCCGTGTCCGTCGTTTAGAAAAACCGCAACAAGGTTTCCAAGGCCTGCGGTAGTCACAACAAGATCGAGAGCATGGTCACCGTTGACGTCACGGGCGAGAATCTGAAGACCGCCAACCGGCGCCTCAAGGCGAATAGATTGACGGCCAATAGAAGTGAGTTGTAGCTGAATCCAGTAAACGGCATGGCTAGAATCGGAACGCCCGGACTGGATGCTTGCCGTATCAGGGCGCAAGTCGCCGTCGAAATCGGCTATGACAAAGGGGAAAGCGGGTGCAGGCGGTGCGACTGAGTCGCGGTGAGTGGTTGCGATTACTGGTGTTCCGGCAAGAAAGGCGATCAGGGACAGAAGAAACAGCAGCCGTCGTGGAAAGTTTACGACAGCGAAACAGCGCCGGCTGGCAAACCGGGCGAGGCAAGGTTCGAAGCTGTACAAGATATCGTTCCGCACGGCAATCGCGTCCGACGTTACGATACCACTTAATGTTTCGGCAGCAAACCGGAGGCGCTTTGGCGGGTGCTCAGACGGTTGCGGGTCACGCGAATATGCTGCTGGCGAAGCAGACTTTCGGAGCTTCCACCGCAGGCTGTTTGACGGTTTTTGATGCGCGGTGCTAAAGTTTTGTGTCTGCATACTTGGCTCGCGCAAGAGGAACGAGGGCACGATGTATCGTGCTCCTACGCAAGGGATGTTCAGCTCGCAATAACAGCGAAACGACAGGGAATTCAGGAGGCAGTATGGCAACGGCAGCAGCGCCACGCGTGTACAAGAATTTCATCAATGGGGAATGGGTGGAAGCGAGCAGCGGCAAGGCGTACGAAAACCGCAATCCGGCGAATTCCGATGAACTGGTGGGAATGTTTGTGTCTTCGACTTGCGAAGATGTCGACGCAGCGGTAGATGCCGCGAAAGAAGCGTACAAGTCCTGGCGGCTGGTGCCCGCGCCCAAGCGGGCGGAGATTTTGTACCGCACCGCGGAGTTGCTGGTGCAGCGCAAAGAAGAGTTTTCCAAGGATATGACGCGGGAGATGGGCAAGGTGCTGGCTGAGACGCGCGGAGACGTGCAGGAAGCAATTGATATGACGTATTACATGGCGGGAGAGGGCCGGCGGCTGTTTGGCCAGACCACGCCATCCGAGTTGCCAAATAAATTTGCCATGAGTGTGCGGCAGTCGATCGGCGTATGTGGAATGATTACGCCCTGGAATTTTCCGATGGCCATTCCTGCATGGAAGATGATGCCGGCGCTGGTTTCGGGAAATACAGTCGTTTTGAAGCCCGCCGAAGACACACCGCTTTCTGCCTATCACTTGGTCCAGACGCTGACTGAAGCAGGATTACCGCGCGGCGTGGTGAACCTCGTGAGCGGTGACGGACCCCATGCGGGTGCTCCGCTTTCTCAGCACAAAGAAGTTCCCGTGCTTAGTTTCACCGGATCGACCGCAGTGGGAAGAATCATTGCGGAAGCATGCGCTCCAGATTTCAAGCATGTGTCGCTCGAAATGGGCGGCAAGAACATCATCATTGTGATGGATGATGCAAATCTTGATCTGGCGGTGGATGGTGCGGTGTGGGGTGGCTTTGGCACTACCGGACAGCGCTGCACGGCGGCTAGCCGCATTGCGGTTCACAAAAGCGTTTATGGAGAGTTCGCCAAGCGGCTGGTAGAACGGGTCAAACACTTGAAGGTTGGCAACGGACTCGACACGCCGGTTGAAATGGGTCCGTGCATCAACGAGCAGCAGCTCAACACCGTAATGTCCTATGTCGAAATTGGAAAAAACGAAGGCGCAAAATTGCTTACCGGAGGCAACAGGCTCGATTCTGGCGCCTATGGCAAGGGTTGGTTCCATGAGCCGACACTCTTCGGCGATTGCTCCGCGAAGATGCGCGTGGCGCAGGAAGAGATTTTTGGGCCGGTAGTCTCGTTGATTCCTGTGCATGATTTTGCGGAGGCGATCGAAGTTGCCAATGGTGTGCCGTACGGCCTGTCGGCTTCGATTTATACCAAGAACATCAATCAAGCGTTCGAGGCGATTCGCGACATATACACCGGAATTGTTTATGTGAACGCGCCAACCATCGGAGCCGAGACACACTTGCCGTTCGGCGGTACCAAACAAACCGGCAATGGCCATCGTGAGGCCGCGATTGCCGCCATCGACTTCTATACCGAGTGGAAGACACTGTACATCGACTACTCAGACCAGTTGCAGCGCGCGCAGATTGATAATGCGGATTGAGGACTGAACTGAGCTAAGAGTAGGAAGTAGTGAGTCGTAACGTTCTGCAACCATGGAATTGCGTGGGCAATTGACCGGAACTTGACAGGCTTCTTACAATAGTAGTTAGCACTCTCTGGGCGTGAGTGCTGCTATGAGAAACGCACCCCTCCAGGAACGGCGCAACCGGCAGATTTTGGCGGACCTTGTCCGTACGTACATCGAGACGGGGGAGCCGGTCTCTTCGCGGGCTATTTCCAAACGGTTCGAGGAAACGCTCAGTACAGCCACCATTCGCAACGTCATGGCGGATCTGGAAGATGGCGGGTTTTTATACCAGCCGCACACTTCGGCAGGCCGGGTTCCGACGGCTGCTGCGTACCGCTTCTTTGCCCAGGAGATCGCCACACAGGCAACGTTGAGCATCGAAGACAAGGAATGGATCCGGCGCGAATTTTCTAGTGCCAATAATCGCGTTGAAATCACCGAGCGCGCCGGGCATGTGCTGGCGGAAGTATCAAACGGACTCGGCATCGTGGTTTCACCGCCGCTGGGTAGAACGGTTTTGGAACACGCGCGCATCTGGCTGCTGCCGGACGGTCGCGTGGTGGTCGTCCTGATTTCGCCTGGAGGCATTACGCGGGACAAAGTGTTGCGGCCACCCCGGGCTTTCTCCCAACAAGAGCTCGACGCGACATCGGAATTCTTGAACCGGCAATACTCGGGCTGGACGCTTGAAGCCATCCGCTCCGACTTGCTGGTTAAGTTGGCCACAGAAAGCGAGCGCTATGAGGGCTTGCTCCGTGGCGCGCTGGCATTATGCGATCCGGCAATGCTGGGCGACGAGACCAGTTCACAACTGCACGTCGAGGGAACCGCGCAAATCATTGGAACGCCGGAGTTTTCCAACCAGTTGCAGTTGCGCGAACTTCTTTCCGCCATCGAAGAGAAGCATCGCCTGGTGACGGTGTTGAACGCCTGTATTGATTCGCTGGAACCGGTGCTGGTGCAAATTGGCCTGAAAGAAATTTCTCAGGCTGGCGACAACCTGGCGCTGATCAGCGCGCCGTACACTCGGGTGGACGGAGTACAGGGCTCGCTCGGAGTTATTGGTCCGACGCGAATGCACTACGAGCGCGCGATAAATGCCGTCGCATACGTCGCGCAAATTTTCAGCGAATCTTTGGGCAAGATTTCCTAACCGGAAATGGCAAGATTTCCTAGCTGGAAAAGGGGCAAAGCTGTGAGCGAGAAAGACACACGAATTCCCGTGACTCGCGGGGACGAAAACGCCGAAGGCAATGTGGAATCGGAGTCTTTGCGCGTGGATGCGGACGTCGCAAAATTGGCTACCGATCTGGAAGACCTGCGGCAGACGCTGCTGCGGCGGCAGGCGGATTTCGATAACTATAAAAAGCGCATCGAAAGGGAACGTGCCGAGGACTCCAAACGCACCACCGCGCGTCTGATCGAGGCCTTGATTCCGTCCATTGACGGATTTGAGCAGGCTCTCGCGGCGCACCGCGAAGCCGAATATGAGAATTACCGCCGCGGGTTCGAGCTTATTTACAAGCAACTCCTCGACAACATTGCAAAGCTTGGCGCGGAACGTGTGGATCCGACAGGGGAGCAATTTGATCCGCATTTGCATCAGGCAATGGACCGCACCGAGACGACCGAACACGAGGACGGTACCGTGCTGCAGGTTTTTCAGCCCGGCTACGTCTTCCATGGACGTGTGCTGCGCCCCGCGATGGTGCGTGTAGCCGTGCGTCCCGCCGCCGCATCGAAAGCAAATACCAATTAACGAGAAACGCTAACTTTTGTACGGCAACCAATAATCGAAAAGGAACTGAATGAATGGCGAAGTCGAACCAACGCGATTTTTATGAAGTGCTCGGTGTCTCTAAGACGGCCACGGTTGACGAAATTAAGTCTTCGTACCGCAAGGCCGCTCTGAAGTGGCACCCGGACCGCAACCCAGAGAACAAGCACGAAGCCGAGATTAAGTTCCGCGAGTGCACGGAAGCCTACAGCGTGCTAAGCGACCAGGAAAAACGTCAGATCTACGACACCTACGGCCATGCGGGTCTAAGCAGCGCCGGTGGCGGCGTGGACTTTAACGGCACGATTTTTCAGGACTTCCACGACATTTTCGGCGATTTTTTCGGTTTCGAAGACATTCTTGGCGGCGGCAGCCGGCGCGGCCGTACTCGTTCCCAGCGCGGCTCCGATTTGCGCTACGACATGACGCTCACGTTCGAAGAGGCTTCAACAGGCGTCTCCACAAAAATTAAATTGCCGAAGCAGGAATTGTGCGCGGCGTGCCATGGTACCGGCGCGAAAGCCGGAACGGGCGCCAGCACCTGCCAGACTTGCGGCGGACGCGGGCAACTGGCGTATCAACAAGGGTTTTTCACGATTACGCGGACTTGTCCGACGTGTCAGGGCGCGGGACAAATCATCAAAGAGCGCTGCCCGGATTGCCGCGGCCATGGCCGCATGGAACGCGACAAGACCATTGATCTTCGCATTCCCGCCGGCGTGGATACCGGCACGCGTTTGCGTGTGCCGGGTGAAGGCGAAGCCGGCGCGAATGGCGGCCCGAGCGGCGATCTGTACGTTGTACTGGACGTGAAAGAACATCCGTTTTTTGAGCGGCGCGGCGCGGATCTTTACTGCACGATTCCGGTAAGCATCGCGCAAGCCGCGCTCGGTGCGGACATTCCTGTGCCGGGGCTCAGCGGTGAAGAGCGATTGAAAATCCCCGAGGGCACGCAAAGCGGCGCGGTGTTTCGAATCAAGGGCCACGGCCTGCCCGATCCGCGCGGTGGTGGCAAGGGCGACCTGTACTACCACGTGCGGGTGATGACTCCGTCGAAACTCACGCGCGAGCAGCGCAAAATCATGGAGCAATTGGGTTTAACCCTGAAACTGGACAACAAGCCCGCCGAGCGGGGCTCTTCGTTCTTCGATAAAGTCAGAGATATTTTTGGATAGACGCGTCACCGCGGGGCTTCCGATTGCGAAGGCGATTCTTTGTGGATGCGTTTGACGCAGACCGCGCTGTTCTCGCGGGTGATGCGGCGCGCCATCTCGAAAGAGTATTGCGAGCGGAGCCCGGCCAGCTTTACGAATTGAGCGATGGAACCTCCCTTTGGTTGGGCAAAATCGAAACGGTCAATCGAGGTCAGGTCGAATTTTCCCTCGTGGAACCAATCCCGGTTCGAACCTCGTCGCTGGACAAGACACTTTTGCTCGCGGTCGTGAAGTTCGATGCGTTCGAATGGGCGCTCGAAAAAGCTACGGAACTGGGCGTGAAGCGCATCGTTCCGCTGGCCGCCGCGCGCAGCGAAAAAGGCCTCTTGGCGGCAGCAGGAAAGCGCGGAGAACGCTGGAAAAAAATCCTGTTCGAATCCTCTCAACAATCGCGGCGAGTGCGTTTGCCGTTAATCGAAGCAGTTACCGCGCCGCAAGAGGCTTTCGTCGCGTCCCAATCAAACTTGAAAGTTATGCTCTCTGAGCGCTCCGACACGCGTCCGCTGAAGAAAATTCTGGCTGGCCGCACCGCAGAAACGGTTGCACTGGCGATTGGACCGGAAGGCGGATGGACAGATGAAGAATTTTTCGCGGCGGGGAAGGCCGGGTTCGAAGAAGCATCGCTGGGCAGCCTGATTCTCCGCACGGAAACTGCAGTTACGGCGTGCCTCGCATCAGTGAACTATGCCCTCGAAAATAATCAGGAGTGACATCCTCCGCTCCCAGAAGGGAGGGGCTTCTCAAGCAACAGGGGCGAACTGCCCCGCTGTTTGCGCTTGACGCCCCCACGGATAAAAATGTCGTATGTGCGAAAGACTTTATGCCGCGAATCTTCTTGGCTGTGCAGTCCGCGTCGCGTAGGATAACGGCCATGGCGCGGCAAAATCTCCTTATCCACGCGTTGACGCTAATGGCGTTTGTATTCTTAGGCTCCAATACCCTTGCGCAAGATCGTCCTTTACGGACAGTGGACGCGGAAACCGTTCCTGCCGGCACGCTGCGCACGGAAATCGGCTTTGATTTTTTGCAGGACGTCGGATTTCCGCTCTCGGGTCTTCGCGGTGATGAGACCTCCGTCGGCGTCGTCGACCTCCGCATGGGCGTAGGGAAAATTGTCGAAGTGGAAGTCGAAGGCGCGCTCCAGAATTTCTTGGACGTAAAGTCTCAGGGAACTTCATTTGTGCCCAATCTTTCGCTCACCGGCGTCAATTCCACGCACGACACCGGGGACTTCACGCTGGCCACAAAAATCCGCCTGATCAAAAATGAAGGGAAGCGTCCTGGCATTGCCTTCAAATTCGGCTTCATCATGCCCAATTCGAATCAGGCGCGCGGTATTGGGACCAACACCAGCAACGTTTTCGCGCTAGTGGCGCTCGAAGAGCAAATGCGCAAACTCAGCATGTTCGGCAATCTTGGTCTCGAGATTTTGCAGGCGCCAAATGCATTGTTCACTCAGAATGACGTGCTTATGTACGGCGGAGCGTTCAAATATCCGATCCTTCGCCGCGTGGATTTGGTCGGCGAAGTGAATGGACTCTATTCGTCGCGCAGTATCAACGATGCGCTGATCGGAACGCAAAGCACTGGCCAGGCGAGGGTTGGGCTACAGATTACGGTGGGCGGATTCACCTGGGACCTGGCGGGTGTTCGCGGGCTGAATAAATACGACCCGCGCTCCGGATTCACCTTTGGCATCAGCAAGGACTTCCGGCTATTCGATTTCAACAAAGTTGAATAGCATGTCTGGGTCTGCAAAGGCCTCGGCTTTCACGCTGTCGCAAGTTCAATCTGGAAACTGGCGCGCTTCGCGTGTTATAAAAGAACGTAGTAAGCAACAATGTCGAACCCGGACGAGCGCCCACTGATCCCATCCGCGAATCCACCTGAAGCTGCCGTGGAGCCCGTTCCGCATTCTGTTTCGATTTCTCTTCTGCCCCCTTATAGTCTGTCTTCTGTTCAACGGGATCACCAGCATCACCTTCGCCACGAAATCCGCGTTTGGACTCGCGATTTACTGATCGCGATTGGTCTCGCGCTGATCATCATCATTTTCCTGTATCAACCGGTGAAGGTGGAAGGCACCAGCATGGCGCCGCTGCTTTCCGATCAGGAACGCATTTTTATCAACAAGTTTGTTTATCGCTTCGAGCCGATTCATCGCGGAGACGTGGTGGTGTTCTGGTATCCCCTCGACAAAACCAAGTCGTTCATCAAGCGCGTGATCGCGCTGCCGGGTGAAAACGTCGAGATTCGCCAAGGCATGGTGTACGTGGATGGGCAGCAGTTGAGAGAATCCTACGTGCCGCCGCAATATGAAGATTTAAGCGACTACGGTCCGGTTCGTGTCCCGCCAAATATGTTTTTCGTAATGGGCGATCACCGCATCAGTTCAAACGATTCGAGAGTTTTTGGTCCGGTCCCCAGCCGGTTTATTTATGGCCGCGCGGTTTTTGCGTATTGGCCCGTGGATCACTTTGGCTCGCTTTCGACAACCGCCGAAGCGCAAGAAAAATGAGCAACGGAGGACACACTGACCGAAGTTCTGCATCGACCCGCAATTCTGGCGCTCGAGGACGGGCGCGTATTTAACGGCCGCGCGGCCGGCGCGATCACGCGCCGCGGCGGAGAAGTCGTTTTCAATACCAGCCTCACCGGATACCAGGAAGTTTTCACCGATCCCAGTTACGCCGGACAAATTGTTTGTTTGACGTATCCCCACATTGGCAATGTCGGCGCGAATCTCGACGATGAAGAGGCGGCCCGGCCTTATATCGAATCGCTCATCGTGCGTGAATTCTCGCAGATCGCTTCGAACTGGCGCTCCACTGAAACCGCCCATCTTTATTTGAATCGCCACAAGATTCCGGTCATCTGGGATATTGATACCCGCGCACTCGTTCGTCACATTCGCAAAGTCGGTGCGCTGCGCGGCGTGGTTTCGACCGATGGCACAGCGGGCGATCAGTTGGTACATGAAGCGAAGAGTTTGCCTACCATGGCTGGGCTGGAATTGGCCAGCCGCGTCAGTTGTAAGAGATCCTACGACTGGGCGAAAGGGTCGATTGATCTGGTGACCTCCCCGTGGTCCGAAGACATGGGCGACGCCGCGCAAAACGGCGACGCGCAAAAGCTTCGCGTCATTGCATACGACTTTGGCATCAAGCAGAACATTTTGCGGCTCTTGACAGACCATCACTGCGAAGTCGAAGTTGTGCCCGCTGCCACGTCCGCTGAAGACGTGCTGGGAATGAATCCCGATGGCATTTTTCTATCGAACGGTCCTGGCGATCCGGAGCCAATGGAATACGCCGTTGAAAATGTCCGCAAGTTCATCGGGAAGGTTCCGGTCTTCGGAATCTGTCTTGGCCACCAGGTTTGTGGACTTGCGCTCGGCGGCAAGACGTTCAAGCTGAAATTCGGACATCACGGTTCGAACCACCCTGTAAAGAATCTTCTCACCAATCAAATCGAAATTACCGCGCAAAATCACGGCTTCTGCGTGGACCCCGAATCATTTCCGTCGAGCGATGTGGAAGTCACACACTTGAACCTGAATGATCACACCAACGAAGGCATTCGCCATAAGTCCGAGCCGATTTTCAGCGTACAGTATCACCCGGAAGCTTCGCCCGGACCGCACGATTCGCACTATTTATTCACTCAGTTCACGGATTTGATGAAGGAATGGAAACAGCCAGGAAGCTCGCGGCGCTAAATCTCATCGCGGACAGTGTTTTGTTTGACGCACAGGGCACTGAGTTCGCTGAGAAGAAAACTGACTTCAAAGGGAAACGATGCCGAAGCGGAAAGACATCAAGAAGATTCTGATTATCGGATCAGGGCCGATTGTTATCGGGCAGGCTTGCGAGTTTGATTATTCCGGCGTGCAGGCTTGCAAAGCGCTGCGCGATGAAGGTTACGAAACAGTTCTGGTGAATTCGAATCCGGCCACCATTATGACCGACCCGGAGATGGCCAATCGCACCTACATCGAGCCGCTCTACAAGGAATATCTCGAAGCCATCATCATCAAGGAACAGCCTGACGCGCTCCTCCCCACCGTCGGTGGGCAGACTGCTCTGAATCTCGCCGTTGAACTTGCCGAAAGCGGCATCCTGGAAAAACACAAAGTGGAAATGATCGGTGCGTCTTTGCGTGCCATTAAAGTTGCGGAAGACCGCCTGTGGTTCAAAGACGCCTGCCGCAAAATCGGGCTCGAAGTTCCCGCTTCAGCTCTCATCAACAACGCGCAGGACGCCATGCGCCTCTGCGAACAGCTCGGTTTCCCGCTGGTCATTCGCCCTTCGTTCACTTTAGGTGGTACCGGCGGCGCCATTGCTTACAATCGCGAGGAATTTGCCGACTCCATCAGCCACGCGCTCGATATGAGTCCGGTGCATGAAGCGCTCGTTGAAGAATCCGTCCTCGGCTGGAAGGAATACGAACTAGAAGTGATGCGCGATTATCGCGACAACTTCGTGGTGATCTGCACCATTGAAAATTTTGACCCCATGGGTGTCCATACTGGCGATTCCATCACCGTCGCGCCCGCGCAAACGCTCACCGACAAGGAATACCAGCGCATGCGCGACGCCGCCGCGGCGATCATTCGCGAAGTTGGCGTCGAAACCGGGGGTTCGAACGTGCAGTTCGCCATCAATCCCGAAAATGGCCGCATGACCGTTATCGAAATGAACCCACGCGTTTCGCGTAGCTCGGCGCTGGCCAGCAAAGCCACCGGTTTTCCAATCGCGAAAATCGCAGCGCGCCTCGCCATTGGCATGTCGCTTGACGAAATTCCCAACGACATCACCAAGAAGACGCCTGCCTCGTTCGAACCGACCATCGACTACGTGGTCACTAAAATTCCCAAATGGCAGTTCGAGAAATTTCCCGGCTCGGACAGCACGCTCGGCACGCAAATGAAATCCGTCGGCGAAGTGATGGCCATTGGCCGCACCTTTAAGGAATCGCTGCAAAAAGCGATCCGCTCCCTCGAACCGCACACGCCATGGCGCGCTCCCGCTGACACACCGGATTCGCTCTTACGCGAGAAACTTGCCACGCCTCGCCCCGACCGCATCCACTGGCTCCTCACCGCCGTCGATCGCGGCCTGCACGCTGAAGAAATTTGCGACCTCACAAAAATCGATCCCTGGTTCGTCAAGCAAATCGAAGAACTCGTCGCGGTGAACAAACGCGCGGCAGGCGTGACCGTCGAAACGGCTTCGAAAGAATTGCTTCGCGAAGTAAAACGCCACGGTACCAGCGACGAAACACTGGCGCAGATGTGGAAGACGACTCCTGCAGCCGTTCGTTTACAGCGAGCGCGCTATGGTGTTTCGCCAGTCTTCAAACGCGTGGACACCTGCGCCGCCGAGTTCGAATCCTTCACCCCATATATGTATTCCACCTACGAAGACGAAGACGAATCCGACGCCTCGTCGCGTCCCAAAATTATGATTCTCGGCAGCGGCCCCAATCGCATCGGGCAGGGAATTGAATTCGACTACTGCTGCTGCCACGCCAGTTTTGCTCTCCATGAAGACGGCTACGAAACTATCATGGTGAATTGCAATCCGGAGACCGTTTCCACCGACTACGACACTTCCGACCGCCTCTATTTCGAACCGCTCACGCTCGAAGACGTCCTCGCCATCGTCGAAAAGGAAAAGCCGCAAGGCGTGATCGTGCAGTTCGGCGGGCAGACTCCGCTGAACCTTGCGCTCGAACTGAAACGCAACGGCGTACCAATCATCGGCACGGCGCCAGAATCAATCGACCTCGCAGAAGACCGCCGCCGCTTCGGCCGCCTGCTTGACGAACTGAAAATTCCGCAGCCGCGCAACGCCACCGCACTTGTGCCCGAAGAAGCTGCGCGCCTGGCCTCCGAAATTGGCTTGCCGGTGCTCGTCCGCCCCAGTTACGTACTCGGTGGACGCGCCATGGTCATCGCCTACGACGCCAACACCGTGCAGGAATACGTCGCGCAAGCGGCCCTGATGGGCCCCGCTCGCCCCGTGCTCATCGATCAATTCCTCGAAGAAGCTACCGAAGTTGACGTGGACGCCCTCGCCGACGGCAACAGCGTGGTCATCGGCGGCATCATGGAGCACATCGAAGAAGCCGGCGTGCACTCCGGCGATTCTTCCTGCGTGCTTCCTCCGGTCAGCCTTGCGCCCGCGATTCTAGAAACCATTCGCGATTACACCAAGCGCCTTGCGCTGGCCCTTAAAGTAGTCGGCCTGATGAACGTGCAATACGCCATTCAGCGTGACACCGTTTACGTCCTCGAAGTAAATCCGCGCGCATCGCGTACCGTCCCCTACGTCAGCAAAGCCACCGGCGTGCCGCTGGCCAAGGTCGCTGCTCGTCTGATGGCTGGGAAAAAACTCGTCGATATGAATCTCCCGCTGGTTCATCACAACGGCGTCGCCGAAATTGCCGTCCGCGAATATTATTCGGTGAAGTCGCCCGTCTTCCCGTTCAACAAATTTCGCGGCGTTGACACCATTCTCGGCCCGGAGATGCGCTCCACAGGCGAAGTCATGGGCATCTCTACCAGCTACGGTCAGGCATTCGCAAAAGCACAGCTTGCCGCAGGCCAGCGCCTGCCGCGCAAAGGCACGGTCTTCCTTAGCGTTAACGATCGTGACAAAAAACATCTCACTACCATCGGCAAAGAACTCTCCGCGCTGGGTTTTCAGCTTACCGCAACACGCGGAACCGCCGCCGCTCTACAATCGGCAGGAATAGAAGCCGAAGGCGTCTTCAAAGTAAACGAAGGCCGCCCGAACATCGTGGATCTCATCAAAACTGGGAAAATCGATCTGGTGATCAACACTCCTCTCGGCCGCGAATCCTTCTATGACGAGAAATCCATTCGCCGCGCCGCGATTCGCTACAACATTCCGTGCATCACCACGCTGGCCGCCGCCCAGGCTGCGGCACGTGGCATTCGCGCCTTGATTGAGCAGGGAATCGAAGTCTCCGCTCTGCAGGATCTTCACAGCGGCCAAGCCGCCGTTTCCGGCACTTCCGGATCAGGGGATTAGCCGTGGACGTCTCCGGAATTTTTCCCGCGCTCACAACTCCCTATCACGAAGACGGCTCCGTCGCGCTCGATCATTTCAAGGCCAATCTCGCCCGCTACAACAAGACCGCCCTCGCAGGCTACGTCGTTCTCGGCTCAACGGGAGAATCCGTTCTCCTCTCTTCCGCCGAAGCTGATTCGCTGCTAGTCGCGGGCAAAGAAGCCGCCGCGTCGGGCAAACTTCTCATCGCCGGCACCGGCGCCGAATCCACCGCCGAAACCATCGTGAGAACAAAACGCGCCGCAGCTCTCGGCTACGAGGTTGCCCTTGTAAAAACTCCCTACTACTACAAGCCCGCCTACAAGACGGAAACGTACCTGCGCCACTATCGCGCCGTTGCCGATGCGTCTCCGATCCCAATCCTGCTCTATTCCGTTCCGATTTTTACCGGCGTTACGCTGGAAACTCCCGAGATCGTTGCCCTAGCCGAGCACGCGAACGTCATCGGCATCAAAGACAGCTCCGGCGCGATCCAACGTATCGTGGAAGTCGCCGCGCAAGCGCCAAAAAAATTCCAAATTCTGACCGGCTCCGCTGGTGTGCTTCACCCTGCGCTCGCCAGCGGCGCGAAGGGCGCCATTTTGGCCCTAGCCTCGGCGTTACCGGAACGGTGTGTTGAGCTATTCGAACTCTTCAAGAGCGGCCAACACGCCAGTGCTCAGACTCTGCAGCAGCACCTCGCGCTCGCATCCAAGGCTATCGTCTCCGAAGGCAGCATTGCCGGTGTAAAGCACGCGATGGATCTACGTGGCTACCATGGCGGCCTGCCACGACTCCCCCTGCTTCCGCTCGCAGACGCAAGGAAAGCACACATCGCGCAAGTCATCTCCCAATTTGAGCCCGCCTCCGCCCGCGCCTGACCTCGCACGGCGCAAGTTGCTCCCCAAGCGCCTTTCTTTCCGTCTATTGTTTGTGACCGAATCGTCCGGCTATCATCAAACGTCCATGCATTGTCGCGCCCTTCCGATCGAAGCACTCCCCCATCAGCCGCAGTTGCTGCTCGATTACCTGAATTCCTACGACCGCGTCAGCGCCTTCTACCAGCACAAACCGCAACTGGAAAGTGTGTTGCGCGTTGCTCGTGACTTGCAGTTTCCGGCTGACCGCCGTAGCGCGGTCACTGCGATTCTCGGCCAGCAAAACGATCTGCTCGGATCTGGTGCAGCGACGCGCGCTAATCTCGATCGCCTGGAAAAAGGCGCTGTCGCCGTCGTCTCCGGTCAACAGGTTGGCCTCTTCGGTGGCCCATGTTACGCCGTATACAAAGCCATCGCCGCCGTACGCATCGCAAGAGACCTGACAGAGCAGGGCATCGACGCTGTCCCGGTTTTCTGGATGGCCACGGAAGATCACGACCTCGACGAAGTCCGCAAAGTCTCCTTTTTCCACGAAGGGCAGTTGGTGAAATTTGAATTGCCCGTGAATGCAGGCAACAACGCGCCGGTTGGCAGGATTTCACTCGGCGCGGAAATTGCCGCGCTGCAAGCCGAAGCCGCGAAAATCCTGGGCGCTGGAGGCGGTAGCGAGATCGCTCAAATTGTCAGCGAATGTTACCGCCCGGAAGAAACTTTCGGCAGCGCCTTCGGCAAAATGTTTGCCCGTCTTCTCGGTAACCTCGGCTTGATTCTGCTCGATCCTCTCGACCTGCGTCTGCACAAAATTGCGCAGCCGGTCTTCACCCATGCGATTGAACAGCGCGATTCGCTGGAGCAGCAACTCCTGGGCCGAGGCGCGGCGCTTGAAAAAGCAGGCTACGCGGCTCAAGTGAAAGTGACTTCGCGCAGCACGGTCCTGTTCCATATTTCGCGCGATGGCCGCCAGGCAATCACCAGCAGTGCGGGGAAATTTGAGTCTGGCAATAAGTCCTGGACGCAACCGGAACTTCTCCGCGCCATTCAGAGCGAACCGGAAAACTTTAGTCCCAACGCTTTGCTTCGGCCGGTGATTCAGGATTTTCTGCTCCCGACCGTTGCTTATATCGGCGGACCTTCCGAGATTTCATACTTCGCCCAGTCCGAAGTCCTCTATGGCAATCTTCTCGGCCGCATGCCAGTCATGCTTCCGCGCGCCGGCTTTACCCTGGTGGACACGAAAGCGCAGCGTCTCCTCGCCCAATACGGGCTGGCCGTAGAAGACGTGTGGCACGGGCCGCAGGAACTTCGCAAACGAATCAGCAAGGCCAGCGTCCCGGAAAATGTTTCCACTTTGCTGGAAGAAAACGGCAGCGAAATCAAGAAGCGCCTTCAGCAATGGTCTGAATTGGTGTCCGTTCTCGATTCGACCTTGAAAGACGCGGTGGAGACCGCGCAAAAGAAAATCGCCTATCAGACCGAGCAGTTGCAGCAAAAAATCGGCCGCGCACTCGACCACAAGCAAAACGTGCTCGCCGCGCACCAACAATTCCTGTCGAACCTTTTGTACCCTTACAAATCCTTGCAGTCTCGCGAATTGTGTTTCCTCCCCTTCGCCGCCCGTTGGGGCCAACAGGGTTTCGAAGAAATCGAGCGCCATTCCAGCATCAAAAGCATCGGGTCGCACTTCATCATTCCCATCCCATAACATTTTCACGGTAATGAAAACTCTCCGCGTCAAAACGAATCGCCGCACGCAGTTTGTCGATATCACCCGCGAAGTCGAACAGGCTGTCCGCGAATCCGATGTGAAAAGCGGCGTCTGCTACGTCTACGTTCCGCACACCACCGCCGGGGTCGCCATCAACGAGCACGCCGATCCCGACGTCGCCAGCGACGTCGAAGGAATCTTCGATCGCCTCATTCCCCACAAAGGCCCTTACCAACACGCCGAGGGCAACACCGATTCCCACATGAAGGCCATCCTCACCGGAACGAGCCAAATCGTATTCATCGATAACGGCAAACTCGCTCTCGGCACCTGGCAAGGAATCTTCCTCTGCGAATTCGACGGCCCGCGCCAGCGCACCGTCCAGGTAAAAATCGTCTCCGATCAGCGCTGAACCCAAGGTTGTTCTTTCTTGCTTTATGTAGCTGTGGCTTTATGCCGCTGCTCTTTCTTTTTTCCGCCCTCTTCAGTAGCAAGCCACTCCTGCTCGCGCCGCCTGCGCGGGGGCTGTGCACGGTGTAATCAGCGCCTCAAAGCAAACCGCACAAGCAGCGGCTTCGCCGCCGTTCGTCGCCTTATGCAACCAAAGGGTTGCGCAACGCCCGGGCCTTTTGCTAATATGCAACCAGGAGGTTGCATATGTCAACGGATCGCATCGAGAAAACAATTCTTCTGCGTGCGCCGCTGAAACGCGTCTGGCGCGCCCTTTCCGATTCAACGGAATTCGGCAGCTGGTTTGGCATGCGCTTCAACGCTCCGTTCGCGCCAGGAGCTACCATGACCGCAGTAATTGTCCCCACCACGGTCAACCAGGAAGTCGCCAAAATGCAAAAACCATACGAAGGCATCGCTTTCGAAATAAAAATCGAGCAGATGCAACCGGAGCGATTGTTCTCCTTCCGCTGGCATCCCGGCGCAGTCGAGCCCGGGTTCGACTACTCCTCCGAGCCGACCACTCTTGTGGTCTTCACGCTTCAGAAAATTCCCAGCGGCGTGCAACTCACCGTCAGCGAATCCGGCTTTGACCAGATCCCGCTTGCCCGTCGCGCAAAAGCTTTCAGCGCAAACGAGGGTGGCTGGACGCTGGTGATCAAGCTGATCGAGGAATATCTTGCGAAGAATCCCTAAGGCCGTGCCCATTGTCCTGGCAAAAGTTCCGGCAGCCGTCTTCGCGGCCTTGGGAGACGACACTCGATTGCGCCTTGTGACTCGCCTGAGCGGTCAAGGACCAATGTCCATCACCCGGCTCACGTCCGGCTGCAAAGTCACGCGCCAGGCAATCTCCAAGCACTTGCGCGTCATGGAACGTTCCGGCCTGGTCCGCAGCTCACGCTATGGCCGCGAACGTCGTTGGCGGCTCAACGAGCGGCGCCTGGCAGACGCGCGCTTCTACCTCGATCAAATATCGCGGCAGTGGGACGCCGCTCTCGACCGCCTCCGCGCCTTCGTGGAAAGCTAGCGCCCATATTTCCGACTCCCAATATTCCGGCTCTTAAATGTAGCGGCGGCTTTATGCCGCCGCTCTTTCTTTATCCATCGTGGCGGCCCCGACCCGGCCCCGAACCGGTCGGAGGCGCCTTTTGTATGCCATCGCGCTGCAATCTCCACACTCCAGCCATTTTGGAGCGCAACCTCCATCCCTTCCGTATGCTAAAGTTTTGCTTTACCCAATGAGCCTCGGCATCTACATTCAAGTCCCGTTCTGCCAGACCCGCTGCACTTACTGTAATTTTCACACCGGTGTGGTCTCCAGCGCCCGGTTTGCTCCTTACGCCGCCGCTGTGCAGACCGAAATTCGCGAACATCAAAGTCGCCTCCAACAAGCAGGGATAGTTCTTCCGAATTCGCTCGCGCAGGAAATGAATGACACCGTCTACTTCGGCGGCGGCACGCCCAGCCTGCTCGATCCGGAGCATCTGCGCGGCATGCTCGACGCCATTCGCGATACATTTCTCCACGACTTCCGCGAAGTCACGCTGGAAGCCGATCCCGAAACCCTCGATTCGCGGAAAGCCGCAGGCTGGGCCGCCGCCGGAATCAATCGCGTCAGCCTTGGCGTCCAATCTTTCTCCGACCTCGAACTACGAGCCGCGGGACGCATGCATCGCCGCACCTACATTTACCGCGTGGTTCCGATTCTTCATGCAGCCGGCATTCGCAACATCAGTTTCGATCTGATCGCTGGTCTCCCGCACCAGACCCCGGAAAGCTGGCGCAACTCGCTCGACGAACTAATTCAACTCGCGCCACAACACGTTTCCATCTATCTCCTCGAAGTCGACCAAGGCAGCCGTCTGGGCAGCGAACTCCTCCGCGGCGGCACAAAATATTCCGCTTCCGCCGTTCCATCCGACGACGCGATGGCCGAATCCTACGATCTGGCGCGAACCACACTTTCCGCCGCAGGCTACGAACATTACGAAATCTCCAATTTCGCAAAGCCCGGCTTCGCATCCGAACACAATCGCAAGTACTGGTGCCGCGCACCGTATCTGGGTTTTGGAGCTGGCGCGCACTCCTTTTCTGGAACGCAACGCTGGGCGAACGCGCACGATGCCGCTGCCTACGTGCAGTCCGTCGCATCGGGCAAAATTCCCATCGAGCAAGCCGAGACAATTTCCGCGCCGCAGGCCCTGGAGGAAGAACTCTTCCTCGGCCTCCGCCAGCTCGCGGGAATCGATCTGGACCGTCTGCAAAGATTCTATGGCGTTTCGATATCCGATCGTTTTCAGCCGCTCGAATCTTCAGGCCTTCTCGAACGCGATGGACCTGTCGTCCGCCTAGCACCGAAACACCTGAGCATCTCGAACGAAGTTTTCGTCGAATTAATGCGTTAGCAGATTGCATCATTTTGACTGCGGAGAAAAATATGCCGGCACAATCCACAACCGACCCGGAAAGGGAATTACACCCCCCTTTGGGCGTAGCCAACGTAGTTGACCTGCGCAGCGACACCGTCACCCGGCCCACTCTTGCGATGCGCCGCGCCATGGCCGAAGCCGAAGTCGGCGACGACGTTTATCTCGAAGACCCCACCGTGAACGCCCTCGAAGCTCGCGCCGCCGAAATCCTCGGCAAGGAAGCCGCCCTGTTCATGCCGAGTGGCTGCATGGGCAACCTCATCGCCATAAAAGTGTGGACCCATCACGGCGACGAAGTCATTTGCGAGGAACGTAGCCACGTCAATCTTTACGAACTCGCCTCAATGTCTGCGATAGCCGGATGCATGCCGCGCGTAGCTCGTGGCGAAGATGGGATTCTCACATGGGTGGCAATCGAAGCCGTCATTCGTCCCAAAATTTATTACGACTCGCAAACCGCGTTAGTGTGCCTTGAAAACACCCACAATATGGCGGGCGGCACGCTCTATACTGCCGCCCAGATCAGCGATATCTGCAATCACGCCCATGCCGCCGGGCTGAAAGTTCACCTGGACGGAGCGCGCGTCTTCAACGCCGCCGTCGCGCTTGGCGTCGAAGTCTCCGAAATCGCGCGTGACGTGGACTCCGTCATGTTCTGCCTTTCGAAAGGTCTCGGCGCCCCGGTAGGCTCCATGGTTGTCGGTTCGCACGCTTTCATCGAAAAATCCCGCATCTACCGCAAAATGTTTGGCGGCGGCATGCGTCAGGTGGGCGTTCTCGCCGCCGCAGGTAGAATCGCGCTGGAAGAGTCCCCGAAACGCCTCGCCATCGATCATGAAAACGCACAACTCCTGGCTAAAGGCATCGCGAAAATCCCGTCTCTCCAGATCGAACCTAACGTCGTCAAAACCAACATCGTCATCTTCGATTGCAAACAAACCGGCATGGACGCCGTGCAACTATGCGACGCGCTAAAGCCGTACGGCATCTGGGCCCTCGACACCGCTCCGTACTCCGTCCGCTTGGTCACCCATTGCGACGTAGACGCAGAAGGCTGCGAACGCGCGCTGCAGGTCCTTCGTACCGTCGTGTCAAAATCACTAGGAACTGCGGCCTGCAAGGGCATTCGCTAGCCGCCCATTCATTAGCCGCTTAGTATAAAATTATCTTCGCCCAGCTATATCTGTTTTTTTGCTCCAATCAGCTGACCAAGAGGACTCGTGGACTTCCACTTCACCGATGAGCAAAACCAACTCCGCCGCAGCATTCGCGAATTCGCCGAAGGCGAAATCCTTCCGCACGTCATGGAGTGGGACGAAGTCTCCCACTTTCCCCTCGAAATCATGCCCAAGCTCGCCGAAATGGGCCTGCTCGGCATCATCTTTCCTGAAGAATATGGCGGCGCTGGCCTCGGCTACATCGAATACGTAATCGCCATCGAAGAACTTTCCCGCGTGGATGGCTCTGTCGGCATCATCGTAGCCGCGCACAATTCGCTCTGCGCTAATCACATCTTCAAATTCGGCAGCGAAGCGCAAAAGCAAAAATATCTTTCGCCCCTCGCGCAAGGCAAAAAAATCGGCGCCTGGTCGCTCACCGAACCCGAAGCCGGCTCCGACGCGAGCGGCACGCGCACCACCGCCAAACGCGACGGCAATCATTGGATCATTAACGGCGCAAAAACTTTCACCACCAACGGCCACTACGCCGACGTTTGCGTGGCCATGGCCGTCTCCGACAAATCCAAAGCCTCGCACGGCATCAGCGCCTTCATCATCGAAAAGGGAACTCCCGGCTTCAAACCAGGCAAAAAGGAAAACAAACTCGGCCTGCGCGCCAGCGACACTTCGGAAGTCATTTTTTCCGATTGCCGTGTCCCCCAGGAAAATCTTCTAGGCGACGAAGGCGAAGGCTTCACCGGCAGCCTCAAAATTCTCGACGGCGGCCGCATTTCGATCGCCGCTCTAGCGCTCGGCATGGCGCAGGGCGCGCTCGATGCCGCCATTAAATATGCCAAGCAGCGCAAACAATTCGGCCAGCCCATCAGCGAATTTCAAGCCATCCAGTTCAAACTCGCCGACATGGCCACGGAAGTCGAAGCCGCTCGCCTCCTCGTCTATCAAGCGGCATGGCTCGCTGACAAGAACAACGTCCGCTTCACCCGCGAATCCAGCATGGCCAAACTTTTTGCCAGCGAAGTCGCCGTCCGCGTGGCCAACGAGTGCGTACAAATTCACGGCGGCTACGGCTTCATCAAGGATTATCCCGCGGAAAAGTTTTATCGCGACGTAAAGCTCTGCACCATCGGCGAAGGTACCAGCGAAATCCAAAAGTTGGTTATTGCGCGTCAGCTCTTGGGAAAGAAATAATAGCTACATGCCGCTGCCTGCTTCGCCCGCGCAAACTCCGCAGGATCGTGATCTCACCGCCATCGAGAAATGGGCGGAGCAGATCCGCGCCGGCGAAATCCGCGCCATCTCTCGCGCCATCACCGCGATCGAAAATCACACCGCGCAAGCTGAACCCCTGCTGAAAATCCTTTTCCCGCAAACTGGCGCAGCCTATCTCACCGGCGTGACCGGCGCCCCCGGCACGGGAAAGAGCACACTGGTCGATCGCCTCGCCGCCCAGCATCGCAAGCAAAACGAAGGCGTCGGAGTTATCGCCGTGGACCCGACCAGCCCCTACACCGGCGGCGCAATTCTCGGCGACCGTATCCGCATGCAAAGCCACGCAGGCGATGCCGGCATCTTCATCCGCTCCATGGCCACGCGCGGATTCCTTGGCGGCCTCGCTCGCGCCACCGCCGAAGTCGCGCTGCTCCTCGACGCCGCGGGCAAACATCAAATCCTCATCGAAACCGTCGGCGTCGGCCAGGACGAAATCGACATCGTTCGTCTCGCCGATTGCGTAGTCGTCGTTCTCGTGCCCGGCCTGGGCGACGACATTCAAAACATGAAAGCCGGCTTGATGGAAATCGCCGACATCTTCGTCCTCAACAAATCCGATCGCGAAGGCGCGGACCGCCTCGAAGAGCAACTCCAAGCCATGCTATCGCTAGTGATGCCCAGAGACGGCTGGCATCCGCCCGTCATTCGAACCGTAGCCACCGAAAACAAAGGCATCGACAATCTCGCCGCCGCCATCGCCAAATTCCGCACCCATTTCGAATCCAGCGGCGTACGCGCCAAAAAACACACCGAACACTGGCGCAATCATCTTTTGGAACTTCTCGAGTCCCGCTTAGTCGAACGCGTCCTAAACGCCGCTGGCGGAGAAGCCGCTCTCAACCGACTCGCCGCCGATGTTGCCGAGCGCCGTAAAGATCCCTTCGCCGCCGTCAACGAAATCCTTGCCAAAAGCGGCCTGCAAACTTAGGAACTCACTATCCATGCACTTCGGCGAAATCGAAGTCCAATACATCCACGGCGGCAATTTTTATCTCGACGGCGGCGCCATGTTCGGCGTCGTGCCCAAACCGCTCTGGGAGAAAAAATCCCCTGCCGACAATCGCAACCGCATTCGGCTAGCCGCCAACAGTCTGCTCGTTCGAACGCAAAACAAGAACATCCTCATCGAAACCGGCAATGGCACGAAATGGACTCCCAAACTGCGCGACATCTACGGCATTCAAGAAGGCGATCCGCTCATCGACAACCTAGTGGCACACGGTGTCCGCCCCGATCAAATCGACGTCGTCATCAACACCCATCTCCACTTCGACCACGCCGGCGGCAACACAAAACTCGTTAACGACAAAGCCGTCCCAACTTTTCCAAACGCCAAATATATAGTTCAAGCCGCGGAAATCGCCCACGCCGCCAATCCCACCGAACGCGACCGCGCCAGCTATTTCGAAGAAAATTTTCTTCCTATGCAGCAATCCGACCAGTGGCACGCGCTCGCAGGCGACACTGAAATTATTTCCGGCATCTCCGCCGTCGGCATTCCCGGCCACAACGCCGACATTCAAGCGATAAAACTCACTGGCGGCGGCAAAACCATTTTCTTCGTCGCCGATCTTTTTCCCACCCGCCACCACCTTTCTCTCCCCTGGATCATGGCCTACGACCTTTACCCTTTGCAGACGCTCGAAACCAAGCGAAAATGGTTGCAGACCATCGTCCAGGAAGACTGGATCGTCGTTTTCGGCCACGACCCGGACATTCCCGCAGCCACACTGCACGAGCGGGAAAACAAAATTGCATTCGAACCCGTAGACATCAACCGATAACACGCAAGCCGAAAGGGAACATTGCTTTGAAAACGCCGAAGGCGCAGACTGCGGTCAAAACTCCCAAAGCCACCATCGGCATCATCGGCGGCAGCGGCCTCTATGCCATGAAAGGCCTGACCGGCAGCAAAGAAATTCGCGTCAAAACGCCCTTCGGCGATCCCTCCGAATCGATCGTCACGGGAACTCTCGAAGGCAAAGGTGTCGCTTTTCTCGCGCGTCACGGACGCGGCCACCGCATCCTTCCCACCGAGATCAATTTCCGCGCCAACATTTATGCGCTAAAACTCCTCGGCGTGGACCGCATCATTTCCGTCGGCGCCGTAGGCTCTCTAAAAGAAGAACTCGCTCCCGGCGAATTTCTCGTCGCCGACCAATTTGTCGATCGCACCAAGAATCGCATCTCCACATTTTTCGGCGCCGGCCTCGTCGCTCACGTTACTTTTGACAAGCCAACCTGCCCGCAAGTTTCCCGCGTTCTTGCCGACGCTTGCGTTCACTGCGGCGTCAAAGTCCACAGCAAGGGCACCTACGTCTGCATGGAAGGCCCGCAATTCTCCACCCTCGCCGAAGCCCACATGCATCGTTCCATGAATTTCGACGTCATCGGCATGACCAACGTCACCGAAGCCAAACTCGCCCGCGAAGCCGAACTCTGCTACGGCACCATCGCCATGATCACTGATTACGATTGCTGGCATCCCAATCACGAATCCGTGACCGGCGCGCAAATCATCGCCACCCTAAATCAAAACGCCGAAAACGCCCAACAAGTAGTTCGCGAAGCCGTCAAAGCCATCCCAGTCGCACACGAATGTAAATGCGACTCATCGCTGGCTCACGCGCTAATCACCGACCCCAAACTAGTCCCCGCCGCCACAAAAAAACGCCTCAACGCCATCATCGGAAAATACATCTCGTGACGATTCGTATCGGAATCATCAACAACGCCGATGCCCGCATTTGTAGCGACCGGCCTTTTTACCCCGAGAGCCGAGGGGCGAGTCGGTTCTTTCTTTCCGCTCCAGAAGCCGGCTGGCGGCTGTCCCGTGTTTCACAGGGAGGCGGACAATTTTGCTTTTATACTCCATCCCAGAAATCCTTGCCGGATTTCTCGAACAGGAAAACTCGTGTCACTACTCGTCGTAGGTTCCGTAGCATTTGACGCCATCGAAAGCCCCTACGGAAAGGTCGATCGCATCATCGGCGGCGCAGCCACATACTTCGCCGTAGCCGCTAGTTTTTTCACCCACGTAAATCTCGTCGGTATCGTAGGCGACGATTTCTCTGCCACGGATGCCACGATTTTCAAGAACCGCAAAATTGACACCGCCGGCCTCGAACGCGCTAACGGTAAATGTTTCTTCTGGTCCGGAAAATATTCGCAGCACTTGAACGAGCGCGAAACGCTGATCACCGAATTGAACGTCTTCGCCGAATTCAAGCCCAAACTCCCAGAGAAATTCCGCAATTCCAAACACGTTTTCCTGGCCAACATCGCTCCTGATCTGCAACGCGATGTCCTCAAGCAGGTCAAAGGTTCGCCGAAACACGTCGCTCTCGACACCATGAACTATTGGATCGAACGCACCCCCGCAGAACTTCGCGAAACCCTGAAACACGTAGACATCTTGATGATTAACGATTCCGAAACGCGCCAGCTCTCCAGTGAACACAATCTTCTGCTCGCCGCCCGCCACATTTTTAAGCTCGGCCCATCCACGCTCATCGTCAAACGCGGCGAATACGGTGCCATGATGGTGGATAAGCGCGGCGTCTTCTGCGTTCCCGCTTTCCCACTGGAAGAACCGCACGATCCGACTGGCGCAGGCGATTCTTTCGCCGGCGGTTTCATGGGCTACCTCGCAGGCTGCGGCGCTTCGAACGATGCCGCCCTCCGTCGCGCGATGGTTTATGGCTCCGTCCTAGGCAGCTTCGCCGTACAAGAATTCGGCCCCGAACGCCTCCGCAAACTAAAACGCAGCGAAATCGAATCCCGCGCCCGCCACTTCCTGAAACTAACCCAATTCAAGCTCTGACCTTTGGCTGATGAAGGGGTCCTAGCGTCCTTCTTGTCCTTATCGTCGTCATTCCGGGCGCAGCGAGGAACTCTCTTCTCTTGCTGGTCCCCAGCTACCTTGAGGCCGTCAGCAACTCATGCTCTTTTCGTACTCTCCCGCTTCCTGCTTCCCCATGCCAATACTCGTTTCCGTGTAAAATCCATTTCAGCCCCGGCGCTTTCCATCCCGGCGCAAAAACTCGCATGCTGCCTCTCAGCACCATCACCTACCGTCTACTCTGGGCCGCTCTGCTCGGCTCCATCATCGGCATCGAACGCAGCGTCCGCAAACGCCCCGCAGGCATGCGCACCAGCTTGTGCGTCTGCGTAGGCGCTGCTCTCTTCACAATTCTTTCCTCGGAAATTGCCAAAGCCACCGGCGACCCCAGCACCACGCGAATCGCCTCCAATATCGTGCAGGGCATCGGATTTCTCGGCGCGGGAGTCATTCTCCGCGAACGCGGCAGCGTGATCGGTATGACCACTGCCTCGGCAATTTTCGCCGAGGCTGCCATCGGCATGGGCGCTGGTGGCGGACTGTATCGCGTTTCTGGCATCGCTGCCGCCATCGTGCTCTTCGCACTGACCGGACTCATTTATCTCGAAAACGTGCTGAAACTGAAGTGCCGCTACATGCTCTTCCGGGTCACCACGGACGACGCCACAGACATGGTTCCCGAAGTTCATCGCATTTTTAAGGATCAGAATATCAAGCTCGACAATTTTCAGGTCAACATTACCGGAGCCAGGCACATCATCCAGTTTGACGCCGACGTCACGCAGCGCCAGCAGGGCGATGTACTGGCGGCAATGACCCGGCCAGGCATTTCGCTCGAAATGCTGCCCGTCGAAAGGCAATTCGAATGATTGCCGCTGCCGTCGTGCAAAAGCCCAAAGCGCTGCGTCAAGGTTCGCGTTTCGCAGTCATCGCTCCGGCATCCCCAGGAAAAAGCGATCGTGTCGCGGCCGGACAGAAAGAACTGGAACGTCTGGGTTTTTCCGTCACAATCCCGGAAAGTCTCCCGCCCGAAGGATATTTTGCAAGCTCCGCTGATGCGCGTCACAGCGAATTTCTTAACGCACTGGCCGACCCCGCGAGTGACGCGACAATCGCGACACGCGGTGGCTATGGCTCGGTCTATCTTCTCGAACCAGGACTGCCAAAATCTTTGCCCTTGAAGCCTCTCATCGGATTCAGCGATATCACGACGCTGCAAATTTATCTGTGGCAGAAACATCGTTGGGCAGGCTTTTATGGTCCGATGCTTGCCGCGGGTCTTGATCACGGTGCTGGCGCGCCCGGGGGTTACGACGAGCAGTCGTTTCGAAACGCCCTCACGAAAACCTCTGGCACTTGGACAATTGCGCTGCAAAATTCGCGGACTCGTGCTCGGCGATTTCCCCGACTGCGAACCACCGGTATCTGGCAGCCCATCGGTGCACGATGTGTGCGCCAGAATTCTTGCGCCCCTCGGAATTCCGATTGTTTACGGTGCGCCCATCGGCCACACCGCGCGCTCCATACTCACGATTCCACTTGGCGTACGCGCTCGGCTGAGTGCGGAAGACAGCGGTACCCTCGAAATCCTCGAACCGGCGGTCATCGAATGACTCAGGCGCAGGTAACTCAGCCAAAACATATTCACATCATTGGCATCGGCGGCTCGGCCATGGCGCCACTCGCCGGAATGTTGCGCGAATCCGGTTTCAAAGTCACGGGTTCCGACTCTGGAGTTTATCCTCCCGCTTCCACGCTACTCGACAGTTTGGAGATTGCGTATTTTCCATCCTTCGAAGCAGCGCATCTCACTCCAGCGCCGGATCTCGTGATCGTTGGCAACATCATCGCGCGCGGAAATCCGGAGCTCGAAGAAACTCTCGAACGTAAACTTCCGTATCGCTCCATGCCGGAAATTCTCGAAGAAGTTTTTCTTCCCGGAAAACATTCCATCGTTGTCAGCGGCACGCACGGAAAAACCACCACCACGGCGATGCTCGCCTGGATTTTCCATTCCGCAGGCAAACAACCTACTTTCCTGGTCGGTGGCGTCGCTGAAAACTTCGGCAAAAGTTACGGTCTCGGGAAGGGAATCGAGATGATTCTCGAAGGCGACGAGTACGAAACCGCTTTCTGGGATCGCGGCCCGAAATTCTTTCACTATCATCCCGACGATCTCATCGTCACATCGCTCGAATACGATCACGCCGATATCTATCCCGACTTCGAGACGTACAAACTTGCATTCAAACGCCTCGTCAATCTCGTGCCGCGCAATGGCCGCGTTGTGATTTGGGGAGACACGGAAAAATCCGGTCCCGCGTTGCGCGAAGCCGCCGCCAAAGCATTTTGTCCGATAATCACCTACGGCTTTTGCTCTGAAAACGACTGGATTGCCAGCCAACCGGAATTTTCTGGTGACGCGATGAAATTTCGCGTCACCCACAAAGAGAAAGTTTTCGGCGAATTCTCGCTTACCGCTTCCGGACGCCACAATGTTCTGAATGCGCTGGCGGCGATCGTCGTCGCGCAGGGAAGAGGCATTTCCGTCGAGTCATTACAAGAATCGCTGGCGTCTTTCCGTTCCGTTCGCCGCCGCCTCGACGTCAAAGCCGAGCATCATGGAATTCTTGTCGTTGACGATTTTGCGCATCACCCGACTGCCGTACGCGCCACCATCGAAGCTGCGCGCGGGCGCTGGCCCAATCGCCGTCTGTGGGCGATTCTCGAACCACGCTCCAATTCCATGCGGCGCAAGGTTTTCCAGGAAACTCTGCCACAAGCACTTGCCTTAGCTGATCGCGTCGCGCTCGGCGGAGTTTTCCGCGCCCAACAGCTCGGCGACGAAAATCGCCTCGATCCAGAAACGGTGGCAGCCAGCGTTGGTACTCTCGGCAAAGAAGCCAACGTAGTCTCCGGCGGCGAAGCCATGGCCGATTTTCTCGCAGCCAACGCCAAGCCCGGCGATCTTTTGCTCATCATGTCCAACGGCAGCTTCGATGGACTTTGCGAAAAGCTTCTGAAAAAATTAGCTGCGCCGCAGCCAGCGCCAGCCGAGGCCAACTCTAGGTGAAACACTTCCATTTTCGCTTTCCTTACCGCGCTTTCATCCTCCTGCATCTCCTCATCGCCACCTTTGTTTCACCGCCATGTCGTGCAACGATCTCGTACCAATTGTCGCTAGCAAATCCTTCCCAGCATCTTTTCCATGTGACCGTGAACGTGCCCGATGTGCATGACGATCTGATTCTTCAAATGCCCGCCTGGAACGCTCTATACGAAATCCGCGATTTCAGCAGCCGCATCCAGCGTGTCGACGCATTTACGGGATCACACGCGCTAGCGATCGATAAAGTCGACAAGCTTACCTGGCGCGTTCGCGGCGAGGGCATCGTCACGGTTCGATATTCGATCTACTGGGATAGTCCCGGCCCTTTTGCTTCGCAGCTCAGCGAAGACCACGCTTTCATCAATCCGGCGATGGTTTTCATGTATCTTCCGGAACGCCGCGACGAGAGGATTTTTCTCGCTCTCCAAGATCTTCCCTCCAATTGGAACGTCACCACGGCTCTCGACCTCTCGACGTTTCAGAGCGGTCCCAATACTGCGCATACCGTCTCTGCTCAAGACTATGACGCTTTCGCCGATGGGCCGATCGAAATTGGCACCTTCAAACTTTTCCGCATCCCCGGAATCGAACCGGCAATTTCTGTTGCGATTCACGGCGATGGATGGAAACAGGCTGACGTGGAAAATGCGCTGCGCAAAATCTGCAGATATGAAATCGAGTTGATGGGCGGTGCTCCGTTCGACCATTACGTTTTCATTTTTCACGTGGGCAAAGATACACAGGGCGCCGGCGGCGGAATGGAGCACGCGAACTCGACCGCCATCAACGTAAATTCCGAATCGCAACTCGCCAGCGTTTCCGCGCATGAATTTTTCCACCTCTGGAACGTGAAGCGGATTCGGCCCGCTTCGCTCGAACCCATCGACTACACGCGGGAGCAATACACTCGTGCGTTGTGGTTTGCCGAAGGCGTGACCAGCACCTACGGGCGATACGCGCAAGTGCGTTCCGGGCTTTGGTCGAAACAGGATTTCTATGCCGACCTCGCGCAGCAAATCAACGAACTGGAATCGCGCCCGGCAAACAAATGGCAGAGCGCCGAACAATCGAGCCTGGATACCTGGCTCGACAAATACGATTACTACAACGGGCCGGAATTCAGCGTGTCGTATTACACAAAAGGACAGGTTCTTGGCGACCTCCTCGACATTCTGATTCGCGACCGCACCAACAACGAGCGTTCGCTCGACGATGTAATGCGAAAGATGAAAGAGGACTTCGCGGAAAATGGAAAAACATATCGCGACAGTCTGGATGTCCGCCTGACCACGGAAGAAGTCGCGGGCGGTTCGTTCGACGATTTCTTTCGAAAATATATTGCGAACGCCGAACCTCTCCCGTACCAATCGGTGCTGGCGAAAGCAGGGTTGCTGCTGCAGCGGCAGGAAATCGTTCGCGCCGAACTTGGTTTTTCGGTGGAACGCGACGCCAACGGAAAATCCGTGGCGCGCTCGGTCGTTCCGGGATCGCCCGCAGAACGCGCGGGATTGCTGGCCGGAGATGAGGTTGTGAATTTCAACGGCGAAAATGTTCCACGGCGCGCGGAACACTGGCTGCGCAATAAAAATCCCGGCGACACGCTGAAGTTGCGCGTGCTGCGAAACGAAAAACCACTCGATATTGCGTTCGCGCTTGGCGGAAAGTCGGAATCCATTTTTGCGATTGCCGAAGATCCGCAAGCTTCGCCAAAAGCGCGCGCGATCCGCGAAGGGGTGTTGCACGGAACAGCGGCTGCGGCGCAAGCTGCCGGTGCCGCGACGCACTGAGCGCAATCCGAAGTTCACCTTGACGTGCGCCACAGCGTTCGAGAGAGTTAGCGTCAACTTCATTCATGCTGCGGACACTTTTCATCGGCGTCTTTTTGTCGCTGTACATCATTGTTGCTGGAATTCCCCTGCTCCTTTACACCGTCATTTCAAAAAATCCGTCTGCGCTGTACTGGGCCGGTGTCCGAGGCGTGATGTTTTTTGTGCGCGCGGTTGGAGTGCGCGTGCGCATCGCGGGCACGGAGCGAATTCCATCCGGCACTTGTTTGTTCATCGCGAACCATACCAGCACGGCTGACGCTCCCGCGGTGGTCGGCGCGATCCCGCGAAGAATCGCGATCCTGCTGAAGAAGTCGCTGTTCACGTATCCCATTGTCGGGCAGGCATTTCACCTGGCGCATTTTATTCCTGTCGATCGCGCCAAGCAGGAATCGGCGATTGCCAGTTTGGAAAAGGCCATCGAGGCGATGCGCGCCGGGCAATCGTTCCTGATTTATCCGGAAGGGACGCGCAGCCCTGACGGACGCCTGCAGGAATTCAAAAAAGGCGCGGTAGTGATGGCGGTCAAGGCTGGCGTGCCGATTGTGCCGATTGCGTGTTCCGGCGCGCATCGCATTATGCGCAAGCGGTCGCTGGAAATTCATCCGGGAGAAATCCTGGTGGAATTTCTTGCGCCGATTGACGCTTCGCACTACACGTTCGAGGAGCGGGAGAAGCTCAACGCGGTTGTGCATGATGCGTTGGCAGCCGGGTTGCCT
>WNFO01001601.1_pt1 | contig 33024 bp, 30 predicted proteins | sample 5400251 | NCBI WGS metagenome assembly WNFO01 (sample SAMN13153354, study PRJNA577476) | soil metagenome | isolation source: 100 cm saprolite under Madrone tree | place: USA:California | collected 2016-06-14
AAAGACAGACTTTCCGCGATGAAAGACGCGCCCGACACGCCCGACGGCGCGGGGCTCCGCAACACCGGCGTGACAGGAATGCCGAGGACGCGCCAGGACTGGCGGAGATCGGGGGCGGGTCAGCGCGTGACGCGCAGGCTGAAGCGACGCCCCTGGTCGCTCAGCTCGACGCCGTCCTCGCGGATCTCTTCGATCCGCAGCCGGCCGTCGATCGAATCGCCCTCGCGGTAGCGGCGTCCGTTGATGTAGACCATCCGCTCCGCCGGCACGTCGGCATAGATCAGCGCCTCGAGCTTGAGCCCTGACGCCTCCGGGGGCGCCACCGGTCTTGCCGCGCCGACGGGGGGCGGCGCCGAGGGCGGCGGCTGCATCGTCGGTGTCCCGGAGCGAGGGCTTGCCGGCGCGGGTGCCGCCTCGCGAGGACTCGGCGTCGGCGGTGCCGGGCTTTCCATCTTCGTCTCGGTGTTCGGCTTCGGCTGGGTATTCGGCAGTGGTTCGAGCTTGACGAGCGGTCGAGCGATCTCCGCCGCCGGGGCGGGAGCGGCAACCCGTTCTGGCGGCGCGGTGACTGAGACCGGGCGCAGCCACCAGAAGAGCGCGCCACCCAGGAGAACCGCGCCCAGCGCGAGCACGGCGAGCAGGCGGCCGGACGCGGCGCTCCACGCCGATCGCGGCCGCGGGGCGGGCGACAGGAGCCGCTGCACGACGGGAGCCTGCCGATCTCGCTGCTGGGCGGCCTTCGTGAGCGCGTCGAGGATGTAGGACATGGCTATGGTCGCACCCCGTTGAGAGAGGGACCATTCGCTCCGGGCTCCGTCGCGACCAGACGGACGAGAGTCTCTTCACCCGCGATGCCATCGGGCACCAGCGCCTCGACCTGCTGGAAGACGGCGACCTTGCGCTTGAGCTCGTCGTCGTAGATCTGGTTGGCTTTGGCCGTCGGGGGTTGCCCGTCGAGCGCGCCGAGCCGCTGGCGAAGCCAGGCGACGTCGCGACCTCCCATGCCGGGCTGGAGCGGCAGTGGCCCGGTCACCGGCGAGCGCCACATCATCACGAACGGGCCATCCCAGAAGCGCTCGACCTCGACGCTCGGAAGCGTGACCCGGCGCGAGCCGATCTCGAGCGTCGCTCGCTCACCGTCGAGGCTCGCCAGGACAACGTGATGCTTTCGGCCATCGGGCGTGGCCAGCTCGAGGATCGCCGGGAGATTGAGACGACGCAACACCGTCCACGTTCCCGTTCGCGCCAGGCAGCGCAGGCCCGCCGCGCGCCCGACCTCGCATCCGCGATCGGCGCTCGCGCTCTTTGTGTCGAGCTTCGCGCCGCGGGCATCGAGACCCCAGAGCGCGTACAGGTTCACGAAGGCGCTCACCCGGTCGGCGGTGATCTCGGGATCGTCCAGGATCGCCGCCAGGGTCGGCTCCGGCGGTCGGCGCTCGTCGGACGTCGCGGCCGAGACCGGCGCCTCCGACGGGGGGCCCGTCTTCTCGGCTCGCGACAGCGGCCAGGCTCCGAGGGAGCGCAGCCCGCCCGTCGCGACCAGCGCGATCGTGCTGCCCGCGGCGACCAGGAGCACCGCGGTCGCCGTCGCTGCCAGCCAGCGGAGGCCCCGGCGCGCGCCCAGCACTTCCTTGGCCGCTCGGCGGACGACCGCTTCCCTGACCCGCGTCTCACCGGTCGCGTACGCGCCGAGCAGGGCGCGATCGCAGATCGTGTTCAGCAGCCGCGGGATGCCGCGTGACAGGCGGTGCGCCGCGCGCACGGCCTGCTTGCTGAAGATCGGCTGGCGCTGACCGGCGATCTCCATTCGGTGCTGGACGTACCGCTGCGACTCGCCCTCGGTGAAGGATCTCAGGTGATAGCGCGCCGTCACGCGCTGCGAGAGCTGGCGCAGGTTGCGTCGGGCCAAGAGATCGGCCAGCTCGGGCTGGCCGATCAGGATCACCTGGAGGAGCTTGTCCTTGGTCGTCTCGAGATTCGTCAGCAGACGGATCTCCTCCAGCACGCGCGCGCTCAGGTTCTGGGCCTCGTCGATGATGAGCACGGTCCGCCGGCCGCGCGCGTGCGCGTCGAGCAGCGCCTGGGACAACGCGTCGACCAGGATTTTCAAGCTCGTCGCGCCGACGGGATAGGGAACGCGAAGCTCGTCGCACACCGCGGCCAGCAGCTCGACCGAGGTGAGCCGCGGATTGAAGATCATGGCGACGTCGACCTCGGGTGGCAGCTGCTCCAGGAGCGCGCGGCAGACCGTGGTCTTGCCGGTCCCTACCTCGCCCGTCAGTTGCACGAAGCTGCCGCCCTCGCCGACCCCGTAGAGCAGATGGGCGAGGGCCTCCCGGTGCGCGTCACTCAGATAGAGGTAACGCGGATCGGGGGCCAGTGAAAATGGCCGCTCGGTGAGTCCGAAGTATGCCGCGTACATGGGTATCGCTTGCGGCTATTGCCCCTTGAGGCGAACCTCTTCGTAGGCTGGAAAGGGTATCAGATGCATCGAGTCGAGCATGTGCTCGGCGATGCGCGGGCCGACGCCTCGCAGGGTTCGATAGTCCATGATCGGCGCGAACATCACCCGGTCGATCGACAGCTGCTGGATACGATGGAGCAGCGCCTCGCGCTTTGCGGGATCGCGCTCGCGCGCCTGCTGGTGGAACAGATCGTCGAGGTCGGGATAGCCGCCGTAGGCGTTGCTGCCCTTGGAGTACATGAAGGCTTCGACGCGGCTGGCCGCGTTGCCCGAGTTGCCGACCGCGGCCATGAACAGGCCGCGGAGTTTCTTCTCGCGCCAGGCGGCCAGGAACGCCGCGCGCTCCATCAGTCGCATCTTGGTCCGGATCCCGACCGCGCCGAGATAGTTGGTCGCCGCTTCCGCCGTCGTGACGAACGGTGGCGTCGGCGCGAAGTCGCCGGCGTCGATCCCGTTGGGATAGCCGGCCTCCGCGAGGAGCTGCCTGGCCTTCGGCGGATCGTACGGCACCGGAGTCGCCTGCAGCGCGAACTCCATCACGCGAGGCACGATCACCCCGGCCGGTGGACAGAAGCCCAGACACGAGACCTCGTTGATCGCCTGGCGATTCAACGCGTAGTTGACGGCCAGCCGCACCCGCTTGTCGTGCCACGGGGATTTGGGATCCCACTGCTCGGCGAACTCGATCCAGTAGATCGACGCGTGCTTGGACGGTACCAGCTGCAGCCGCGAGTCGCGCTTCACGTTCAGGGCGTCCTCGCCGTCGAGCGCGTAGGCGATGTCGGCCTCACCGTTTTTCAGCATCGCCACGCGCGTCGTTCCCTCGGGGACGCTCTTCATGACGTACCGCTTGACGGTCGGCACGCGGCGCCAGTACCCGGGATACGCCTCCACCATCACTTCCACCCCGGGCTTGTGGCTCACGAAGCGATAGGGTCCGGCGCCGATCGGATGCTTCCGGAAGCCCTCGTCCCCGACCTGAGTCACGTACTTCTTGGGAACGACGATCCCGGCGGCGGTGGCGGTGGTTCCGTAGAAAGTCATGAAATCCGGCCAGGGCTCGGTCAGATGGAAGCGCACCGTCAGGGTATCGACGATCTCGACCTGTCGGACGTGCGACTGGATCTCCTTGGCGCCCGCCCCGCGGTAGCGCTCGTAGCTGAACTTCACGTCCTCGGCGGTGACGGGATCGCCGTTGTGAAACTTGACGTCCCGTCGCAGCTTGAACTCGTACACGAGCCCGTCGGCGCTCTCCGTCCACGACTCGGCCAGGCTCGGCGACATCTTGCCCTTGCCCGGCAGTGGCCGGACGAGCGCGTCGTGGAGGGCGAAGAGGATCCCGAACGGCGTGATCTGGGGCGGCGCGGTCGATGGGTCGAACCAGGTCGGCGCGATGGTCACGTGCCAGGCGATGACCACGTCTCCCGCGGGCGCCGCCTGCGCGGCGGCCTGCTGGACCGCTCCAAAGGTCAGGACCACGAACGTCAGCAACACGACCGTGCGCATGTGCCTCTCCCTCATGGGCCGATTCGCGTCACGTGGCTTCGGGCGCGAGTATATTCGAGTCGATGACGTTCCGCTGGGCGGGCCTCCTCGTCGTCGCGACGCTAGTCGGCGCCTGCTCGACCGCGCCTCCCCCGCTAGCGCCGCCGGCGGGGCGCTTGCCCGATCTGCGTGGAACCTGGACGGGAACCTGGGGCGGTGCCCCCGTGACGCTCGTCATCCTCGATCAGAGCGACGCCGCGCCCGCCGAGGGTGTTTCAGTCGGGCCCTGGCAGGTCTTCGGTCGGTATCTGCCGGGGGTATCCGGCATCCTGACCGTCAAGATCCGCAGCGAGATGGTCTCGGTCAACGTGCAGGGACGGCTGGGGACATCGAATGGGCGCCTCGGCCTGGAGCTCGCGCCCGCTACGGTCAACGGTGGCTGGATCAGTCTGACGCGGCTGGACGAGGACAGGATGATCGGGACCGGGATGGGGCAGATGAGCTGGGAGCCGCAGGGGCGCGTGGAGCTGATCCGGCAGCCCCAGGCCCCCGCGGCCAACCCACCTGCCTAGGAAATCGAGCCGCGACAGATCACCTCTTGCCGTCGCCGTTGGACTGGAACCAGGTGTAGTCCCACACGCTGACCCGGTAGGCCGCGGTCGCCGGCAAGTTCGGAACCTCGAAGTACGCGCGCCCGAATCCGCCCACGCCTCCAGGCACGAAGGCGATGCGCTGACCGATCACGGCGCCGCCGGCGTCGACCGCCTGAGCGAGAACGCGCAGGTGCGTCGCGAACTCACCGTGACGGTTGTAGACGTAACCGCTGACTTTCCTGGAGCTCTGGCTCTGCTCGGCCGTCGCCCACTCGACTGTGAAGTGCTGCTCCCAGCCGGCCGTCAAGGTCGTCGCCGTCATGCTGAGCGGAGGCGTGGCGCCCGTGCCCGCGCACGCCGCGCTCAGCGTGACGATCAGCGCGATCAGGAACCCGAGTCGAGTCGCTTTCATGAACTTCCCTCATGTTCTGACGGGTTCGCGGCCCCGCCGCCGGCGCGTCCGAGACGGCCTATTTCCCGCCTCCGATTTTACTCGTAACGTCTGGGCCCGGCACGCGGTTCCGGGCACGCCGCGCGCGGAGGAGATGTGCTAGCCTCTCGAGCCGAGGAATGCGCACGACGTCGTCCCGCCGGCACTTTCTCGCGAGCGCCGCCGCCTCGGTGTCCGCGGGGCTGTTCCGGCCGCGGCCCGCGTGGCCGGCGCAAGAGCGAGCGCGCCCGCTCGTCCCGCGCGAAACCTTCTTCGGCGATCCCGACGTCGCGTGGGCCCAGCTCTCGTTCGACGGCGCCTCGGTCGCCTACTTCGCGCCGGTCGACGGCGTGAGAAACCTTTGGGTGGCTCCGGTCGGTGATCTCGGCGCCGCCAAGCCCCTCACCCACGCGACCGATCGTCCGATCGGCTTCTTCTTCCAGTGGGCCTACACCAATCGCCACGTCGTGTTCTTCCAGGAGCGTGACGGCGACGAGAACTGGCGCGCCTCGAGCGTCGACATCCGCGACGGCACCATCGTGCCGCTCACGCCTCCGCGCGGGGTGCGCGCCTGGCTGCAGGAGGTGAGCCAGCGCTTCCCGCGCGAGATGCTCGTCTCGCACAACGAGCGCGAGAAGCGGTTCTTCGACCTCTATCGTGTCGACGTCGCGAGCGGAAAGTCCGTGCTCCTGTACGAGAACAACCAGTTCGCCTGGCTCGCGACCGACAGCGCCTTCCAGCTGCGGCTCGGCGCCCGGTACCTCAAGGACGGCCACGTCGAGCTGCTCGAGCGGTGGCCGAGCGGGACGTGGGTGCCCTTCCTCACGATCCCGCGCGGCGAGGTCGAGGTCACGCGGCTCCTGGATTTCAGCGACGACGGCAAGACCCTGTACCTCTTCGACGCGCGCGAGCGTGACAAGGCAGCGCTCGTGGCCGTGGACATGGCGACGCGCCGGGCGCGCGTGCTGGCCGAGGACCCGAACGCCGATCTCACGAAGGTGCTGCTTCATCGCGTCACCCGGCGCCCGCTCGCCGCGAGCGCGATGGTCGATCGCCGGCGCTGGCACGTCGTGGATCCGGGCTTCGCGGCGGATCTGAAGGCAATTCAGGCCTCGACGTCTGGCGATATCGATCTGATCGGGCTCAGCGTGGACGCGCGGCGGGTCATGGTGCTGGTGCAGCACGACGCCGCGAGCCCGGAATGGGTGCTCTACGATCGGCCCACGCGTCGGGTCAGCCCGCTCTTCAAGGCCCGGCGGAGTCTGGACGGCCTCGCGCTCCGGCCGCTCGAGCCGGTGTCATTCGCGGCGCTGGACGGCCTGAAGATCCAGGGCTATCTGACCTTGCCGACGCCGGGCGCGCGAAACGTGCCGATGGTCCTGGTGATCCACGGCGGGCCGTATCTCCGAGACGATTGGGGCTTCGACTCCACGCACCAGTGGCTCGCCAACCGGGGCTACGCCGTGCTGAGTATCAACTATCGGGGCTCGACCGGCTTCGGCAAGGCCTTCGTGACCGCCGCCGACCGCGAGTGGGGCGGCAAGATGCACGACGACCTGATCGCCGGCGTGAACTGGGCGGTCGCGCGCGGCATCGCCGACCCCAAGCGCATCGGCTTCTACGGAGCAAGTTACGGTGGCTACGCGGCGCTCACGGCCGCCACCAAGACCCCGGACGTGTTCGCGTGCATCGTCGACATCTACGGCATCGCCAATCTCCTGACCTTCATGGCGGCGATTCCGCCCTACTGGGCCCCGTCGTTCAGCGTCTGGAAGAACCGCCTCGGCGATCCGGACACCGAGGAAGGTCGGGCGTTTCTCCGTGAGCGTTCCCCGCTGACCCACATCGAGCGCGCGTTCCGGCCGATCCTGATCGTGCAGGGGCTCGAGGACGTGCGCGTGACCCGCGCCGAATCGGAGCAGATGGTGGCGGTGCTGCGGCGGCGCAACGTGCCGGTGACGTACGTCGTCTTCCCGGACGAGGGCCACGGCTTCACCAAGCCGCAGAACCAGATCGCCTTCCGCGCGGTCACCGAGGCATTCCTCGCCAAGCACCTCGGCGGCGCCGCCGAGCCGATCGACCGCGCCCGCGACTTCGCCGGCTCCAGCCTCACCGTCGAAGTCGGCGCCGACCTCGTCCCCGGGCTCTCCAGCTAGCAGCCCCTGACGGGCACGCCAAGTGTCCGCCGACCGGCGCCTTTACGCGCGAACAGGCGGTCGACCGAGCGCGAACAGGCGGCCGAGAACGGCCCAGATGCGAGGCGGCGGCCGAGGCCCGACTGAGGCGTATGCCGCATACGCCGCAGGGAGGGTCGAGGTCGCCAACGAAGCAGGTGGGCCGTTCTCGGCCGTCTGCCGCTAAGCTTTGTTATACCGAGCGTAGATCTCCACGATCCGCTTGTCGCACTCGTCGAGGGCCTTCGCCGGCTCCCAGTTGTCGACGAGCACCCGCTGGATCATCTTCGGGATCACGTGCGTGTTGAGCACCTCGCCGGCCGCTGGTGTCGGGGCGCCCGCGTAGCTCACCGGCACGCCGGTCTCGGCCATGTTGATGAAGTGTTTGAACTCGGGCTTCTCGCGCCAGAACGGCGAGTCGAAGAGGCGCTTGTAGACGGGCACCCAGCGGCCGCCGGTCGACTGGATGATCTTGTCGTAGTTCACGGGCTGCATGAAGTAGTCGACGAGCCCGCGGGCGAGATCGGGGTACGGGTTCTTCTTGAACGCGCCGTAGGACCACGTGTCAAGGCGCGGTCACCGGCGACGGAGGCGGGGCTTGAATACGGTCGCCGACCGCGCGAGACTCGTCGGGCTCCCGCCCCGCGCGGGAGCCCAAGGATGTGCGAGCCGCAGGACGTCGCGGGGCTGGGGCCCCCGCCGTGCGAGGCGAGCCTAAGAAAGAGCGCGCGGCGCGCACTCCGTCGAGGCGGTCATCCCGAGGCTCAACGAGGAGGATGTGACGATGAGGATCCGAGCGAGCATCGCGACCATCGCCGTGGTCGCGCTGGTGGCGGCCGCGGGCACGAGAACGCCGAGCGCGGCCGAGGACAAGACGCTCACGATCGGCGTGCTGGGACCGCTCTCCGGCGGCGCCGCGTCGTACGGCGTCGAGCTGGTACGCGGCGCCGAGATGAAGACCGACGAGATCAACAAGGCCGGCGGCCTCAAGGTCGGCAACGACGTCTACAAGATCAAGCTCGTGAGCTACGACCACAAGGCGCTCGCCGCGGACGCGGCCACCGCCGCCAACAAGCTCGTGTTCCAGGACAAGGTGAAGTACATCATCGGCAACGCGGTCGGCGCGACCTGCAACGCCGTCCAGACGGTGACGGAGCCCGAGAAGGTCCTCTTCTCGTTCGTGTGCTGGGGCACGAACAACCTCGGCCCCGACAAGCCGTACTCGTTCCGGGCGATGCTGAGTCAGTGGGAAGTGGCCGAGCCCTTCTATCGTTGGGTGAAAGAAAAGCATCCGCACGTGAAGCGCGTGGCCGCGATCTCGCCCAACGACACCAGCGGCAAGGACACCAACACCGCCGTCGTGAAGGCGCTCAAGGGCCTCGGCTTCGAGGTTGTCGCCGACGAGTACTACGAGCGCGGCACCAAGGACTTCTACCCGATCCTCACCAAGCTCCTGGCGTCCAAGCCCGACATGCTCGACGTGGCCGCGGCGCCGGCAGGCGAAGGCGGACTCATCCTCAAGCAGGCGCGCGAGCTCGGCTTCAAGGGCGCCAAGGGCTGGACCGCCGGGACCAATCCGTTCACGATCATCGGCGTCGCCGGCAAGGAAGCGGCCGAGGGCGTCTGGAGCCCCACCAACATCAACGTGAAAAGCGATTTCGTCAGCGCGACCGTGCGCCGGTTCGGCGAGGAATACGAGAAGCGCTACAAGGAAGTGCCCGGCGTCATCGCCGTCGCCAACTACGCGGCCTTCGACGTGATCACCAAGGCCATGCAGGACGCGCGCTCGCTCGAGACCGACAAGGTGTTGACGGCGCTGACCCAGAAGCCCTTCGACACGGTCTGGGGCAAGCTGGTCCTCGGCGGCAAGGAGACGTACGGCATCGACCGGCAGTTCCTGTACCCGATGGTCATCAGCGAGATCCGCGACGGTAAGGTGGTCGACATCGCCCAGGTGCTGCCGTCAGCGCTGAAGAAGTGAGGCTCGCGCGGCTCGACTAGAGGCCGCGGGCGACCGGTGTCGATCGAGCTCTTCGTCCAGGCGCTGCTCAACGGCTTCGGCCTGGCGATGGTCTACGTGCTGGTCGCCCTCGGCCTCACGCTCATCTTCTCGATCCTCGAGATCATCAACTTCGCCCACGGCGAGTTCTACATGCTCGGGGGCTACGTCACCTACTATGCCTACGCGCTCTTCGGCCTGAACTACTTCGCGACCCTCGCGCTGGCCATCCTCACCGTCGGGATCGCGGGCGTGGTCGCCGAGCGGCTGATCTTCCACGACCTGCGCGGCAAAGCCCTCAACGCGTTCATCGTGTCGCTCGGGCTCCTGTGGGTCATGCAGGCGGCGGCGCAGCTCGCGTTCGGCGTGCTCGACAAGCCCGTACCGTCCGCGTTCTCAGGAGTCGCACGCCTGTTCGGGCTGGTGATCTCGGTCGAGCGGCTGGTGGTGAGCCTCTCCGCGATCGTCCTCATCGTGGCGCTCTATCTGTTCCTGCGGCTGAGCCGGCCCGGCCGCGCGATGCGGGCGGTGGCTCAGGACCCCGATGCCGCCGCGCTGCAGGGCGTCAACATCGACGCGGTCTCGGCGCTCGGCTTCGGTGTCGGCTGCGCGCTGGCCGGAGGCGCCGGCGGTCTCCTGGCGCCGGTCTTCGCGGTGAGCCCGGCGATGGGGGCCCTGCCGGTTGTCAAGGCCTTCATCATTATTATCGTCGGCGGTATGGGGAGCCTCCCCGGCGCCGTCCTCGGTGGTTTGCTCCTGGGAGGGGTCGAGGGGCTCGGCGCGCTCTTCATGGGAAGCGCCGCGGTGAATATCCTCGGCTTCGTCATGGTGATCGTCGTGCTGCTCGCGCGGCCGCGGGGGCTCGTCGGTGGAGCCTAGGCGGTCAGAGGCCACCGCCCCCGCGGTCGGTGTCGCGTTGATCGCGCTGGCGGCCGTCGTGCTGCAAATGGTGACGCGCGATTCCTACTATCTCGACGTGGCCACCACGATCCTCATGAACCTCACCTTGACGATGAGCTTCCGCCTTCAAGTGAGCACCGGCCAGATCAACATGGCCCACATCTCGTTCATGGGGATCGGGGCGTACACCTCGGCCCTCCTGGTAACGCGGGTCGGGTTGTCGTTCTGGGCCACGCTCTGGATCGGCGCCCTCGTAGCGGCGTTGCTGGCCGTGCCCATCGGCAGCGTCGCCCTCCGGGTGAGCGGCCCGTACTACTTCCTGATCACGTTCGCCTTCTCCGAAGTCGTTCGCCTGTTCTTCAACAACTTCTTCGAGGGGCTGTTCGGCGGACCCTCGGGGCTGGTCGGGATCCCCAAGCCGAGCCGGCTGCTCGGGTTGACCTTCGACGGAAAGCTCGCGCTCTACTGGCTGATGGCGGTGATCTGCGTCGTCGTGGTCGTGGCGCTGGTCCGCCTGGACTACTCACGGTTCGGTCTCACGGCCGGCGCGATCCGCCAGGCCGACCTCGTCGTCGAAACGCTCGGCGTGAACGTCTTCCGCCACAAGCTGACGACCTTCGTCCTCGGGAGCTTCGTGGCCGGGCTCGCCGGAGTTTTCTTCGCCCACTATCGCCAGGTCCTGCACTCGAGTGACTTCGGCCTGGAACCGATGGTGCTGCTGGTCGTCTTCACCGTGATCGGCGGAACGGGCAGCGTGTGGGGACCGGTGATCGGGACGATCCTCATGACGATCGCCTCGGAGCTGCTGCGCGAGCTCCACCACTACGAGATCCTGGTGTTCGGCGCCGTGCTCATCCTCACGATGCTCTTCGCGCCCGAGGGCCTCGTGGCGCTTCCGGGCGCCGCCCGCCGGCTTGTCCGAAGGCTGCGCGGACGGGCGGCGGAGCCCGCGGGAGCCGGCCTTGCTTCTTGAGCTTCGCTCGGTCTCCCGCCGATTCGGGGGGCTGATGGCCGTCGCGGACCTGTCGATGACGATCGTACCCGGCTCGATCCACGGCCTCATCGGCCCCAACGGCGCCGGGAAGAGCACGGTCTTCAACCTGATCACCGGCGTCATCCCGCTCACCGCCGGCGAAGTCCTCTTCAAGCGCGAGCGAATCTCCGGGCTGCGTCCGTCCGAGATCTGCCGGCGAGGCATCGCGCGGACGTTCCAGGCGACGGCACTGTTCCGCGAGTACACGGTGCTCCAGAACGTGCTCGTCGGCGCTCACCTCCTGGCGGCTCCGGGGCTCGCGCCGACGCTTTTCTGGTCGCGCTCCTATCGCGAGCGCGAGCGACGGGCCCACGCGCGGGGGCGCGCGCTGCTCGAGTCGCTCCAGCTCGGCGCGGTCGCGAGCCTGGTGGCGGGCCAGCTCCCCCACCGCGACCAGAAGGCGCTCGCCCTCGCCATGGCGCTCGCCACCGGGGCCGAGCTCGTCATCCTCGACGAGCCGCTGGCAGGGCTCACCACTCAGGAGAAGGCGGAGACGACCACCGTCCTGCGGCGCCTGCGCGAGCAGGGCATCACGGTGCTCCTGGTGGAGCACGACATGAAGGCGGTCATGGGCGTCTGCGACACCGTGACGGTGCTCGATCACGGGGTCCGCATCGCGGAGGGGACGCCGCGGGAGATCCAGACCAACGCCGCCGTGATCGAGGCCTACCTGGGTCCGGAGGAGCCGGGTGCTTGAGCTGACCGACCTCTCCGTCCACTACGGAAACGTCGCCGCTGTCGCCGGCGTCTCGGTCAGGGTGGAAGAAGGCGAGATCGTAGCGATCATCGGCCCCAACGGCGCCGGAAAGACCTCGACCCTGCGCGCGCTCTCGGGGCTCGTGCGGCCGAGCGGCGGCCGGATCGTGTTCCGCGGCGTCGATATCTCGCGCTGGCGAGCGCATCGCATCGTGACCCTCGGGCTTTCGCACGCCCCGGAGGGGCGACGGCTCTTTCCTCAGATGACGGTGCTCGACAACCTCCGGATGGGCGCGTACCGCCGACGCGACGGCGAGGCCATCGAGCGCACACTCGCCGAGGTGCTCGAGCGATTTCCACGCCTGGGCGAGCGCCGCCGCCAGCTGGCGGGCACGCTCAGCGGCGGCGAGCAGCAGATGCTCACGATCGGCCGCGCGCTCATGTCGAGCCCGACCATGCTGGTGCTGGACGAGCCGTCGTTCGGCCTGGCCCCCTTGATCGTCCGCGAGATCCGAACGATCGTGGAGTCGATCAACCGCGACCGGAAGGTCGCGGTGCTGCTCGTCGAGCAGAACGCGCGGATGGCGCTGGCCGTCGCCGCCCGCGCGTACGTCATGGAGACGGGCCGGATCGTGCTGAGCGGCCCCGCCGCCGAGCTCCGCGAGAGCCCGCATGTCAAGGCCGCGTACCTGGGCGGATGAAGAAGGATGCGGAGGCATCACGATGAAGTTTGAGACCCGGCTGACCGTCGACCTGATCGCGCGCTACCAGAAGTCGGGGCACTGGGGCTCCGAGACCTTTTACTCGGTCCTGACGGCTCGGGCCGCGGCGCATCCCGACCGGGTCGCGATCGTCGACCGCGGGCGGCGCATCACCTACAGCGAGCTCAAGACGCGGGTTGATCGGGTGGCCGCTGGGTTCAAGGCCCTCGGCATCGGCTCCGTGGACGTCGTCACGATCCAGCTACCGAACTGGGCGGAGTTCGCGTACGTCTTCTTCGCCCTGGAACGGCTGGGCGCGGTCGCGAATCAGATCGGGCCCGACTTCCGCAGCCGCGAGGTGGACTACATCCTGCGCTTCTCGGAGAGCCGCGCCTTCGTCTGCCCGGCGAGCTTCAAGAGCTTCGACTACGTGAAGATGATCGGCGAGCTGCGGCCCGGCCTTCCCGACCTCAAGGTCGTCTGTGTCCTCGGGCGACCGGCGTCGAGTGGGACGGGACTCGTGTCGCTCGATGCCCTCGTGGAGGCCGGGGCCGTGCCGCCGCCGGGCGCCGGCCAGGGGGCGAACGACGTCATGCGGATGGCGTTCACCTCGGGCACGACCGGCAACCCGAAAGGCGTGATTCACAGCCACAACACCACGCTCTCGACCTGCCGGACCCTGAACGACGACATGCGCGTCACCCCGGACGAGGTATTCCTGATCTATCTGCCGCTCGGGCTCAACTGGGGCTACCTCACGCTCGTGCAGGCGGTGATGGCGGGAGCGCGGGCGGTCCTGCTCGATCAGTTCAGCGCCCGGGCCGCGCTCGAGCTGATCCAGCGCGAGCGCGTGACCTACATTCCAACGGCGCCCGCGTCGATCATCGCGATGCTGAACGACGCCGACCTGGGCCGATTCGATCTCGCCTCGCTGCGCGTGATCATCACTGGCGGCGCCTCGTGTCCGATCGAGACCATCCGCGAGTTCCGCGCGCGAATGCGCGGCCACCTGATCGAGCTCTACGGGATGCTCGAGACGGGCTTTCACACCTACACGCGGCTCGACGACGATCCCGAGGCGGTGACCGGGACGGTCGGGAGGGTCTCCTCAGGCCTGGGGCTGCGACTGATCGACGAGTCGGGGCACGACATCGGCCCGGGCGACGAGGGCGAGATCGCCGCACAGGGTCCGTCGGTCCACCTCGGCTACCACAAGAATCCGACGGCGAACGCCGAGCTCTTCACCGCCGATGGCTGGTTCCGCACGGGCGACCTCGGGCAGTTCGATTCGGCCGGCAACGTCAAGATCGTGGGGCGGCTCAAGGAGATGATCAACCGCGGCGGCAAGAAGTTCTTCCCGCGGGAGATCGAGGAAATTCTCTACACGCACCCGAAAATCTTACACGCCGCCATCGTCGGTGTGCCCGATCCGAGGTTGGGTGAGCGGAACTGTCTCTGCGTGATTCCCCGCCCCGGCCAGACGCTCACCCTGGACGAGGCGGTCAGCTATCTCAGGGATGGGGTCGCGACCTACAAGCTACCGGAGACGATCGAGGTCTTCGACGAGCTCCCGTTCACGCCGACCGGCAAGATCCAGCGTCACGTGCTGGTCCGGCGGGTGCTCGAGCGCCGCGGACTCTAGTCCCTACCGAACCGGATGATCGTGTAGCCCAGGGCCGACACTTCGCCCTGGCGGATCCGCCGGTCGAGCCCGCGATGTTCCTCGGCGACCGTCTGCTCCTCGGTCCGGCGGTCGCCCCGGCGCCGATCGAGCATCACCCTCACCCCGCTGACGCCGGCCAGCTCGCGCTGGAGGTGCTCGTAAAGGGCGGTCTCGTTCGCGCCGACGACGAGGAGGAGACGGACGCCAGGGAACGAGCGCGAGGGCATCCGGTTGAGAAGGTCGAGCGTGTGGCGCCGGCAGATTCCGTGAGTCTCAGCCGGATCCTCGAGAGGCGCCCGCTCACCCAGAGTTGCGGGCTTCCCTTCGTGCTGGCACCAGGCGCAGGTGACTTTCATCGTTCTCCAGAAAATCCTAAGCATGGCGAATGCCACGGGATTCCGGATTTCTTCGCGTCAGATGATCGAAGGTTCTCGGGAACTTGCGGCTCACGTGCGAAAGGCTCCCGAGCCTGATTGGCAACGCCTGACATTTTTGGACGGGCGGCGTGGATCAGGGAGCGGTCGCGGGGCGAGTGCGCGGCAGCGCCGCGACTCGCCGGTCGCGTCCGACGGTGGCCCGCAGGAACTCGGCGACGAGCCCCGGCAAGCTCCCGGGCTCGAACGGCTTGGGAATGAAGCCGATGCACCCGGCCCTCACGAGCCGATTCGCCTCGGCGGCCGTCCCGGACGTGAACGCGACCACGGGGATGCCACGGGTCACGGCGTCGGATTTCAGCGCCTCGACGACCGCCAGGCCATTCATCTCGGGCATGTGGTAGTCGACGAGGATCAGATCGGGACGCTCCGCTCGTGTCAGCTCGAGCCCGGCCCGCCCGCTCGTGGCGTCGAGGACGCGGTGGCCATGGGCACGGAGGAGCTCGGTGAGCGTGCTTAGAACGAGCTCGTCGTCGTCGATGACCAGAATCGAGAAACCGCCCGGCGTCGACGGCGCTCCGCTCGGCGGAGCAGATAGGGCGCGCCGGTTCGCTGGAGAAACTCGCGCTTCTCGCGGCTCAGGATGTCGCCGGTGACGAAGATGATCCGCCGGCGCAGCGCCGGGAACCGCCGCTCGATCTCGGCGTAGAAGTGCTCGCCGTCGAGCTTGGGCATCTTGGTGTCGCTCAGGACCATGTCGTAGGGCCGTCGGCCGAGCATCTCGAGGGCCGCCGCGCCGTTGTCAGCGACGGCGACCTGATACCCGTCGTCCTGGAGCGCCTCGGCGAGGGTGGCGGCGAGGTCGACCTCGTCGTCGACGATCAAGATCGCCTTCCCCGCGACCGGCCGCAACAGCTCGGGCGTCGCGGCCTCGGACGTCGGTGCTGGACGCGCGACCACGGGCAGCTCGAGGCGGAAGGTCGCTCCTCGACCCACCTCGCTCTGGACGGTGATGGTGCCGTCGTGCTCCTCGAGCGTGCGCCGGCAAAGCGAGAGCCCGAGCCCTGTTCCCTCACCCTGGGGCTTGGTCGTGAAGAAGGGCTCGAAGATCCGCGTCTGAACCTCGGGGGGAATCCCGGGCCCGCTGTCCGCGACCTCGAGCGAGATCCGGGCGGGCCCGCGCTCCAGCCGAGTCGTGATCGCGAGCCGGCGCTCCGTTTCGATCGGCCGCATCGCCTGGATGGCGTTGGCGACCAGATTCACGACGACCTGCTGGATCTGGTGGCCGTCGGCCCACGTCGCGGGCACGTCGTCCCCCAGGTCCAGCACCACCTCGACGTTACTCGTGCGCAGATCGTAGCCGAGCAGCTCGGTGGTCTCCTGAACGATGAGATTGAGGTACATCTGGCTCCGCTCGGGAGGCCGCTGGCGGGCCAGCGCGAGAAAGTTGCGCACGATGCGCGCGCACCGATCGGCGCCGGCGAGGATCTTCTCGGCGCGCTGGATCAGCGCGGGCTCCCGCGCCCCGCCGCGCAGGAGGTGGGCCTGGCCCATCACGATCGCGAGCGGGTTGTTGAGCTCGTGGGCCACGCCCGCGAGCAGCGAGCCCATCGTGGCCACCTTCTCGCTCTGGATCAGACGCTGCGTGCGCTCGGCGATGACCTGTTCCAGCGAGCGATTGTGGCGCTCGAGGTCGAGATAGAGGCTCCGCGTGTCGAGGAGGTTGCGGATGCGCAGCATCACCTCGAGGCGGTCGAAGGGCTTCGTCAGAAAATCCTTGGCGCCGGCCTCGAGGGCGCGCTTCTTCGCCTCGCTGGTCGCGTCGGCGGTGAGGACCAGGATCGGCAGGAACACGTCCTCGGGGACGTGAAGCTGCTGGATGACCGCGATCCCGTCCAGGTGCGGCATCATCAGGTCGAGCAAGATCAGGTCGGGCTGGAACTCGGCGTACAGACCGAGAACCTGCCGCGAATCCGTGGTGCTCTTGACCTGGCGGTAGCCTCCCTCCGCCAGCATGCGCTCGAGGAGCCGCACGTTCGCCGGCTCGTCGTCGACCACGAGGATACGGGCCTGAACCGGGTCCGTTTTTCCCATTGTTACCTCACGGCTCTCGCCAGAAGTTCGTCGAGCACGCCGAGGAACTGCGCGACCGACAGAGGTTTCGTCATGTAGGCGTGCGCCCCCGCCTGGAGCAGCCGGGTCGTCTGGCTCGGCGTCGCGTCCGCGCTCAAGATCACGACCGGGATCTCACGCGTTTCCGGATCGGCCCGCAGCTGGGCGAGCACCTCTTGCCCGCTGATGTCCGGCAGATGCAGGTCCAGGACGATCGCGTCCGGCCGATGGGCCCGGGCGAGCTCGAGACCGCGGCGCCCCTGCACCGCGGAGAGGAGCTTCACGCCGGGACGCCGGTTCAGAATCCGCTCGACGAGGCGAAGATTCGACGGGTTGTCCTCGATGTACAGCACTGTCCCCGTCAGGATCGTCGCGTCGGCTCCGGGCGCGCTCGTCTCCCGCGGGGCCGGCTCATGAACCGGCGCCTTGGCGACCGGCAGCTCCAGAGAAAACGTCGAGCCGGTGCCGAGCGTGCTCTCGGCCCGCACGGTACCGCCCATGAGCTCGACCAGGCCTTTCGAGAGCGCCAGGCCGAGCCCGGTGCCCTCCACCGCCCCCTCTTGCACGTCGAGACGATCGAACGGCGTGAAGAGTCGGTGCATCCGTTCCGGAGCGATTCCGGGTCCCGTGTCGGTGACGGTCAGGCGGCACTTGCCCGATGGTGTCGCGTCGCACGCGACGGTCACGGCGCCTTCCGGGCGGTTGTACTTGACCGCGTTGGAGAGGAGGTTCAGCAGCACCTGCTGCAGTCGCTGGCGGTCGGCCATGACGTGCCCGTGCCACACGACGGCCGTCGAGAGGCCGATACCGCGGGCGGCCGCCTGGGGCCGGACGAGGTCGAGCGCGCCGCCGATGACCTCACTGGTCTCGACCGGCTCGAGCGAGATCGAGAATTTCCCCGCCTCGATGCGCGCGATATCGAGAACCTCGTTGATGAGCCCCAGGAGATGCCGGCCTCCCTTGAGGATGTGGGTGACACCGTCGCACTGCTCCGGCGTCTCGACGTCGAGCTCCAGGAGCTGAGCGAAGCCGAGGATGCCGTTGAGCGGGGTCCGGAGCTCGTGGCTCATGCGCGACAGGAACTCGCTCTTGGCGTGGTTGGCGGTGGTGGCGGCTTCTTCGGCGCGTTGCGCGCGCTGGCGCTCGCGCCGCTCGCCGTCGTGCGTCGCGACCAGCCGCGCGTAGAGCATCCCGTTCTCGAGCAGCAGCACCACGAGCACGAAGCTGGCCGCCAGCAGCCCGTAGACGCGCCCGGCGTAGAAGCCGAGGTCGAAACGTCCGGCGTTGAGCACGACGGCCAGGCCGACGTCGAAGAGCCACGCGCACAGCACGACCATCAGCCACACGTCAAGAAGCGAGTGCGGCCGGCGCCGCCAGAGGATGCCGACGGCGACGAGGCTCAGCCCCCAGATGAGCGCGATGACCGTGCTCATCGACGGCGTGTAGTGGTTCTCGTTCATGATCGCGGGCAGCCAGCTCTGGCCAGCGGTCGCCAGGAGCGTGAACGCGCCGGCGGCGACGAGCGCCGCCGCGGCGCTGCCGAGGATCCCGACGCTGGACCGTCCGGGCTCGCGACCGGCCTCGACCTCCGAGCTCTTGAGCGTCGCGTACACGATGACCAGGAGCGGAAAGCCGCCGTGCCAGAACATGTAGAGCCAGGCCGTGCTCTGCGGCCCGGCACCGAGCAAGCCGGTCGGCGCGAAGAGCCCGGGGAACGTGAGCGCGTGCGCGATCGTCATGAACGCGGTGAACAGGTACGCGCTCGCCAGCACCCGGAGGGCCCGCGAGCGCAGGATGCTGAACTGACCGAAGAGCAGGACCGCCGTGACCAGGTCGTTGATCACGAGCGCCGATTCGTAGATCGGGATGAAGGCCCAGACCTGGCCGAGCGGCCGCTTGGCGAACGGCGCCAGCGCGAGAAAGATCGCGCCGGACACGAGCAAGACCGCGAGCGCGAGCCGGCGCTCGCGGCGTCCGGCCGGCAAGGTCGAGAGGAAGACGCCGCGCTCGGGCGAGGTCATCGGCGCGGCCTCCGCTCGGTCTTCGACGAACGCGCCGTCCGCGCTCGCCCGGTCCTCGCGCGGGCGCGTGCCGGCGACATCGCGACCGCCGCAGGGGCGCTGACGGAGGTGGCACCGTCGGCGTCGAGGAGCGACGTGATCCGACGGCCGAGCGTCGCGAGCCCCGCGCGCTTGGCGATGAAGGCATCCGCGCCACAGGTCAGCGCCAGCTGCTCGGCCTGATCGTCCTCGAACCCGGTCATCGCGACGATCTTCGTGGCCTTGGTCGCCGTGGCTTCCTTCACTCGCCGGCACACCTCGAAGCCGTCGAGCCCCGGCATACGGAGATCGAGCACGAGGAGGTCGGGCTGGAACGACCCGATCCGCAGAAGGGCCTCGTAGCCGCCGCACGCGCCCTCGACGCGCGCACCGGGCACGAGCTCCTCCAGCGCGTCGAGCGCGAGATCGACGAAGTCCTGCTGGTCGTCGACCACGAGGATCCTCGGGCTCTCCTCGGTGTCGGCGCCGAAGCCGAAAGCGGACTGGAATCGGCGTAGCTCGCTGGCTCGGATCCGGAAATGACGGCCCGGGGTCCGGAAAGCCTCGAGCTGTCCGGCGTCGATCCAGTTCTTCACGGTGCCCACCGACACCTGACACCGGCTCGCGACTTCACCTGTGGTCAGATAACGCATAGAAACCTCAAAACAAGCTCAATACCGTCAGAATGGGGCAATTCCAGTTGTAGCAGAGCCGCAATTTTAGCCAAATTGATCTTTTTGGCAGATTGATGGATCCGACGGGGAGAATCGCCGGAATGCAGGAAACCGCGAGGCGGGTCCCCTGGTATTTCGCGGGGTTGCCGCGCGCTGGACCGACTAGCCGGTGAAGCCCTTAGCCTCGTTCGCGAGCCGGTCGATCAGGGGTGCCGGAGTCCAGAAGGCGTCGCCGCTCTGCTTCTTGAACTCGAGTAGCCGGTCGCGCAGCGACTTGAGTCCGATCGAGTCGGCCCAGAACATGGGGCCCCCACGGTACACGGGCCAGCCGTAGCCGTAGACCCAGATCACATCGATGTCGCTCGCGCGGATCGCGATCTTCTCTTCGAGGATCTTGGCGCCTTCGTTGATCATCGGATAGAGCAGCCGCTGCAAGATCTCGTCATCGGCGATGGGGCGCCGGGTAATCCCCATGGACGTCGCCACGTCGACGATGATCTTCTCCACCTCCGGGTCGGGGACCGGCGTCCGGTCGCCCTTCTCGTACTTGAAGTAGCCCGCGCCCGTCTTCTGCCCGAACCGTCCAAGCTCGCAGATGCGATCGGCCACCGGGGCCTTCGCCCCGCGTCCCTTGCGGATGCGCCAGCCCACATCGAGCCCCGCCAGGTCGCCCATCGCGAACGGGCCCATCGGGAAGCCGAAGTCGGTGAGCACCCGATCCACCTGGTGCGGCGCGGCGCCCTCGAGAATGAGCTTCTCGGCCTGCAGGCCGCGCTGGTGGAGCATGCGGTTGCCGACGAACCCGTAGCAGACGCCGACCAGCACGGGCACCTTGCCGATCCGCCGGCCGACGCTCATCGCCGTGGCGATCGTGGTCTTCGACGACTTCTTGCCGCGCACGTTCTCGAGCAGCCGCATCACGTTGGCCGGGCTGAAGAAGTGGGTGCCGATCACGCTCTCGGGGCGCTTCGTGGCCGAGGCGATCTCGTCGACGTCGAGGGTGGAGGTGTTGGTCGCCAGCACCGCGTCGGGCTTGCAGATGGCGTCGAGCTTGGCGAAGACGTCCTTCTTGATCTCCATCTCCTCGAACACGGCCTCGATGACGATGTCGGCGTCCGCCGCCGCCTTGAAATCGACGCTTCCGGTGATGAGCCCCATCCGCTTCTCGACGTCCGCCTGGGTGAGGCGGCCGCGGGAGGCCGTCGCTTCGTAGTTCTTTCGCACGATGCCGAGCCCGCGGTCGAGCGCGTCCTTGGCCACCTCGACGACGGTGACGGGAATCCCGGCGTTGGCGAAGTTCATCGCGATGCCGCCGCCCATGGTGCCGGCGCCGATCACCGCCGCCTTCTTGATCTCCTTGGCCGGCGTGTCGGCCGCGACGTCCGGGATCTTGGCCGCCTCGCGCTCGGCGAAGAAGAAGTAGCGCTGGGCCTTCGACTCCGGCGAGTTGAGGAGCTCGACGAACAGCTCGCGCTCGCGCTTGATGCCCTCCGCGAACGGAAGGTTCACGGCGGCCTCGACCGCCTTGATGCAGTTCTCCGGCGCGCGAAAGCCGCGCGTCTGGCGCGCCACGCTCTTGCGGAACTCGGCGAAGATCTCCGGCTTGCCGCGGGCGACCGCGATCTTGTCGTCGAGATCGCGGATCTTCTTGAGCGGCCGCTTCTCGTTCAGCGCCTTGTCCGCGAAGGCGACGCCGGCCGCGGTGAGGTCTCCATCCACGATCTCGTCGATGAGACCCACCTTGAGCGCCTCGTCGGCGCCGATCGGATCTCCGCTCACGATCATCTGGAGTGCCTTCTGCGGGCCCACGACGCGCGGCAGTCGCTGGGTGCCGCCGGCGCCCGGCAGGATTCCGAGCTTCACCTCGGGCAGACCGAAGCGAGCGCCCTTCGCGCCGACGCGATAGTGGCAGGCCAAGGTGACCTCGAGCCCACCACCGAGCGCGGTGCCGTGGATGGCGGAGACGACGGGCTTCGGCGAGCTCTCGATCAGGTCGAGCACCGAGTGGAGCGAGGGCTCCATCGGGGGCTTGCCGAACTCGGTGATGTCGGCGCCGGCGATGAACGTGCGGCCGGAGCAGACGATGAGGATCGCCTGCGCGGCGCCGTCGGCGATGGCCTGCTTGATCCCGTCGTGCAGCCCCTTGCGCACGTGCTGGCTGAGCGCGTTGACGGGCGGGTTGTCGACGGTGAGCACGGCCACGCGGCCGCGGGTGCCGAGGTCTACGGACTGAGTGATCTTCGCCATGTGCGGCTCCTCGCGAGTTCGAGAGTGGCGCCTATGATACTCGGGAACGACCGCGCCGGGCTCAGCAGCCGAGCCGGGCCGCGAGATCGACGAAGTCGCTCGCGACGACGTCCCACTCGCGCGCCGGCGTCACGTCCTTCGCCTGTCCCGGGCCGTGCTCCGCCGGCCGGGGTACGAACGCCGTGCGCAGACCGACCGAGCTCGCCGCCGCGAGGTCGCCGTTGTGAGCCGCGACCATCATGCACTCGCCCGGCGCCAGGCCGAGCAACGCCGCGGTCGTCAGGTACGTTTCGGGCTGGGGCTTGTAGTGGCGGGCGACCTCCGCGCCGAGGACGGCGTCCCACGGAAGCCCCCCGTACTTGGCCATGTTCACGATCAGCGCGACGTTGCCGTTGGACAGCGTCGCGAGGACGAACTTCTTCTTGAGGCGCATGAGGCCGGGCACGGAGTCGGGCCAGGGGTCGAGGCGATGCCACGCCCGGTTCAGGTGATCGATCTCGGCCTCCGAGAGACCCTTGATCGCGAACTGGACGAGCAGCTTGTCGAGGCTCTCACGGTGGAGATCGTCGAGCTTCGTCCACGGGCGCCGGCTGTTGCGCACCTCGTCCATCGCGGGCTGATAGAGACCGCGCCAGGCGTCGGCGAACTTCGGCCAGTCGACGTTGAACCCCTTCTTCTTGCCGAGCGCCTCGCCCTCGCGGATGAGGCTCGACCGCCAGTCGACGACGGTGCCGAAGACATCGAAGGTCAGCGCTTTGACGTTCTCGATGGCCATGGTTGCTCCCATCTAGAGTGAGCGGTGATGTCCATTTTCGTAGTGGGCGCGGAGCAGATCCACGCCGAAGTCGTTTCGCGGATCGTGCCAGACGGAGTGGATGTGGTTGGCACGGTTTTGCGAGTTGTCGTACTCGATCAGGAGCGTCGGGCCGTGCAGCCGGTAGTAATGCGGCTGCTTGGGGTCGATGGCTCCGGCCCACGCGAAGCGCACGTTCTCGGCCCCCGCCTCGCGCATCCGGCGCAGCTCCTCGTCGGCGATGTCCGTGCGCATGTTGCGCGCGTAGATCTCGACGAGGCGGAGCGCCAGGGTCCGCGGCTCGGCGCCGAGCTCGCCGAGGGCGATGCCGGCTGGTGTCTTCAGGCGGTCGGCACGACCCGGCCCGCTCACGATGTCACCCGGCGACTCGGCGGCGATGATGAAACGGCCGCGGAGCCTCGGATCGACGCCGCGGGCGAGGGCAAACGCGAGATCCTGCTCGTCGGCGAGCGTCCGTAGCCCCCGGTCCGGGCCCGAGGGCACCTCGGCCGGATTCGCGCCGAAGAACGCGGGCGTGACAGAGACCGCGCGGCCCGGGGCGAGCGTGAAGTTGAGCGAGAGGTGATGTCCTTCGAGGCGCCAGCCCCAGGGCGCTGCTGCGTCCGGCGCGCCGAAAATACTCACGTAATACTTCTCGGGGTCACGCAGGAGCCCGCCGAAGGTCTCGAGCTGGCGCGACGCCTCCTCGAGCTTCATCACGTTGACGGCTTTCGTGTAGCCGACGCCGGAGAGCGAGACCTTGATCAGCTCGTGCGCGGCCGCCCGACCGGCGGCCGACATCTCCTTGAACGCGACGCCCGAGCGCGAGCGCGGCACGTAGTGCCAGTTCATCCGCTCGTCCTGAGCGAACGGAAACATGGCGGCGCGGCGCTGACCCGCTTCGAGCGCCGAGAGGAACGCCGCGGCGGCCCGCGCCATGGCCGCGCGCGCGTCAGCGACCTGAGCCCTGGCCGGCCGCGCAGCGGCCAGCGCCGCCGTGGCCAGGGTTCCGTGGAGGAGCTGTCGCCGGCCGATCCGACTCATGGCGCCCCCAATGCTACACTCCACGTCACGCCGAATCCCGTGATGCGATTGTGCCTTCTGCTCGCGTCGCTCCTTCTGGCCATTCCCGCCCGCGCGGCCGCCGACGAGGCTCTCTGGCAGCTCCTGCGCGGTGGCGGGCAAGTCATCTTCATGCGCCACGCCATCACAACGCCCGGCGTGGGCGATCCGGCCGGCTTCCGTCTCGACGACTGCTCGACGCAGCGTAATCTCACCGATGCCGGACGCCAGGACGCGCGCCGCGTCGGAGGCGCGTTCCGGACCCGCGGCATTCCGGTCGGGCGCGTGCTTTCGAGCCCGTGGTGCCGCTGCATGGAGACTTCGCGGCTGGCCTTCGGCACCGCGGAGCCCTGGGCACCTCTGAGCAACCTCTTCGACAACCGCGCGCACGAGGCCGAGCAGATGCGCGCGCTGCGTGAGATCGCGGGACGCCGGCCCACCGGCGGCAACGTCGTGCTCGTCACGCACGGCTCCGTCGTCCAGCCGCTCACGGGCATTCAGCCGGCGCCGGCCGAGCTCGTCATCCTCACTCCAGACGACGGCCGCTTCAAGATCGCCGGCCGCCTGACCCCCTGACGGCAGGCGGCTTTTCCGACCGGTAGGGAATCCCGAGCGCGGCGTCGAGGTCGGTTAGCGAGCGACCCCGAAGGCGGCGGCCTTCCAGCGTGGGTCGGTGGACGCGTCGAGCCGGTCGCGGACGCGGCGCAGCAGCCGGCCCGCCGCGGTCTCGCCCCAGAACCAGCGCGCGATCTCCTCGCCTCCGGCGGCCGGCTTCATCGCCAGGTGTCCCTCGAAGTAGAGAGTCTTGAGGTCATCGGCGCAGTAGCGAATGAAGTTCGGCAGCGGTGTGTCCGGCGGGCGCTCGGCCATGTCGATGTCTTGACCGTCGGCGAAGCCCTCCAGGAAGCGCACGACGCCGCGGAACCGCATCGCTGGAATGCCGGTGAGGCCCAGATGAGTACGGCCGCCACTCTTCTCGAGCCAGCGCTCGTGGTAGCGGCGCATCTGCGTCGTCTCCATCGCCACGTCGTCCGGTATCTGCTCGGCCGGCGTGATTCCCGACGCTTGAGGCGGCGCCGCGGGCTGATCGCCGGGCTCGAGGTCCGGAGGAAAATCGCGAAGTACCGGTCCGGCGGGCTCCGCGAGGAGATCGAGGGCGCCGCGCAGGACGCGATGCTGGAGCTCAGGGTCGTCGGGACGCCCGAACGCCATGCCGAACGGAAACGGCACGAAGAGGGCCCGCGGCGGCTTCACTTTCTCGGTGTGCTCGCGGACGAGACTGATCGAGGTCGTGGAGACACCCACCTGCTCCAGCGCTCGGGCCAGCACACCACCGGTGTGCGTGCAGTTCGGTCAGGTGGGCGTGATGAGGGCCACGTCCACGCCCTCGTCGCGCAGCCGGCGGCCGACCTCTGGGCCGGTTTCGCTCTCGATCCGCGCGACCTCGCGCTGCGCCCCCATGAACGAATAGCAGCTCGGCCCCAGCCCGCCGAGCTCGCCCCGCGCGATCAGTTCGCGCAGACGATCGATCGGGAACGAGATGTTGACGTCGCGCATGGTCGGCACGCGATCGAAGCCGATGCTCGTATGGCTCTGGATGATCTCGACGGTCGGCGTGTCCGAGGCGATCATGCGATACGTCTGATCGCCGGGTGTGAACAGGCGGTCGCCGCGTCGATGAAGGCCGGCGGTCGTGACGATCGCGAGACGGCAGGCCGCGAGCGACCTCGCCGGACGCGCGAAGGGCGCCGTGTCATTGACCTGCGCCGGGAACGTCAGCAGATTGTTGCGGGCGATCTGGGACAGCCGGTCGAGCCGTGGCATTGATCCCTCCGTTGCCGCTATCCGTTGCTGATATAAAGACACAGCGGAGGTCGATCTGGAAGCGGAACAGCGCGCTCACGTGCCGGATACCGGTCTGACCCTCCGGCAGTACTACATCATGGTCGGGCTCGGGGCCTTCGTCACGACCATCGCCCAACCCGGAGTCATCGGACGGCTTCCGCTACAGCTCCTCCTCAAGAACGAGCTGCACTTCAATGCCCAGGCGCTCGCGGCGTTCATGGTCGTGACGACGTTCGCGTGGAACGTGAAGCCGCTCGCCGGCATCCTGTCCGACGCGTTTCCGCTCTTTGGAACACGGCGCCGGCACTACATGCTGCTCGGTGTCGGCATGGCGGCCATCTGCTGGTTCCTGATGGGCCTGGTCCCCCGCGCCAACATGCCGCTGCTGCTCACCGCGTTCGGCGCCAACGCGTTCATGGTGATCGCCAGCACCGTGATGGGCGGCCTCATGGTGGAGGCCGGACGCAAGTACGGGATCTCCGGCCGTGTCACCTCGATCCGTCAGGCGCTGCAGAGTACCGTGTCCCTGGGCAACGGCCTCCTCGGAGGTTACCTCGCCGCGACCGCGTTCGGGTGGACGGTTGGCATCGCGACGGCGCTGCTCCTCGTGCTCGCGCTGGCGACGTTCTTCGTCTTGACCGAGCGGCCGGTGGCGGTTCGGGACCGAGACGTGCTGACCAACGCGCGGCGCGAGCTGTCGGCGCTGTTCAAATCCCGGACGCTCTGGGCCAGCGGGAGCTTTCTCGCCCTCGTCTACATCTCGCCCGGGTTCACGACGCCGCTTCTGTTCATGCAGACCGACGCCCTGCACTTCAGCGCCCCGTACATCGGGCTGATGGAGAGCATCGAGGGCGCGGCCGGACTCATCGGTGCCCTGGTCTACGGTGTCGTGTGCCGTCGATTCAACCTTCGTCAGCTGCTGACGACGGCGATCGCCTTGAACGTGCTCGCGACGTTCCTGTATCTCCGCTACGGTCACGACACCGCGCCGTTCATCCACGCGACGGTCGGCTTCGCGGTGATCTGCTCGGAGCTGGCGCTCATGGACCTGGCGGTGCGATCGACCCCGCCGGGCTGCGAGAGCCTCGGCTTTTCCCTGATGATGAGCGCCCGCAACTTCGCCCTCGGGGGATCGGACGTGATCGGCTCGTGGCTGATCGACAGCCGCGGCTGGGTCTTTCACGAGCTGGTCTGGCTCAACGCCGGGACGACCGCTCTGGTCCTCCTCTTCATTCCGCTCCTGCCCCGCGCCGTGATGCTCCGCAAGGACGGCGAAGTCGCCCCGGACCCGGCCGGCGGCGTGCCGCCCAGCGAGGCTGCGCCCGCGCGCGCGGGCTGAGCGCACGGGCTGGCCAGCGCGGTCTGAGCGCGGTCTGAGCGCTTGACCAGGCGGGGCGCCGCCACTAAGCTCTCGCGGCAGCCGCCTGCGCAGCGCCTCTTCATGAAGGATAGACCAGCGATGACGACGTTCCTGATGCTGCCCCCTCAGAACACGACGACGCGCGGCTGGGCCTCGCGCCTGGCATCCGCGCTGCCCCAGCTTTCCGTGGTGGTCGCCGAGACCGAGGCCGAAGCCGCGCGCGCCGTCGGCAGCGCCGTCGCGGCGTTCGGCACCATGCCGGAGGCGTTGATCCGCGAGGCCAGGCAGCTGCGCTGGCTCCAGGCCCCGCAGGCAGCACCGCCCGCCGGCTACTACTCGCCCGGCCTCATCGCGCACGCCGCGACCGTGACCAACTTCCGCGAGATCTACAACGACCACATCGGCGCCCACATCATGGCGTTCGTGCTCGCGTTCGCGCGAGGGTTTCACCACTACTTCCCGCGCCAGCTCAAGCGGGAATGGCGCCGGGAGCCCATGGACGGCGGCGTGATCCACCTGCCGGAGGCGACCGCGCTCATCGTTGGTGTCGGCGGGATCGGCGGCGAGGCGGCGCGATTGGCCGCCTCGTTCGGCATGCATGTGATGGGCATCGACGCGCGACGTCGCGAGGCGCCGCCGGGCGTCGTGAAGCTCGACGGGCCCGACGCGCTCGACTCGCTCCTGCCGCTGGCGGACTTCGTCATCCTCACGGTGCCCCACACGCCGGCCACCGAAGGCTTCATGCATCGCGCGCGCTTTCAGCGCATGAAGCGCACCGCGTTCTTCATCAATATCGGTCGCGGCATGACCACGCGGCTCGACGACCTGGTCGCCGCGCTGCGGGCGGGCGAGATCGCCGGCGCCGGCCTCGACGTCTTCGAGCAGGAGCCGCTGCCGCCCGACCATCCGCTGTGGACGATGCCCGGCGTCCTCATCACGCCACACACCGCCGGGCACGGCCCACACTTGGACGAGCGGCGCTTCGAGATCTTGTTGGACAACTCGCGCCGCTTCCTCTCAGGCCAGCCGCTGCGCAACGTCGTGGACAAGGCCAACTGGTTCTGAGCGGTCGAGGCGCGGATATCGACAAGGAGACGTCATGCGACGACTGACATGGTGTCCGCTGGCCCTGGTGTTCTCGCTCGCGGCACTCGCGCTCGCCCCCGCGCCTACCGCGCCGCAAACCAAGAAGCTGATCTACTGGACGCACTGGGAGCAGAACCCCGAGTTCAACAAGTTCTACGAGACGCGCGGCAAGGACTTCGCCCAGAAGACAGGCTGGGAGGTCCAGGTGGTCACGGTGCCCTACCAGGGCTACGAGGCGAAGTACCTGGCCGCACTGATGGGCAAGAGCGGGGCGCCCGACATCTACATGGGTATGACGCACCACTGGTGCGGCCAGTACGATTTCTGCGATCGGATGCCCGCCGATCTCGCCAAGGTTTGGGACGAGAACCTGCCCAAGTACATGGTGGGCGTCGGCAAGTGGAAAGGCGCGCGCTACGGCATCCCGATCGAGCACGGCAACTTCCAACAGATGTACATCAACGTCGATCTCTGGAAGAAGGCCGGGCTCGACCCGGACAAACCGGTCAAGACGCTGGACGACTGGCTGGCGGCGATGAAGAAGCTGACCGTGCTGGACGCCAAGGGCGAGACGACGCAGGCCGGCTTCGCACTCAGGCACAAGGGACACCCGGTCGGGATCACCGACAAGTTCCTGCCGTTCGCGCACGCCTTCGGAGCCCGGATGCTGTCGCCGAATCTCGAGCACGCCACCGGCTTCGCGAACAGCGCCGACATGGTCGCAGCGTTGCAGTTCTATCAGGACCTCGTCCAGAAGTACAAGGTCGCCAGCCTCGCCTTCCCCACGCCCGAGGACGCGTTCGGGCAGAAGCGCGCCGCCACGATCTTCCGCGAGTCCTGGTTCTTCGGCTGGGTGAAGAAGAACGCGCCGGACGTCACGTTCAAAGTCGTGGCGCTCCCGTGCGGGAAGGCGTGCCCCGGCGCGGGCAACCTCTTCCCGTGGACGAACCTCGTCTACAAGAACAGCCCGAACAAGCAGGCGGCCTGGGAGTTCCTACGCTTCATCAGCACCGCGAAGGACGATCTCGACCAGCACCAGGCTCAAGGGATCCTGCCGGTCTGGACGGCGAATCTCGAGTCCGCCTACGTCAAAGCGCGGCCCGACTACCAGTCGACGCAGGACATGCTGAAGCAGCCCGTGCCGCCGGAGTATTACCACCCGAAGTCGAATGAGCTGGCGACCGCCTTCGGCGAGGCGGTGGTGGCCGCGCTCTACGGCAAAGGGCAGCCCAAGCCGCTCCTGGACGAGGCCGCCGCCAAGATGGATCGCGTTCTCAAAGACTGACGTGGCGTCGTCCTACATGACCCGCCAGCGGCGGGCGGGATTTTTCTTCGTCCTGCCCGCCCTGGTGTACTTCAGCCTCGTCTTCCTCGTCCCGCTCGTCGAATCGGTGATCGGCTCCTTCTACCGGACGGTGCCGGGCGGCGAGAGCCGTTTCGTCGGGCTCAGGCTCTACGCGAAGGTCCTGGGCGATCCGACGTTCTGGCAGGCCGTGACCAACACGGTGAGCTTGCTCGGCCTCTCCGTCCCGACCACCGTCGTCATGGCGCTAGCCGTCGCGCTGGGTCTGCACCGTTTCGCGAGCCTCCGCTGGCGAAGCGTGTGGACGGCGATGTACTTTCTCCCGTTCTCGGTCTCGCTCGTCGCCGCCGCGCTGATCTGGCAGTGGATGTACGACCCGATCTACGGATTCCTCAACCATCTGCTCGGGCAGATCGGCCTGCCGGCCCAGAAGTGGCTCCAGAGCCTCGAGCAGGTCCGCCCCTCACTCGCCCTCGTGAACGTCTGGGCGCGGCTCGGCTTCGACACGATCATCTTTCTGGCGGCGCTCCAGGCGATCCCGGCGGAATACTACGAGGCGGCGGCGATCGACGGCGCAAGTCCGGCGCGAGCGCTGCGGCACGTCACCTTGCCGCTGCTCAATCCTCAGATCGTGATGGTCACGATCCTCGAGCTGATCTTCAACTTCAAGGTCTTCGACACGGTCTACGCGACCACCCAGGGCGGGCCGGCGGGCGCGAGTCAGACCGTGATCATGCTCCTCTACGACACGGCCTTCAAATACTTCCGCCTCGGCGACGCCTCAGTGATGGCCGTGTTCGTCTTCGCCACGCTGCTGCTGGTGACGCTGCTCCAGTGGCGACTCTTCCGACGGAGGATCGAATATTGAAGGCCGGCCGGTTTCACTGGCTCATCGCCGCTCTGGTCGCCGCCGGCGCCGTCTGCGTTTTCTTCCCGTTCTTCTGGATGGCCGTGACGTCGCTCAAGACGGTGCCGGAGATCCAGCGCGTGCCGCTGCACATCGTCCCTGATCGGTGGGGGAACCTCGATAACTACCGCGAGGTGTTCCAGCGCCAGCCGTTCGCGCGCTTCCTGCTCAACAGCGCGCTGATCGCCACGGTCTCGGCGCTGTCGAGCGTGGTGGTGTCGTCGCTGGCCGGCTACGGGTTCGCCAAGTTCCGCTTTCCGGGCCACGCGCTGTGCTTCTTCGCGATCATCGGCATCCTGATGGTGCCGTTCCAGTCGGTCGTCGTGCCACTCTACCTCTGGATCAATCGCCTCGGGCTCGTCGACACGTACGCGGGGATCCTGGCGCCCGACCTCGTCAGCGTCTTCGGCGTGTTCCTGATGCGCCAGAGCATCGAGGTCGTCCCGACGGACTACATCGACGCGGCGCGCATCGACGGCGCCACCGAGCTGGGCATCTTCTGGCGCGTGGTGCTGCCCTCGGTGAGGCCGGCCTTGGCCACGCTCGTGATCGTCAAGTTCATGTGGACCTGGAACGAGCTCTTCTGGCCCCTCGTCGTCGTGAACTCGCCGACGATGAAGGTGGTGACTCTCGGTCTCGTCAGCTTCACGAACATGTACTTCATCGAGTACAACCTGGTGACGGCGGCCGCCGTCCTCAGCATTGCGCCGATCCTCGCGGTCTTCCTCGTCTGCCAGAAGTGGATCGTCCGCGCCGTCGTATTGAGCGGACTCCGGGGCTGAGGCGCGCCTCTCCGATGAGGTGGCCGCCCCGGGAAGCCGGGGCGGCCGCGCCCGTCAGGGCCGGCGCTTGCGCCCAGCGTAGATTTCCTGCATCTCCTTCTCGGCCCAGGCGATCGCCTGGTCGGCCGTCATCTTGCCCGTCGCGTGCTGCGCGAACATGTCGGGGATGATGTAGAGATCCCAGACCTGTTGAGAAGCCGCGGTCGTCGGGCCCGGCCACGAGGGTGGGACCGATACCCGTGCAACCTCGGGAATGAACCGGTACTGCTTGTCGCTCTTGTAGACGGAATGCCTGGTCAGGCTCGTCAGGAACGGCATGTTGAACCCGTGGCCGGCCTCCACCCACTTGTTCTGGTTGTCGGGCTGAAAGTGGTAGCGCAGGAAGTCCTTGGCCAGCTCCTGGTTCTTCGAGAAGTTCCAGATCCCGACACACCAGAATCCGGTGGTCGCCTTGCGGTCCACCGGCCCCTTTGGCGTGTTGACGTGGTCGATGACCTCGGCGATCTCCTTCTGTGTCCCCGGCACCAGGATCTTGTCCTTTTTGGCGGACTCGTAGGCGCTGATCGGGTTGTGAATGGCGATGCATTTGCCGGCGTTGAGGCACCGGTTGTTGCTGGAGTCGTCCCACGCCACGACCTCCGGGTCCATCGCCTCGGTATAGAGACGCTTGACGAAGTCCATGGCCTGCCGCGTCTCTTTGGAATTGATCGTGATCGTCTTGCCGTCCTTGCCGACATAAGAACCGCCGTAGGACCAGAGGATCGAGAGCAAGGTGACGTTGGCGTCGCCGCTGTGGCCCATGGCGGTGCCGAACGGATGCCCGATGGCCTTGCCCTTCTTGCCGATTCGCAGCCAATCCTCCCAGGTATCGGGGTTCTTCTCACCCATCTGCTCCAGCAGATCGGTCCGGACCGCCATCGGAAAAGGCGGCTGCCACCACGGGAGCAGCTTCCATTTGCCGCGGATCAGGTAATCGTTCGGATTGAGCCAGCCGCCGTTCTTGGGCGCGACGTCCGCGGCGACGTCGTTCAGGTCGGCCAGGTAATCGAAGTAGAGGTCGGCGTCGCCGAGGCCGGGGCCGAGCGCGGTGAGGTCGTGACCCGAGCGCGCCTGGACCTCGGCGGCCTTCTTGGTCTGGAGCTGGAGATGGGCGATGATGTCGAGCCGCACCTTGACCTTGTTCTTCGTTCCCCACTCGTCGAGCTGCCGTTTCAGCTCCTTGTCGGTGTCGGGCACGAAGCTCGCGATGCTGAGGAACGTGAGCTCGCGGGGCTGGGCGAACGCCGGGGGCTTGCCCGCCGCCAGGATGCTACTGACGCCGGCGCTGACACCGGCTGCGGCGCCGAGGAACTGACGCCGGCTCAGGCGACGTGACGCGAGGGTCATTGGAGCGCTGGGTCTGGCCATCGGGCTCCTCCTTACTTAATTGCCACGGCCATGTTCGTCGGTCCACGCCTACTTGACGGCACCCGCCGTGAGTCCCGAGACGTAGTAGTCCAGGAAGAAGACGTAGGCGATCACGATCGGCAGCGAGCCGATGCAGGCGCCGGCCATCAGCCCGCCCCAGTAATAGATGTCGCCCCGGATGAGCTCCGAGAAGACGCCGACGGTCATAGTCTTCAGCTCGGCGGGCGAGACGAAGACCAGCGCGTACAGGAACTCGTTCCACGACAGCGTGAAGGCGAACAGGGCCGCGCAGATCACGCCGGGCACGGCCACGGGGAGCAGGATCCGCAACATGGTCTGCAGGCGGTTGCACCCGTCGAGCATCGCGCACTCCTCGATCTCCTTCGGCACCGTGCGGAAGTAGCCCATGAGGAGCCAGGTGCAGAAGGGGACGAGAAACGTCGGGTATGTGACGACGAGTGCCCACAGACTGTCCGAGAGTCCGAGGCGGGCCACGACGGTGCTGAGCGGCAGGAACAGAAGCGATGGTGGCACGAGGTACGTGATGAAGATGGCCATCCCGAAGGAGTCGCCGCCCGGGAAGCGGAGGCGCGCCAGCGGGTAGGCGGCGAGCACGCCGAGGACGACGGAGATCACCGTCGCGGCCAGGCTGACCATCAGGCTGTTCAGGAACCAGCTCCAGAACAACGTCTCCCTGGAAAGCAGCTCGTAGTGGCCAAAGGTGACGCCGCGGCCGATCAGGAAGGGCACCGCGGTGACGTCGTAGAGCTCGGCGTTCTTCTTGAAGGACGTGATGAACATGAAGTAGAGCGGGAACAACGCGAAGAAAACGAACGGCATGACCGGAAGGTACACGCTGAACAGTGGCCGGCTTCGGCGCGTCCAGCGCGACAGG
>WNFO01000348.1_pt1 | contig 33006 bp, 29 predicted proteins | sample 5400251 | NCBI WGS metagenome assembly WNFO01 (sample SAMN13153354, study PRJNA577476) | soil metagenome | isolation source: 100 cm saprolite under Madrone tree | place: USA:California | collected 2016-06-14
CTTGGCGTTGACTTGATATGGCTTCAAGAGATTGTGGCGGTGCTCGCCGTCCTTGTCGCCCATCGAGAACCAGGTATCGGTGACCACGCAATCGGCGCCGCGCACCGCGGCCTCCGGATCGTTGCCAAGCACGATCGGCGCTTGCGTCGCCTTGATCCAGTCCTTCATCGATTTGTTCGGCGCAAGCTGCGGCGGCGTCGCAACGCGCAGATTGAACCGGAAGCGCTCCGCCGCATGCGCCCACGATGCCAGCACATTGTTGTCATCGCCGGTCCAGGCGATGGTGCGGCCTTGTATCGGACCGCGATGCTCCTCGAAGGTCATCAGGTCCGCCATGACCTGACACGGATGCGAGCGCCGGGTCAGGCCGTTGATGACGGGTACGGTGGCGTGCGCGGCGAGCTCCAGCAGCGCATCATGGTTGAGAATCCGGATCATGATGGCGTCGACGTAGCGCGACAGCACCCGCGCGGTGTCGGCGATGGTCTCGCCGCGGCCGAGCTGCATTTCCGCACCCGTCAGCATGATCGATTCACCGCCAAGCTGGCGCATGCCGACGTCGAACGACACCCGGGTCCGGGTCGAGGGTTTTTCGAAAATCATCGCCAGCGTCTTGCCCTCAAGCGGCTTTTTCGGCTTGCCATGCCCCTTCAGCTTCGCCTTCATGGCGACGCTCAGGGCGAGCATGTTGCGCAGCTCCTTGGTCGGGATCTCGTTGAGATCGAGAAAATGGCGGAGCGCTTTGCTCATTGCCCCGCCGCCCGTTTCAACTGACCGCTGGAAAGCGCCACGCAGGCGCGCTCGAGCCGGCTTACGGATTCCTCGATCTCGGCCTCGGTCACGATCAACGGCGGCAGGAACCGGACCACGTTTTCGCCCGCGCCCACCGTGAGCAGCTTTTGCTCGCGCAACGCCGTTACCAGATCGCCCGACGGCACCACCGCCTTCAGGCCGATTAACAGTCCCTCGCCGCGCACCTCAGCGAGTATCCCGGGATGGCGATCGACCGCCGAGGCCAGCTTCTGCTTGAGCAGCAGCGACATCTTCTGCGCGTGCTCGAAAAAACCGGGCTTCAGCATGACGTCCAGCACCGCGTTCGCGGCCGCAACCGCAAGCGGGTTGCCGCCGAAGGTCGAGCCGTGCGACCCCGGCGTCATGCCGGAGGCAGCTTCTGACGTCGCCAGGCAGGCTCCGATCGGAAACCCGCCGCCGAGCGCTTTCGCCAGCGACATCACGTCCGGCGTGACGCCGATGCGCTTGTAGGCAAACAGCTCGCCGGTGCGCCCCATGCCGGTCTGCACCTCGTCGAAGATCAGCAGCAGACCGTTATCGTCGCAGAGCTGACGCAACGCCTTGAAGAACGCATGCGGTGCGGCGCGCACGCCGCCTTCGCCCTGCAGCGGTTCGATCAGGATGCCCGCGGTGTGCGGGCCGATTGCCTTCTTGACGGCTTCGAGATCGCCGAGCAGCACCTGGTCGAAGCCATCCACCGGCGGCCCAAAACCTTCCAGATATTTGGCCGAGCCGGTCGCGGCCAGTGTCGCCAGCGTTCGCCCGTGAAACGCGCCGTCGAAGGTGATGAGGCGGTAGCGCTCCGCGTGGCCCTTGGCGGCGTGATACTTGCGGGCGATCTTGATCGCGCATTCCATCGCCTCGGCGCCGGAATTTGCGAAAAACACCAAGTCGGCAAAGCTTTGTTCGCACAGCCGTGCCGCGAGCCGCTCGCCGTCCGGGCTCCGAAACAGGTTCGACATGTGCCACAGCCTCGTCGCCTGCTCTTGAAGCGCTGCGACCAGATGCGGATGGGCATGGCCCAGCGCATTCACCGCGACGCCGGAGGTGAAATCGAGATAGCGCTCGCCGTCGGTCGCGATCAACCAGGCGCCCTCGCCGCGCTCGAACCCGAGATCCACCCGGGCGAATACGGGAAGCAGATGCGAGGTTGCGCTGTTGGTCATGGCGATCACTGAGGGTTAGGCCCGGCCAGAATGCGCGCATTGGCGCAATCGCATCAACAGCCACGCCGCGAAAAAAACAAAACGTGCCGCCTTTTCGGGGCGGCACGTGGCAACATTGTATGCGCACGGCGATCAGTGTCAACCGGTCACGGGGAGGGCAGCCCGTCCCGTTAACCGGTCGATGCCGTGGAAAAATCCAATTGCAATGATTAAGTGACGGAACATGTGGACGCACCCACGCGGACTCTTGCGCCGGAGTCACGCCATATTGTAGCCTCTGTGCCGTTGGGTACGACATCTCGTGCGGCAGTTCTGATCTTCTAAGTCCCGCTGTTCGGCGTACACGTCCGGGCGCGCTAGCTGCGCCCGGCGAGGGCTAAGGGATTCTGCCCGCAGGGATTTTTGACAGATTTGGCATCACAGCGCTGTCCCACGTCCGGCCAGTGCGACGCGAAGGAAAGAGTGCCATGACAGTATTGACCTGGACTGACGATCGCGTCGAGCAATTGAAAAAACTCTGGGAAGGCGGGCTTTCGGCCAGCCAGATCGCCGCCGAACTTGGAAATGTGACGCGAAATGCCGTGATCGGCAAAGTCCACCGGCTGGGCCTTTCCGGCCGCGCCAAGAGCCCCGCCTCGGCGGCGCCGCGCCAGCGCAAGGCTCGGCCGGAAAGGCACTTGATGCGGGTCGCGCGTCCGGTGTCGCGCGGCAACACCGCGCTGGCCCACGCGTTCGAAGTCGAGTTCGACCCGGACCCCATCGCCTTCGACAACGTGGTGCCGATCAGCCAGCGGCTGTCGCTCTTGGAATTGAACGAGGCCACCTGCCACTGGCCCGTGGGCGACCCGTCAAGCCCTGAATTCTTCTTCTGCGGCGGCAAGGCGCTGACCAGCCTGCCCTATTGCGCGTATCACTCGCGGATCGCCTATCAGCCGGCCGGCGACCGCCGCCGCCACCCACCGAAGCAGACAAGATAGATGTGCTCCCTCGCCCCGCTCTTGCGGGGAGAGGGTTGGGGTGAGGGGCCTCCATCGTCGTCTTCAGACATCCGTGATGAACGAAGCGCAGTGCCTCGCCCCTCACCCGAAATTCACGCTACGCGCGAATTTCGACCTCTCCCCGTAAAGAACGGGGCGAGGTAACGAAGCTGCCGCTCGTGACAGCACTCTAGTAGTCGCCGCCTACTCCGCCGCCTTGGCAAAACGGTCGTCGAGCGCGTAGCCGGCGCCACGTACGGTGCGGATCGGATCCTGCTCTCGGCCGGGGTTGAGCAATTTGCGCAACCGGCCGATATGCACGTCGACGGTGCGTTCGTCGATGTAGATGTCGCGGCCCCAGACGCTGTCGAGCAATTGCTCGCGGCTGAACACCCGGCCCGGATGCTCCAGAAAAAATTCCAGCAGCCGGTATTCGGTGGGACCGAGATCGATCGGACGGCCTGAACGCGCGACGCGGCGCTTCTCGCGATCGAGCTCGATGTCGCCAAAGGCAAGCACGGTGGCGAGCCGCTCGGGGCTAGCACGGCGCAACAGGCCTTTCACCCGCGCCAGCAGCTCCGGCACCGAGAACGGCTTGACGATGTAATCGTCGGCGCCGGTCGCAAGGCCCCTGACCCGCTCGCTTTCCTCGCCGCGCGCGGTCAGCATGATGATCGGCAGCTGCTTGGTCTCGGGGCGCGCCCGCAAGCGGCGGCACAGCTCGATCCCCGACAGGCCCGGCAGCATCCAGTCGAGCACGATCAGGTCGGGAACGCGCTCCTTCAATCTGGTGTCGGCATCGTCGCCGCGTCCCACCGTCTCAACGTCGTAGCCTTCGGCATCGAGGTTGTAGCGTAACAGCGTGGTCAGCGCTTCCTCGTCTTCCACCACCAGAATGCGCGCGCTCATATGCTTTAAGCCTTCTTTGTCTTGGTTTGACGCGTTTTCTTCACGCGAACCGGTCTCCACTTCGCTCGAAAACGCTATCGTTTGTTTTGACGCGTTTTCCTCACGCGAACCGAACTCCACCTCGCTCGAAAACCATCTTTCAGTTGCCCGGCACCGTCGTGGCGAACGTCGTCATGTCGCCTTTCGGGCGCTTGTCGAGAATCTGCTGTCCTTCGATCATGTAGAACACGGTCTCCGCGATATTGGTGGCGTGGTCGCCGATCCGTTCGATGTTCTTGGCGCAGAACATCAGATGGATGCAGAAAGAGATGTTGCGCGGATCCTCCATCATGTAGGTCAGGAGTTCGCGGAACAGCGAGGTACAGATGGCGTCGACTTCCTCGTCGCCCTTCCAGACCGTCATCGCCGCCGGCAAATCATGCGCCGCGTAGGCGTCGAGCACGGATTTCACCTGCGACGTCACGAGGTCGGTCATGTGCTCGAGGCCACGGATCAGCTTCAGCGGCTGGAAATCGCTCTCCAGCGCCGCGACCCGCTTACCCATGTTCTTGGCAAGGTCTCCGATCCGCTCGAGATCGATGGCGACCCGCATCGCGCCGACGATCTCGCGCAGGTCTATCGCCATCGGCTGACGCCGGGCGATGGTGAGCACCGCGCGCTCTTCGATCACATACTGCAGATTGTCGATTTCGGCGTCGGCGGCCACGACACGCTGGCCAAGCACGACATCGCGGCGGATCAGCGCATCGACGGATTCGACGATCATGCGCTCGGCAAGGCCGCCCATTTCCGCGACCAGCCGGGTCAATTCCTGCAGATCGCTGTCGAATGCCTTGGCGGTATGTTCAGAAGCCATGTTCTTCTCCTCAGCCGAACCGGCCGGTGATGTAGTCCTGGGTACGTCGATCGCTCGGCGAGGTGAAAATCTTGCTGGTCTCGTCGAATTCGATCAAGTCCCCAAGATACATGAAGGCGGTCTTGTCCGAGACGCGCGCCGCCTGCTGCATGTTGTGGGTGACGATGGCGATGGTGTAGTCCTCCGCGAGTTCCTGGATCAGTTCCTCGATCTTGGCGGTCGAGATCGGATCGAGCGCCGAGCATGGCTCGTCAAACAGAATCACCTCGGGGCGTACCGCCACCGTGCGGGCGATGCAAAGCCGCTGCTGCTGGCCGCCGGACAGGCTGAGGCCGCTGGCGTTCAGCTTGTCCTTGACCTCGTTCCACAGCGCGCCGCCACGCAGCGCCTTTTCCACGCGGCCGTCCATCTCGGATTTCGAAATCTTCTCGTAGAGCCGGATGCCGAACGCGATGTTCTCATAGATCGTCATCGGAAACGGCGTCGGCTTCTGGAACACCATGCCGACCCGCGCGCGCAGCAGATTGAGATCGAGCTTGGGATCGAGGACGTCGGTCTGATCGAGCATCAACTGACCGGTCGCGCGTTGTCCCGGATAGAGGTCGTACATCCGGTTGAAGACCCGCAGCAACGTCGATTTGCCGCAACCCGACGGCCCAATGAAGGCGGTGACGCGATGGGTACCGAGCGTGAGGTTGATGTTTTTCAGTGCATGGTGGTCGCCGTAATAGAAGTTCAGGCCGCGCGCGGTGACCTTGGCAGGCGCCTCCGGCAATACAACCGAGGGGACGGGGCCGCCCGCGGTACTCATCGATACAGAAATCTCGTTCATTTTGGTGTCCTCTCGGCGCCAAGAATGCGCGCACTTATGTTCAAGGCGAGCACGGTCAAGGTGATGAGCAAGGCTCCGCTCCAGGCCAACTGCTTCCAATAGACGTAGGGGCTTTGCACAAAGTTGTTGATGGTCACCGGCAGGTTGGCCATCGTCTTGGTCAGGTCGAGGCTGAAGAACTGGTTGGAGAGCGCGGTAAACAGCAGCGGCGCGGTTTCGCCGGCAACGCGCGCCGTCGCCAGCAGCACGCCGGTGATGAGACCCGCGCGCGCTGCGCGGTAGGCAATGCGCTTGATAACGAGCGAGCGCGGCAGCCCGAGGGCGGATGCCGCCTCGCGCAGCGGATTGGGCACCAGCAGCAGCATGTCTTCGGTGGTGCGCACCACGACCGGAATGACGATCACCGCCAGCGCCAGCGACCCGGCGAAAGCGGAAAATCCGCCCATTGGCACCACGATGGCGCCGTAGATGAACAAGCCGATGATGATGGAGGGCGCGCTCAGGAGAATGTCGTTGATGAAGCGGATCACCGGGGTGAGGCGATCGTTCCTGCCATATTCGGCGAGATAGGTGCCGGCCAACAGGCCGAGCGGCGCGCCGATGCCGACGCCGATCCCGGTCATGATGATCGAGCCGACGATGGCGTTCAGCAGGCCGCCTTCGGTCGATCCGGGTGGCGGTGTGTTCTGGGTGAAGACCTGCAGATTGATCCCTGCGAGGCCGTTGTAGAACAGCGTGAACAGGATCAGGGCCAGCCAGGTCACGCCGAACAGCGCGGCCCCGAGGCACAGGAATTTAACGACAAGGTCCAAACGGCGGCGGGATACATAGATCGGGTTCATGATCTCAGCTCCCCGCCTTCTGTTCCAGACGCATCAGCATCAGCCGCGCGGACGCCAGAACGAAGAAGGTCAGCACGAACAGCAACAGGCCGAGCAGGATCAGCCCGGACTGATGCAGCCCATCGCTCTCTGCAAATTCGGATGCGATCGCCGCTGAAATCGTGGTGCCTGGCGCAAACACGGACGGGGAGATGCGGAACGAGTTGCCGATGATGAAGGTGACCGCCATGGTTTCGCCGAGCGCGCGGCCTAGCGCCAGCATGATGCCGCCGATCACCCCGACGCGGGTATAGGGAATCACCACGTTGCGAACGACTTCCCATGTCGTGCAGCCGACGCCGTAAGCCGCTTCCTTCAGCACGGGGGGCACCGTGTTGAACACATCGACCGAAATCGCGGTGATGAACGGAAGCACCATGATCGCAAGGATCAGCGCCGCGTTGAACAGGCTGAGGTAGGATGGCGGCCCTGCGAAAATCGATCCGAGAACGGGAACACCGTCGAACAACCTGATCATGAACGGCTGAAACGTGTCGGCCATGAACGGGCCGAGCACGAAGAACCCCCACATCCCGTAGATGATCGAGGGTATTCCCGCGAGCAGTTCCACCGCAATGCCGATCGGCCGGCGCAGCCATTGCGGACAGAGCTCGGTCAGGAAGATCGCGATGCCCAGCCCGACCGGAATGGCGATGAGCATGGCCATCACCGAGGTCACCAGGGTTCCGTAGATGGGCCCGAGTGCACCGAGCACCGGCGGGTCGGCTGACGGCGCCCACCGCGATGCGAACAGGAAGGATAGACCGTACGCCTTCATCGCCGGCCATGCACCCACGATCAGCGAGAGAATGATGCCGCCCAGGATGAGCAGCACCGAGATCGCGCAGGCACGGGTGATCCAGTAGAAAGAAACGTCGCCGAGCTTGAACGCGTTGAGCGCCCTGGCGCGATCGTAAGGTCCGGCGGCTTCCATTACATCGCTCTGAACGGCCATGTCTGCCACGCCAAATCCCCTGTTTACTTCAACGCCACGGAGAAGTCGTTACGCGCTTGGAAAAACTCACTGCCAAGCTAACCAACCCCGTCATTGCGGGTGCCTCATCGAACTCGGGGTTGCCCCCGAGTTGACCAATATCATGACCTACGCCCGCAACACTCGACCAGGATGCGGCAGACCCGAAATCCATACTCGCGATGGCGGTGATGGATTCCGGGCTTCGCTGGTTTCATTCGCGCCCCGGAATGACCGGGTACAATTTTGCGGGCGCGATCAGCTCTTGATATCAGCCGTCCAGGTCTTTTCGATCAGCTTGACCACCGAAGCCGGCATCGGAATATAATCGAGTTCCTCGGCCATCTTGTCGCCCTTGGCGAAAGCCCATTTGAAGAACTTGATCGCCTCGGCGGACGCCGCCTTATCAACCGGCTCCTTGTGCATCAGGATGAAGGTCGCCGCGGTGATCGGCCATGAGGCTTCACCAGGCTGGTCGGTCAGGATCACGTAATAGCCGGGAGCCTTTGCCCAGTCCGCGTTTGACGCCGCGGCCTGGAACGCTGCCATGGTCGGCTGCACGGTCTTGCCAGCCTTGTTGATCATGGCTGCGTAAGTCAGCTTGTTCTGCTTGGCATAGGCGTACTCGACATAGCCGATCGAGTTCTTGGTCTGGCTGATGTTCCCGGCAACGCCTTCGTTGCCCTTGGCGCCGACGCCGGCCGGCCATTCGACCGCGGTGCCGGAGCCGACCTTGGTCTTCCATTCCGCATTCGACTTCGACAGGTAGTCGGTGAAATTGAACGTCGTCCCCGAACCGTCAGAGCGGCGCACCACGGTGATGGAGTCTGTCGGCAGCTTCAGCTTCGGATTGAGCTTGGCGATCGCAGGGTCATTCCATTTGCTGATCTTGCCGAGATAGATGTCGCCGAGCAGGTCGCCCGATAGCACGAGTTCGCCGGGCTTGACGCCTTCGAGGTTCACGACCGGAACGATCGCGCCCATTACCATCGGCCACTGCACCAGCCCGTCCTTCTCGAGCTGCTCGGGCTTCAACGGCGCGTCGGAGGCGCCGAATGTCACGGTCTTGGCCTGGATCTGCTTGATGCCGGCGCCGGAGCCAATCGACTGATAGTTCAGACCGTTGCCGGTCTCCTTCTTGTAGGCATCGGCCCATTTCGAATAGATCGGGAACGGGAATGTCGCACCCGCTCCTGTGATGTCGGCCGCGAACGCCGACGTCGATGCGGCGACCAGGCCGGCAGCGACGATAGCTTTCATGAAATTCATTGGGGTCTCCCTGTACTGAGCGAAGCGCCGGACGCGCCCGATCGCGCTCACGCCGCCCGTTTAGGAGCGGTCAATGCTGCTTTTACGAAGGTTTGATGACACTTGGATGACAGAACCAAACGATTGAAATCGCGAGGTTTCAGGTTCCTGTCGGGGTCTTCGCCTGGGGAAAACAGGCGGTAAAGGTGGCACCGTGTTTGGGAACGCTTTCGATCAAAAGCCGGCCGCGATGACGGTTAAGAATATGTTTAACCAGCGATAAACCAAGCCCGGTGCCACCCTGCGCACGGCTATCGCCGACGTCGACCCGATAGAAGCGCTCGGTAAGCCGGGGCAGGTGCTCCGGGGCGATTCCGGGTCCGAAATCGCGCACCATGACGCGAACTTCCGGCGCGCCCTCGCCCGAGGCTGCCAGGACAAGCGAGACCACGACCTTGCCCCCCGAGGCGCCGTATTTCAGCGCATTCTCGATCAGGTTCTCGAACAGCCGCAACAGCTCCTCGCGGTCGCCCGCGATCGGCACCGGTACTTCCGGCAGGTCGATATCCACCTCGACCTGACGTTCCCGCGCCAGCGGCTCGAGCCCGTCAGCGACCTGGCGGATGATCGGCACAAGGTCCGCCAGCGTGTCGGGCCGGACGTGGGCGGAGAGTTCGACCCGCGATAGCGACAGCAAATCGTCGATCAGCCGGGCCATCCGCGTCGCCTGGGTATGCATGATGCCGAGAAAGCGTTCGCGCGCCCTGGCATCGTCTTTGGCCGGCCCCTGCAGCGTATCGATAAAGCCCGACAGCGCCGCCAACGGAGTGCGCAACTCATGGCTGGCATTGGCCACGAAGTCGGCGCGCATTTCCTCGACACGGCGCAGCGGCGTCTGATCATGGAACGTCATCAGCATGCACGTGTCCTTACCGCCGAACGGGCTCGGCACCGGCACCGGCGTGATGATCAATTCCATCCAGCGATCGACCGGTACGTGGTCGAGGTAGATCGCGCGCCTGCTTTCCGAGGTCGCGATGGCTTCGCGGAGCGCGGTGATGATTTCGGGCGAGCGCAATGCGAACTGCGCGAGTTCATTCTTGCGCAGCGCCGGCGCGAGCTGCGCCGCTGCGGCGTTGAGGTGAATGACGCGGCCGGCGCGGTCGAGCAGCACCGCCGGATCGGGCATGCCGGCCACGATGGCGCTCACTACCGCCGTTTCGACCTGGTTGACCCCGCGGACATCTTCGCGCGACGTCACGACATGGCGCAGCCGCCACGGTACCAGCGCGGCCGCGGCGATGCAGACGAAAACCGCGGCGGCGCGCAGCAGCGACAATTCGCCGAATGCCACCAAGGCTGCGAGCGCCAGAGCGGCGGCGAGCAGGATAATGGCCGAATGGCGCAGCCGATCCGGCCACGGCGAGAAGAAGGTAGAAGAAGGAGCGTCAATCGCCATCGGGCAGGCTCTCTCCCGGTTCTGGGCCTAAGACTGTCAGACGCCGGTGTCCCTGCGCTCTCTCACATAGGCGGCTTCGCGGGACGGCTCGGGGTCGAGCCTTGGCGCGGCCTGACGCAGGCGCTTCACTCGCGCCCCCAGTATAACCTCCCGAAACGTCAGCAGGATTACAGATATGACAAACGGAGCTATATAATAGAGAACACGAAACAGCAGCATCCCGGCGAGCAGGTCCTCCCGGTCCATCTGCCACAACCCGACCAGCATCGCGGCATCGAACACGCCGAGCCCGCCCGGGGAGTGGCTGGCGAAGCCCAGCAGCGTCGCCGAGACAAAGATGACGGCGACCACGACGAAGCCGAGGTTGGGTTCGTCCGGCACCAGCACGTACATCGCCAGCGCGCAAAAACTGAGATCGACAATTCCGATTGCGATCTGCAGCAGCGTCAGCGGGCCACCCGGCAGCACCACGGTCCACGGCCCGCGGCCGACCCGTCTGGGCTGGGTCCAGACCCAGACCACATACGCCACCAGCCCGACGATGATCGCGAACGCGACCAGGCGGTTGAGCCAGGGGGGAAGCTGATCGATCGCCGACGCCGCTTCCGGATGATAGGAGATCCCAAGTCCCAGCACCGCGGCATTGCCGAGCCAGAACGTCAGGCCGGCCAGGAAACAGATCTTGGCGACGTCAATCGCATTCAATCCCCACGCCGAATAAATGCGGTAGCGCACCGCGCCGCCGGTAAAGACGCTGGCGCCGACATTGTGCCCGATCGAATAGCTGGTGAAGGCGGCGAGTGCGTTGACGCGGTAGGGAACCTCTTTGCGGCCGATCGCGCGGACCGCGAACAGGTCGTAGAATGTCAATGTGAAATAACCGGCGGCGACGAACAAGGAGGCCAGCACAATCTGGTGCGGCTCGGTTCCCTTGATGGCCTCGATCACCTCGTTGACGTCGATGCCCCGCAGCATGTGGTAAAGCACATAGCAGGCGATCCCGATGACGGTAACGCTGACCACAACTCCTACTTTATGCAGGATTTGCTTCTGGCGCAGAAACGACATCGCCCTGCGTATTGCTTCCAGCATCTAGACCCTCGAACTACGATCCCGCCACGACGGCTGCCGGGCGAACCTTGCCGCCGCCAGCGCCACGCGTGCTCCCTGACCCCGATGTCGTAGCGCGTTTTAAGCTGGAGTGGAATTCGCCTGGCGTGAATAAAACGCGCTCCTTCAATAAATTAGGAGGAATTCACGATACCGGATACAGTTTTGCTGCATTCGCCCCGGCAACGCAAACCCTCCCACCGCAACCCTGCGCACGAGGAAGTGAAGTTTTCGTGATATCCGGCGACCACCTATGCCAACAGCCGCTGGAAAAGCAGCATATCGAGTACCGGCGCTTTGCCCGCAGCGCCCGTTGGGAATGAATTTGCCTGCGATAGGCCGGTTTCTCACGCCGGCGCATTGCGCGAAAGAGCCCAGGCGCGCAGCCACGATCCCACCGCGCAGCCGAACAGATACGATGCAAACATCAGCAGACCAAGATCGAGCCAATAGCCGGGACGGCCGGGGATCAGGCGAGCAAGCGCCACGGCGACAAGCGCTGCCACCAACCCCGCCAGCCACCACGAGATCCGCCTGGAGACGCCCTGACCGCGATGAACCACCGCGATCCAGCCCATTGCCAAACCCAGCAACAGCGACGCCAGCAGCCAGCCCCAATGAAATGTCATCAGATATGCCATTGGCCGTTACCTCACCACGAAGTCGATGCGCCGGTTTTGCGCCTTGCCTTCGTCGGTATCATTGGAAGCGACCGGCTGCGAACTGCCATAGCCCACCGCGGTGAAACGATTGGCTGGCAATCCGGCTTTAACCAAATAATCGGTAACCGCCTGCGCGCGCTTTTCGGATAATGTCTGGTTGAAGGCATCCTCGCCATCGGCGTCGGTGTGTCCCGCGATTTCAATGTTGGCAGTCGGACAGCGCAGCGCCGTTTCCACCAGCCGATCGAGCAGCCCCGCCGAATCCGGATCGATGGTCGCGCGTCCGGATTCGAACCGGATTTTTCCCTTGGCCAACAAGTCCGAAAACAGCTGCTGGCATACGGTAGCATCCACCGGCGCGGCCGCGGGCTTGACCGAAATGTCGGCTTTGAACTGCCAGCCCTGCGGGAAATCCTTGCCGAGGCCGGCACGGATCTGCGTCGACGCCGCGTCATAGAGCGCGTCCCCCGAAAGCTTCACCTCCCGATCGGATACCTCCAGCGTGCCGGTCGAGAGCCGCGAGAGCGCGCCGAGCGCCGGTACCACGGCGCCCACGAATCCGCCGGGCGCGCCGACGCTCGCCTTGAGATTGTCGACCACCTTTTCGCTGAAGAACTTGCGTCCCGCTGCCGCCGCGACCGCCGCGTGGACATTGTTGTCAGGCACATAACCGGTCAGGGTCAGCGTCACCGCGACCGGATCCTTGTAAGCCTGAAAGATGTAAGGCGGTGCCTTGATCTCGTTGGCCGCGACCGAAAAGCCCTCGGGGAGATTTCTCAGAGCCGCCGCTATCGCTTCGCGGCCGCCGAGGTCCCGCGCCATGCCGGAAAGGCTGACCTTGGTATCCGAAATGGTGACCTTGCCGTCCTTCAGTTTCCCGATCTGATCGAGGAGCAGCAACGCGGCATTCTCAAAACGCGGCGGCGCGCCCCGCGACAAATTCATCTGATCAGCGACTTCGACGCCACCGAGGCCCGCGCGGGCCGCCTCGAGCAACCGCCCCTTGCTGGCCGGCAAGGGCGCGCTACCGCCTACCGTGACCCTGACGACGTCCCGCTCGGCCGACCAGACGAACGGTTTAGCCTCAGGAACGAGCCGGGTTTCGTCGTTGACCAGCCGCACGCCCAGCACGGCTTCCACCGCTGCCACCGCGCTGCGACGGCCATCTTCCGAGAATGCGTCCGCGGCGAAGGTGACGTCGCGTCCGGCGACCGCGATTCTCCTTTTGTCGAGCACGGTATCCTTGAGCGCCGAGGTAGAGCGGGCGGCGAGATCGGTTTCGAGGGGCGCGGTGCTGGTCCAGGCCGCAAATGCCCACAACAGGACCAATGGAATGACGCCCGGCCACCATCTGCTGCTCCACTTGAAAAATCCGTGCATTCGAGGTCCCGCGGGGCCCTGGTGCCCCGTTTCCGAAGTTCGCGCGCCGTCGCGGCAATCCCCTGACACGAACTTCGGAAAACATAGGGGTACTGGCAACACTATGATTCCAGTGCCGCTTTTCGATTTGAAGTTCCTGACACCAATTCGCCGAGCCCCTGCAGGAACTTCAAATCGGCAGCACCGGAAATAGAGAGAAAACAAACCGTTGCGAGGCTGTCAAACTGGAAATAACAGGTAACCGTCCGCTGCCGGATAGCGTTCCGTAACTGGCTGTTTCTCAGCGCGTCACGCTGGTTTGGGATCAGCGTTGCGACGATTTCGCGCAGGCGATCACAGCCTGGGCCTCCTCGATGGAAGCAGGAAATCGAGGCGAGAGAGCCGACCGATCCTGCAGCGCCGTCAAACTCGAAGCCGCTTTCTTGACTCGTTCAAGGCCCACGCCCAAAACCGCTGGCAAAATCAACGGGAGGTCAAGATGTTCAAGGATCTGTTTTCGCTCCAAGGCCGCGTCGCGCTGGTGACCGGGGGCTCGCGTGGCATCGGCAAGATGATCGCAGGCGGATTTCTCAGCCAGGGCGCGGCGAAAGTCTACATCACGGCGCGCAAGGCCGGACCGTGCGAGGCGACCGCGAAAGAATTGACGGCCGAGTATGGCGGCGAATGCATCGCCCTGCCGATCGATATTTCTACCATGGCCGGCATCGACATGCTGGCAACCGAGATCAGGAAGCGCGAGCCGAAGCTGGATATCCTGGTCAACAACGCCGGCGCGGCCTGGGGCGCGGATTTCGACGAGTTTCCGGAGAGCGGCTGGGACAAGGTGATGAACCTCAACGTCAAGACGCCGTTCTTTCTGACCAAGGCGCTGGCCGCGCCGCTGCGCGCCGCCGCCACTGCGCAGAAGCCCGCCAAGGTGATCAACATCGCCTCGATCGACGGCATCTTCGTCAACCCGATGGAGACCTATTCCTATGCGGCGAGCAAATCCGGGCTGATCCACCTGACCCGGCGGATGGCGGTAAAACTGATCCGCGACCACATCGTGGTGTCGGCGATTGCGCCGGGGCCCTTCAAGTCCGACATGAATAAGGCGGCGCGCGACAATGCCGATGTGGTATCAAAGCGGGTGCCGTCGGGGCGGATCGGGACCGATGAGGATATGGCGGGGGCTGCGATCTACCTCGCCTCGCGGGCCGGCGATTACGTGGTGGGCGCCACCATCGCCGTCGATGGCGGGATCGTCTACGCCAATCCCGGCATCAAGGGCGAGGGTTGGGATTAGAGACGGCGGCGTCGGAGGTACGCTCCCTCGCCCCGCTCTTGCGGGGAGAGGGTTGGGGTGAGGGGCTCTGTCCACGATCTCCGAAGAGCGTCGTGAGAGCGGTACCCCCTCACCCGAAATTCGAGCGATGCTCGAATTTCGACCTCTCCCCGCAAGCGGGGCGAGGTAAAGAAACTCACGTCTCGATCTTCACATACTCGAAATCGCCCGGCTTGTTGTCGATGCCGACCTTCGGCGGCGAGATCCATGGGGCGAAGCCGCCGGGCTCGGTCACCGGCGTCATCAGCGAGGCAATGAAATCGCCGTCGTCCAATGACGGCAGCCATTCGCTCTTGCGCTTGCTCCAAGTCGCGTCGTCAATCAGGACGCCGTCCGGCGTGGCGTGGACGTCCTTGAATTCGCCGATCTGGCGATGAAACGCGACGTTCGGCAGCGTCAGCTTGAAGTCGTAGCCGGCCGTCGAGATGATCTTGTTCCAGCGTAACATACCCTTGGCACAGTCCTGGGTGTAGTCGTCGCGCAGCCGCATGTTGAGCGCGGTCAGCGCCGGTTCGTCGACCCGCTTGATCTGCCCGTCCACCAGCTTCAGCACCGGATAGGTGCTGTTTCGCAGGCGGTGATCATCTTCGATCTGGGTCTCGCGGTAGCGGCCCTTGACGCCGGCATTGAAGGCGTTCGCGGCATTGGTGGAAACCTCCGAGCCGAACAGGTCAAGCGAGAGCGAGTAATGCAGGTTCAATTTCTTCTGGATGGTCGGAAGATCGATCACCCCCAGCGCGCGAACCTTGGCGATATCGGAGGGATCGCTGATGCCGGCATGCTTCATGGCCTCAACGGTCCGCTGCACGACGCGGCTGATGCCGGTCTCGCCTACGAACATGTGGTGCGCTTCTTCCGTCAGCATGAAGCGGCAGGTGCGCGACAGCGGATCGAAGCCGGATTGCGCCAGGCTATGCAGCTGCATCTTGCCGTCGCGGTCGGTGAAATAGGTGAACATGAAGAACGACAGCCAGTCCGGCGTCCTCTCGTTGAAAGCCCCCAGCATGCGCGGGCTGTCGGCGTCGCCCGAGCGGCGGCGCAACAATTCATCGGCCTCCTCGCGGCCATCGCGGCCGAAATATTTCTGCAACAGATAGACCATCGCCCAGAGATGGCGGCCTTCCTCGACATTGACCTGGAACAGATTGCGCAGGTCGTAGAGCGAGGGCGCGGTCTTGCCGAGATGACGCTGCTGTTCGACCGAGGCCGGCTCGGTGTCGCCCTGGATCACGATCAGGCGGCGCAACATGGCGCGATGCTCGCCCGGCACTTCCTGCCACGCCGGCTCGCCGTAATGCTCGCCGAACGGAATGACGCGATTTTCTTCCTGCGGCGCGAGCAGGATACCCCAGCGATATTCCGGCATTCTCACATAGTCGAACTTGGCCCAGCCACGCGGGTCGACCGAATAGGCGGTGCGCAGGTAAACCAGCGATTGCTGAAAGCCCTCCGGTCCCATGTCGCTCCACCAGTCCATGTAACCGGGATGCCAGCCCTCCAGCGCCTTCAGCACCTGCCGATCCTCGCTGAGATTCACATTGTTGGGAATCTTGGTGGTGTAATCGACGTTCATGATGTTCATGGCGTGCTCCTTGATGTCGTTGCGGCGTGCATCGCATCTTGCTCAACCGTCATCCTGAGGAGCGGCGTCTTCGCCGCGTCTCGAAGGATGCTGGCCTGGTACTAATCATCCTTCGAGGCTCGCTTGCGCTCGCGCCTCAGGATGACGGCGGAAATTTCCCTACACTCGCGTCATATCGAACTGGGCCTTTTGGCCAGTGCCGTAGCGCCGCAAGGCACCGGCCTCGCCGACCGCGTTGGGGCGCTGAAAGATCCAGTTCTGCCACGCCGTCAGGCGGGAAAAGATTTTCGATTCCATGGTTTCGGGTCCGACGAAGCGCAGGTTCGCTTCCATGCCGGTGAGACCGTCGGGCGAAAAAGAAGTGCGCTCCTCGAAGAACACCCTGATCTCGTCGTCCCAGTCGATGTCGTCGAGCGCAAAGGTGACGAGGCCGAGCTGTTCGGCTTGCTCGGCATCGAGCGCCTCGCCGGTTGTTTTCTGTGCGCGCTCCAGATCCGATGGATCGGCCTGAAAGCGCGACTGCAGCCGCGTCAGGCCGTGGCTCATCGGATAGGGCCCGAAGTTCATCGCTGACAGTTCGATGGTCGGCGGCGCGCGGTTGTCGCCCTGCCTCGAGCCGATCAGCATGTAGCAACGGTCGGCCGCGAACACCAGTTCGGCCAGCGTGCCGACGAAGCAGGAGCCCGGCTCGACCAGCGTCACCAGCGTGCGCGAGGTGACGTCGATGCGCTTCAGCACCCGTTTCCAGTACTGGCGGATTTCGTTGACCAGCCAGTGCGCCTTGTTGGCTTCCAGAAATGCGTCGCAGGACAGAACGTTGGCGCGCTCGCCATGCGACTTGAACACCAGCATCGCGGTCTCGAGCTCGTTGATGCGCAGATGAAGGATCGCGTCATCGAGTTCGCGCGCCACCTGCAGCGGCCAGAACGATGACCCCTGCGCGATCATGCCGTCGATATCGGCTGGCGCGGGCACGTCCGGCGCCTGAATCGAAATGGTGGCGATGCGCGCGGCGCGATCGATATCGACGCTGACAAAACCGTAGCGGATGCTGTCGTCGTCAAAACTTCGCGTCAGCGGGCCAAGCGAGATGCCCTTTCCGTTGCCATTGCGCTTCGAGGTGGCGGCGAATTCTCCGGCGCGCTCGGCGACTTTCGCCTCCAGCTTGCTATTCGGCACGATCTCGTCGACGAGGCGCCACTGTACCGCGCGCTTGCCCTTGATGCCTTCCTCGATGGTGCAGAAATAATCGGCGTGATCGCGGCGCACCTTGCGCTTGTCGACCACGCGTGTCAGTCCGCCGGTGCCCGGCAACACCGCAAGCAGCGGCACCTCCGGCAGCGCCACTGCCGCGGCACCATCGTCGGCCAGGATGATGTGATCGGTCGCCAGCGCCAGCTCATAGCCGCCGCCCGCCGCCGTGCCGTTGATGACCGTGAGAAAACGCTGGCCGGAATTCTCGCTGGAATCCTCAAGCCCGTTGCGGGTCTCGTTGGTGAATTTGCAGAAGTTGACCTTGTGGGCGTGGGTCGCCCCCGCCAGCATGCGGATGTTGGCGCCGGCGCAGAACACGCGGTTCTTGGCGGAGCGCAGCAGCACCACCTTGACGCCGGGATGCTCGAAGCGCAGCCGCTGCACCGCGTCCGCCAGTTCGATATCGACGCCAAGGTCGTAGGAATTCAGCTTGAGCTGATAGCCCTCGAACAGCCCGCCATTCTCATCGACGTCCATGGTGAGCGTGGCGACGTCGCCATCGACCTCAAGCTTCCAATGCCGGTAGCGCGACGGATCGGTCTGAAAATCGATATACCGGGCGCCATTAGCGAGGACGCGATCTTCACCGGCCATGGGCTCCCTCACCTGTTCTTAGGCTATCCGTTAACATGCATAATAATGCATGTTTTGGGCGAGGTCTAGGGCTATTGGGCCGAAATATGCATTTTGCTTCATGCTCGGCCGATTTTGCCGAATTCCACCCAATCCGCCTTGGTTAGCGCGGGGTGCGCCAGTTTGGCCTTCAGGAGGGCCGCGAGTTTGGCCGTCGGAAATGCATCGACGAATCCGTCGCCGGCTGGCGTTGTATTGCGGCGAAGCATATCGAGCTCGCCCAGCGCCTCACCAAAAAGCCGCGCGGCTGCAAGGGGCTTTTGCATTCGCAGCCTGAGATTGGCGTTGGCGATGTGGATACAGGCCCGCAGCAGGATCCGCTCGCGTCCGCCCTGCGGCGCCGCCGCCCACACCGCTTCCAGGATTTCCTGCGATTCCCAGAAATATCCGGCGTCGTTGAGGGCAATCCCGTAGCGCAGCGCCGGATGCCGCGCCGGGACGAAGTCCTGGAATCGCGACGGCACCAGGGCCATCGCCTGCCATAACGTATCATGATCGGCTTCGGCCTCGGCAGTTTCGCCGGGAACATAGGCCCACTGCGGCAGCGGAAGCTTGGCGGCATTTGAGGGAGCGACGCTCATGCCCACATGGCCCCCACCAATGCGTCAGGCGGCCCGCCCCTGTGAGCCTTCGTGGATGTGCAAAATGCGGCTAGCAAATTCCGAAATCGCATTCAGCGTCGCCTCCGGCGCTTCACGATGCGGCGAATGTCCGGCGCAAGGGACGATCGTCACATCGACCGGACAATAGCATTCTTCTCGGGCGATCTCGATCTGGAGAATTGTCCCATACTCGTCCTCGACGCCCTGCAGGATGGCAACGGGAACGCGGATGTAGGCGAGATATTCCGAAATGTCCCAGTTGCGAAACCTTGGGTCGAGCCACGCCGCGTTCCACCCGTAGAACGCGTTGTCGACGTCGCGGTGCCAGCGATTCAGCTTCGACCTGAGATCGGTGGTCTCATAGGCTTGCTTGATCCCGGCGATCGACTTCACCGAAATATCTTCGACGACGAAATGCGGCGCGATCATCGCTACGCCGCGTATGCGGTGATCCTGAACACCGCCGGCGTAGATCGCCGCTATCGAAGCGCCGTCGGAATGCCCGAGCAGGAGGCCGCGGCGAAAGCCGATTTCGTCGAGCAGTTTTGGCAAAATCTCGAGCGCCTCGATGTGCATGTAGTCGAGCGGCCGCGGCAGCTCGACTACAGTCGAGCCGCCATAGCCCGCGCGCGAATAGACGAACACACAGGCTCCGGTCGCGGCCTGAAGCCGGTCCGGAAAATCTCCCCACAGCCCAACCGAGCCAAGACCTTCGTGCAGCATGACGATGGCCGGCGCGTCATCGGCTGCGGGACCGATCATGCGGTATTCGAGATCGGAAGCGCCGATGCGGATGAAGCCGGTAGGTGCGAGAGCGGTCATGGCATTTCGTTCCACACCGTCAGTCATTCCGGACAGGTCGCGAAGCGAACTGATCCGGAATCTCGAGATTATTGTTCGCAGCTCGAGATTCCGGGTTCGCGCTGACGCGCGCCCCGGAATGACGAGGTATCACTTACCGTCCCGCAGCTTGAACCGCTGGATCTTTCCGGTCGCGGTTTTCGGCAAGCTATCGACGACTTCGATCCAGCGCGGATATTTCCACACGCCGATCTTCTGCTTGACGTGCTCCTTCAGCGCTTCCTGCAGGCCGCCGGTTTTGGCATCCGCTTTCAGCACCACAAAGGCCTTCGGCTTCAGCAAGCCCTCCGGATCGGCTTCCGGTATGACGGCGGCTTCGAGCACTGCGGGATGGGTGATCAACGCGCTCTCGACCTCGAACGGCGATACCCAGATGCCGGACACCTTGAACATGTCGTCGCTGCGGCCGCAGAAAGTGTAGCGTCCGTCGGCGTCGCGAATGTATTTGTCGCCGGTGCGGGTCCAGTTTCCCTCGAATGTCCTGCGGCTCTTGCTGCGCTGATTCCAGTAGCCCTCTCCGGCGGAGGGAGCATCGACCAGGAGCTCGCCGACCTCGCCGTCAGGAACATCGCTGCCTGCGTCGTTCACCAGCCGCACCTTGTAGCCCGGCACCGGACGTCCCGACGTGCCATATTTGATATCGCCAGGCGCGTTGGAGAGGAAAATATGCAACAGCTCGGTCGTACCGACGCCGTCGAGGATATCGACGCCGAAGCGCGCCTTCCACGCATTGCCGACCGATTCCGGCAGCGCTTCGCCTGCGGAGGTGCAGATTCGCAAGCGCGAGCCGCAGCGCTCATGCTTGAGCGTCTCGTCGTTCAGCATCGCGGAAAACAGCGTCGGCACGCCATAGAAAATGCTGGGACTATATTTGTTCATCAGCGCAAACATCAGGGCCGGTGTCGGACGCTCGGCGCTGAGAACAGTGGTGGCGCCGACCGACATCGGAAACGTCAGTGCGTTGCCGAGGCCGTAGGCGAAAAACAGCTTCGCCGCCGAGAGCACGAGGTCGTCCTCGCGAATGCCGAGAACCTGTTTCGCGTAAGTGTCCGCCGTCGCCGCCAGATTGAAATGCAGATGACGCACGCCCTTGGGCATGCCGGTCGAACCCGACGAATACAACCAGAACGCCGGCTCGTCGGCGTGGGTCGCAACCGTTGCGAATGAATCGCTTTCGCGCGCAATCTCGTCGGACAGTTTCTTGTAGCCGTGCGCATCATTGCCAGAGACGACGACGTGATCGAGATCGGGCATCCGCCCGAGCATGTCCTTGACCACCGGCAGCAGCGCTTCGGAAATGAACAGCACCCGGGCGCGGCAATCCGCCAGCACATAGGCATACTGATCGGAGGTCAGCAGCGTGTTGAGCGGCACCGGCACCACGCCGGCGCGGATCGCGCCGAGAAACACGATCGGAAAGTCCGTCGTGTCGAGCATGATCATGGCGACGCGCTCTTCGCGGCGGACACCAAGCCGCCGCAAGAGATTGGCGAGGCGGCGGCTTTGCTTTTGCAAATCGCCATAGGTCAATTCGGAAACGGTATCGGTGAAGGCGAGCTTTCTGGCGCGCCCTTCGTCGACATTGCGGTCGAGCAACCAGGTCACCGCATTGTAGGAATCGGGCGCGCCGCTCATGCCGCGCCTCGAACACTCAAGGGTGCCACGACCTCTCCTCCCAAACTTTAAGCATTATAATTCATAGCAAGCCATCACATGCGCTTGCTGTCAATCCTTTTCGGCACTATGTTTCCGAATGTGCGCCGCCGGCGGCCTGAACTCGACAGGGGATATGACCGAAAATCCCGATTCCGAAACCGGCTTTCTCGAACAGCTTGGTCGGCGTGTCCGCACCATGCGCGCGTTGCACGGCATGTCGCGAAAAGTGCTCGCAAAAGTTTCCGGCATTTCCGAGCGCTATATCGCCCAGCTCGAAAGCGGCAAGGGCAACGTCTCGATCGTGCTGTTGCGCCGGGTGTCGGGCGCAATGGGCGCGCATCTCGAGGACCTCATTCCCGCGGCCGAGCCTTCGCCGGACTGGCCGGTCATTCGCGACCTCCTGCGCAAGGCCACACCGAACCAGATCGCGCACGCCAAGGACATTCTTTCCGGCCAGACCAGCGGCGCGTCGGCGCTGCGGCGCACGCCGTTCGCCGGCATCGCCTTGATCGGGCTGCGCGGCGCCGGCAAATCGACGCTCGGCAAAATGCTGGCGAAGAAGATCGGCTGGAGTTTTGTCGAGTTGAACAAGGAGATCGAGGCGCAGAACGGATTATCGGTCGCCGAGATCATCGCGCTCTACGGCCAGGAAGGTTTTCGGCGGATGGAGCAGGCGGCGCTCGGACAATTGCTGGCGCGAAAAGAGCTGATGGTGCTGGCGACCGGCGGCGGCATCGTCTCCGAGCCCTTGACCTTCGACCTGATCCTGTCGTCGTTCTACACCATCTGGCTGAAGGCCGAGCCGGAGGAACACATGGCGCGGGTACGCAGGCAAGGCGATCTGCGCCCGATGGCTGATGATCGCTCGGCGATGGCTGAACTGCGCACCATCCTGCTGAGCCGCGAGCCGCTTTATTCCCGCGCCTCCGCCGTGGTCGATACCGCGGGCCTTACCGTCGACGCCGCCGCCGCGCGCCTGATCGACGCGGTAGCGCCGGTGCTGCACAGCGAGGCACGAATGTTCGCTCGGGGGTGACTGGTCTCGCGTCCCGGACGCGGTGCAGCGCCTCTTCGGCGTTGCGCCGCAGAGCCGGGACCCACTCATCGCCAACATGGACCCCGGATCAGCAGCGCCCCACGCCGCAAGCGCGGCGCGCTGCGCAGCATCCGGGGAACGAGACGGCTGGCCGGGATGACGAGGTTTGGGTAGAGTGGCTCGTTGCCGCGCCGAAAAGGACGCACCGCCATGATGAGCCAGGAACAGAACGATCTGATCACCCGCACCGGTCCAAAGGAGCCGTGCGGGAAATTGATGCGGATGTACTGGCAGCCGGCGGCGCTGGTCGACGAGCTGCAGGGCCCGCGCCCGGTAAAACCTGTCAAAATGCTCGGCGAGAATCTTGTGCTGTTTCGCGACGAGCAGGGACGTTACGGGCTGATCGAGCGCCATTGCGCGCATCGCGGAGCCGACCTTGCCTTCGGCCGGCTCGAAAACGGCGGGCTGCGTTGCGCCTTCCATGGCTGGCTGTTCGACGTGTCCGGCCAGTGTCTTGAAACGCCGGCGGAACCAAAGGACTCGCCGCTGTGCAAGAACATCACCCAGCGCGCCTATCCCGTGGTCGAGAGAAGCGGAATCCTGTGGGCCTGGCTCGGCGAAGGCGAGCCGCCGGCATTTCCGGAGATCGATTGTTTTGTTGCACCCGATAGCCACACCTTCGCGTTCAAGGGTCACATGAACTGCAACTGGCTGCAGGCGCTCGAGGTCGGCATCGACCCGTCGCATGCCTCGTTCCTGCATCGCTTCTTCGAGGACGAGGATCCCGCGGCCGCCTATGGCAAGCAGTTTCGCGGCGCATCCGCCGGCAGCGACATGCCGATGACGAAGATTTTGCGCGAATACGACCGCCCCATCATCAATGTCGAGCACACCGAATACGGCTTGCGGCTGATCGCGCTGCGCGAGATCGACGATGAGCGAACCCATGTTCGCGTCACCAACCAGCTCTTCCCGCATGGCTTCGTCATCCCGATGAGCACCGAGATGACGATCACGCAATGGCACGTGCCGGTGGATGACGAGAATTGCTATTGGTACGCGATCTTCACCTCTTATTCCGCGCCGGTCGACAAGAACAAGATGCGCGACCAGCGCCTCGAACTCTATGAGCTTCCCGATTATCGCTCGTGCAAGAACAAGTCGAACGATTACGGTTTCGATCCGCATGAGCAGGCGACCGCGACCTACACCGGCATGGGCGCCGACATCAACGTGCACGACCAGTGGGCGGTTGAATCGATGGACCCGATCCAGGATCGCACCCGCGAACATCTCGGCCAGTCCGACAAGGCGATCGTTCAGTATCGCCGCCTGCTGCGGCAGGAGATCGAGAAAGTTGCTTCCGGCGCAAAACCGTTCATGTTCCTCGATGCCGCGCATGCGCGCAGCATCCAGGGTCCCGCCACCATGGACGGCATCGGCCCGACCCGGGGCTGGGAAACCTTCTGGATGGAGGTCGATGTGAAGCGGCGCCGCGGCGCGCCATGGGCGGCACCTGTTCCGGCAGAGATCGCCGACAAGGTCCGCCATCTTAAGGCGGTTTAACATTTCGTCATTGCGAGCGAAGCGAAGCAATCCAGCTTTGCCGCGCAGGGAAAGAATGAGATTGCTTCGTCGCTTCCGCCTTCGCTCGCTAAGCTACGGCGGACAAGTTGATCCTCGCAATGACGAGCAATACGAAGCGATTTCATTGGTTGCATTCGAGTTAGACTCCGAGGTGACGCGTTGAGTTTTGTCCAACGTCACGGGCTTTGGTCCGACGAGCAGCGCGAAGCTGCAACGCGGCTGCGCCAAACCGTCGAAGACGAGAGGCTCGAAGTCATCCGGCTGTCTTTTCCCGATCAGCACGGGATCCTGAGAGGCAAGACGCTGGTCGCGAGCGAAGCGCTGGCCTCGCTGGAAAGCGGTTGCACCATCACCACGACGATGCTTGCCAAGGACACCTCGCATCGGACCGTGTTTCCGGTGTTCACGGCGGGCGGCGGCTTTGGGATGCGGGAAATGGAAGGCGCCGCCGATGTTCTGATGGTGCCGGATCCCGCAAGCTTCCGCGTGCTGCCGTGGGCGCCGGCGACCGGCTGGCTGCTGTGCGACATCTATTTCGCCGACGGACGGCCGGTGCCGTTTGCGACCCGCCATCTCTACAAGTCGGTGCTCGCGAAGCTCGCAAAGCGCGGCTACGACTTTGTCGCCGGCCTCGAGGTCGAATTCCATATTTTCAAGCTCGAAGACGCCAGAATGTCGCCGCAGGACGCCGGCCAGCCCGGCCAGCCGCCGTCGGTCAGCCTGTTGTCGCACGGGTACCAATATCTGACCGAGCAGCGCTACGACCAGATGGAGCCGGTACTCGAGATCGTCCGGCGCGACATCCTGGCGCTCGGCCTGCCGCTGCGCTCGATCGAAGTCGAATTCGGGCCGAGCCAGTGCGAGTTCACCTTCAAGCCGACAATGGGGCTCGAACCGGCTGACACCATGGTGCTGTTTCGCAGCGCCGTGAAGCAGATCTGCCATCGGCACGGTTATCATGCGACCTTCATGTGCCGCCCAAAGCTGCCGAATGTATTCGCGTCCGGATGGCATCTGCATCAATCGATCGTCTCGCGCGCGCACGGCGAGAACGCCTTTGCGACGAAGGCCGGCGGCGAAGTCTTGAGCCCGTTCGGCCATCATTATCTCGGCGGACTGCTGAAGCATGCCCGGGCCTCGGCCGTGTTTTCGACGCCGACCGTCAATGGATACAAGCGCTATCGCTCGTATTCGCTGGCGCCGGACCGCGCGATCTGGGGGCGCGACAATCGCGGCGTGATGGTGCGCGTGCTTGGCGGCGGCGACGATCCCGCCACCCGGCTCGAAAACCGGATCGGCGAGCCTGCCGCCAACCCGTATCTCTACATGGCCTCGCAAATCCTTGCCGGGCTCGATGGCGTCGATCGCTCCCTCGATCCCGGGCCGTCCGCGGACACGCCCTATGAGACGAAGGCGAGCCTGCTGCCGAAGACGCTGCACGAGGCCGTGTCAGCGCTGAAGGAAGACGCGTTCTTCCGCGAGGCGCTCGGGGCGGAGTTCGTCGACTACTACATCCACATCAAGAACGCCGAAATCGAGCGCTTCCAGGCCGAAGTGTCGGAATGGGAACAGCGCGAATATTTCGAGATGTTTTGAGAACAGCCGTCTATGTCAACTCCGTCATCTCCGCGTAACGGCTTCGCCGTTATCGCTGGAGGCGCGAGCCTTGCGGTGCACTTGCACCGCTGGGCGAGCCTCGAAGGATGAGGGGCCCGGGCCGTCGTCCTTCGAGACGGCCGCGTTGCGGCCTCCTACGGGTGAACGCAATTGCGTTCATCCCGGGGATGACGGGGACGCATTCAGTATGCCGCTTTGATGCACCCTCACACCCCTAAATACCGATGCTGCAGATCGGGCTGCACGACCAGCTCCTCTGAGGTCCCGCTCCAGACCGCGCGGCCGCGCTCGATGATGTAGTGGCGGTCGGCGATGCGGGTGAGATGCTCGATGTTCTTGTCGATCACCAGCACCGATTGACCTCGCGCTTTCAGCATCGACAGGCAATGCCAGATTTCCTCGCGGATCAGCGGCGCTAGCCCTTCGGTGGCTTCATCCAGGATCAACAGGCGCGGATTGGTCATCAGCGCGCGGCCGATCGCCAGCATCTGCTGCTCGCCGCCTGACAGCGCGACGCCCATATTGTTGCCGCGCTCGGCAAGCGGCGGAAACAGCGCGTGGATCTTTTCGATAGTCCATGGATCGGGGCTTCCCAGACGATTGCCGGCAGCGGCGACCAGATTCTCGCGCACCGTCAGGTTCGGAAATATTTGACGCCCCTCCGGCACCAGCCCTACCCCCAGCTGCGCAATCCGGAACGAGGGAAAGCTGCGAACCTCATGCCCGGCGAACCGGATCGCGCCGGCGCGCGCCGGCGTCAGCCCCATGATGGATCTTATGGTCGTGGTTTTCCCCATGCCGTTGCGGCCCATCATGGCCACCATCTCTCCGGACCGCACCTGTAACGACAGGCCGAACAGCACCTGGCTCAAACCGTAGCAGGTCTCGATTTCCTCGATCTCCAGCAAGGGAGTTGCGTCAGCCATGACGGGTCACCGCGTGCTGATCGCCGAGATAGGCGCGCCTGACCTCTTCGTTTTGGCGGATCGCCGCCGGCGCGCCGGAAGCGATCACGCGCCCGTAGACAAGTACGGTGATGCGGTCGGCGAGCGCGAACACGGCGTCCATGTCATGCTCGACCAGCACGATGGTGACTTCCCGCCGCAATTCCTGCAGCAGCTTCACCATGCGCGCCGCTTCCGTTGCACCAAGTCCGGCCATCGGCTCGTCGAGCAGCAGCAATTGCGGCTTGGTGGCGAGCGCGACGGCGAGTTCGAGCTCGCGCTGCTCGCCGTGGCTCAATCGGGAGACGAGGACGTCGGCGCGATGCCGAAGACCGACCCGGTCCAGCGTAGCCAGCGCTGCCTGGCGGAGCTGGCGTTCCTTTCGGGCATTGCTCCAGAAATAGAACGAGTGACCGTCGTGCGCCTGCGCCGCCAGCGCAACGTTGTCGATCGCGGTGAAGTCGAGCAATAGCGAGGTGATCTGAAACGAGCGCGCCAGCCCGAGCGCGCTGCGGCGATACGCCGGCACGCGGGTGATGTCCGCATCCGCCAGGCGAATGGTGCCGGAATGCGGCAGCAGCTGCCCGGTGAGCTGGCTGATCAGCGTGGTCTTGCCGGCGCCGTTCGGTCCGATGACCGCGTGCAATTCGCCACGCGCAACATCCAGCGAGACGTGATCGGTTGCGACGATGCCGCCAAACCGCCGGACAAGGTTTTCAACGCGAAGCAGAGGATCAGCCACGACGCAGCCTCCCCAGCAGCCCAAAAATGCCGCCGTGCCCGAACAGCACGATCAACAGCAAGAGCGGCCCCATGATGAGCGCCCAATACTCCGTCACTTGCGACAAAAATTCTTCCAGCAGCAGATAAACGATCGCGCCGATCATCGGGCCGAACAGCGAGCCCATGCCGCCGAGGATGACCATCACCATCAGATCGCCGGAGCGGGTCCAGTACATCGCTGCCGGGCTGACGAAGTCGGTGTTGTTGGCGAGCAGCGCCCCGGCGAGGCCGCACATGGTGCCCGCGATGACGAAGCAGACCAGCCGGTAGCGGCTGGCGGGAAACCCGATCGCCTGCATGCGCTGCTCATTGGAGCGCAGGCCCTGAACCACCATGCCGAAGCGCGAATTGACGATGCGCCAGATCAGATAAATGCCGCCGAACAGGCAGGCGAGGCAGAGATAATAGAACTGCACGCGGCTCGACAGATTGATCAGGCCGCCGAAAGTGCTGCGCTTGTAGATGGTTAACCCGTCGTCGCCGCCATAACGGGCAAGCCCTGACGCGATGTAATAAGCCATCTGAGCGAAAGCCAGCGTGATCATGATGAAGTAGACGCCGCGGGTGCGTAAGCTGAGCGCGCCGACGACAAGCGCGAACAGCGCCGAGGCCGCAAGCGCCACCGGCCACTGGATGAAACCCGAGCCTATGCCCTCAGCCGCGAGAATGCCGACCGCGTAGCCGCCGATCCCGAGATAGGCGGCGTGACCGAAGCTCATCATCCCGCCATAGCCCATGATGAGATTGAGGCTTGCGGCGGCCAGCGCGAAAATCACGATACGCGTGAACAGCGTCAGCATGAAGATATTGCCGGTGATCGAGGTATAGAGCGGGAGCGATAACAGGCCGGCGATCACCAGCGCCACAATGACGTTGCGGGCGTCGAGCAGATCTTTCATCGCCGGTTGGCCGGAAACAGCCCCTCCGGCCGCAGCACCAGCACGATCGCCATCAACAGATAGATCAGCATCGAGGAGAGCGCAGGCGCCGCGGTGGAGGCGGCGGTCGAACTCAGCATCTGCCGCAACAGGTCCGGCAGGAAGGCGCGGCCCAGCGTGTCGATCATCCCGACGAAGATCGCGGCCAGAAACGCGCCGCGGATCGAGCCGATGCCACCGATCACGATGATGACGAAGGCGAGGATGAGGATGTTTTCGCCCATCCCGATCTGCACCGTCAAAATAGGCGCCTGCATCAGCCCGGCAAGACCGGCCAGCGCCGCGCCGAGGCCGAACACCAGCGTGTAGAGCAGCTTGATGTTGATGCCGAGCGCGCCGATCATTTCCCGGTTCGACGCGCCGGCGCGGATCAGCATGCCAAGGCGAGTGCGCATCACGACGATGTAGAGCATCAGCGCGACAGCGAGGGCCACCACGATGATCGCAAGCCGGTAGGCGGGATAATAGATGCCGGGCAGGATCGCGATCGGCACGGTTAGCCAGGCGGGCAGCGGCAGCGCAAGGCCCGCCGGACCCCAGATCAATCGCACTGCGTCATTGAAGAACAGGATCAGCCCGAACGTCGCCAGCACATGATCGAGATGATCGCGGCCGTAGAGGTGCCGCAGCGCTATGAATTCCAGCGCGATGCCGAGCAGCAGCGTCGCGCCAAGCGCGAGCAGCACGCCGATAATGAAATTCCCGGTCCACGCCACGAAGGTCGCCGCGAAGTAGGCGCCCATCATATAGAGCGAGCCGTGCGCCAGATTGACGAAGTCCATGATGCCGAACACGAGCGTCAATCCGGCCGCCAGCAGAAACAGCAGCAGGCCGAACTGCAACCCGTTCAGGAATTGTTCGACGACAAGCAGCATATATCCTGAAAATTATCTGAAGCAGGCTGGTTTTGATTCAGCTGTCCTGCCCACGGGTTCAGTTTACCTCTCCCCGGCGGGGAGAGGTCGGTTTGCGCAGCAACCCGGGTGAGGGGGCGCTGGACTAACGAGAGACCGTAACCCCTCACCCCAGCCCTCTCCCAACGGGAGAGGGAGCGCACTTCCGTTGCGTTGACAGATCAACCTGATCTCATCATTTCATTGGGCATTTGTCGTGGAAACGATCCTGGCTGTTCTCGACGATTGTGGCGACGGTTTTCAGCGAAAGCTCGCCGTTGGCGTCCTTCACCACGTCCTGCAGATAGAAGCTCTGGATCGGAATGTGGTTGCTACCGTACTTGAACGGCCCGCGCACCGATTTGAAATTCGCCTTCTCCATCTCGGCCTTCATGGCGTCCTTTTTGCTGGTGTCGCCCTTCACCGCCACCACGGCACTGTTGATCAATTGCGCGGCATCGTAGGTTTGCGCGCCGTAAAAGGACGGACGCAGGCCGGGGTATTTCTTGCGGTAGTCGGCGACGAATTTCTTGTTCTGCTCGTTCGGCAGATCATTCACCCACTCCTGCGCGCCGGGAACGCCGATCGCATTCTCCTTCTGCAGCGGCAGCGTTGTTTCGTCGATGGTGAAGGCGGTGTAGAGCGGAATCTGCTGCTTGATCCCGGCCTGTACATATTGATTCAGGAACTGGACGCCGGCGGCGCCGGGATAGAACACGAAGATCGCCTCCGCCTTCGACGCGCGCGCCTTCGACAGCTCGGCCGAGAAGTCGAGCTGGCTCGGCCAGACCGTGTACTCCTCGCCCACCGCCTGGCCCTTGAACGTGCTCTTGACGCCAGCCAGCATGTCCTTGCCGGCGGCATAGTTCGGGCCGATCAGGAACACCGATTTGATGCCCTTTTGATTCATGTAAAGGCCCATGGCCTCCGGCGTCTGGTCATTTTGCCAGGAGGTGGAAAACACGTAAGGCGAGCACAGCTCGCCGGCGAGCTGCGAGGGCCCGGCATTGGCGGAGATCAGGAAGGTCTGCGAATCGACGGCGGTCTTGAGCGAGGCCAACAGCACGTTCGACCAGATGTAGCCGACGATGAAGTCGACCTTGTCGGACTGCACCAGCTTCTCGGTCTTCTGCTTGCCGACGTCCGGCTTCTGCCCATCGTCCTCGTAGATCACCTCGACCGGCTTGCCGCCCATCTTGCGGCCCAAATGATCGAGCGCGAGCTCGAAGGAATTGCGCATGTCGTTGCCGATCACCGCGGTCGGACCGCTGAAGGTAGAGACAAACCCGATCTTGATGGAATCCGCCGCCGTCGCGGGGGTTGCCAGCGCAAGAGCCGTCGCGCCCGCCAGCCAGAATGCCGTTCTCATATCGTTCCCTCCTCACCATCTACGCGTACCGCCAGTCAAATGACCCATCGGTGCCTCCCTTTTTGGGAGATGTGTTTTGTGCGCGAAACCGTGGGCTGGCGGCAAGCATGAACCGCAGGCTCCCTCTTAGAACCTTCGGCCCATGCTGATGCCTCAGTGGCCTGCACCATAGTTCGCAGCCGGCGCGGATGGCAAGAATTATAGTGCGTATTATGGTTCTGGTTTGCGGGTGGGAATTGTCGCAGCACGACCTACCCGTAGGTCGGGCGCTGTGGCCAGCCCGGCGGCGAGTCTTCAAAATCCTGCTGCCGCCCATAGGGCGTCACGTCGAGCAGGGCGCGGGCATCGGTGAGCGCCTCGGTGCCGCGCGCATAGGCGGAATAAGTGTGGAAGACATCCTCGCCGATGCGGAAGAAAACGCTCAGGCCGTGCTCTTCGCCCCTGGTCGCGTTGGGGACCTTGTTGGCCTCGAGCTCCGCCTTGTTCCGGTAATTGTATTCGACCGGCGCGATCTTCTCGTCATTGGTGACGTGAAAGTCGTAGTTGAAGTCGCTGCCGAGCGAGGACACCCACGGGAACGGCCATCCCTGCCGCTCCTTGTAGGCCTCGAGCTTGCCGAGCGGCGCGCGCGACACCATGACGAAGCTGGTGTCGCATTTGTCCAGCATACCGAGATCGCCGATCGAATTCACATAAGCGGTGCAGCCCGCACAGCCTTTCTCCCACGCGGGATCGAACATGAAGTGATAGATCACGAGCTGGCGGCGGCCCTGGAATAGATCCAGCAGCGATTCCTCGCCGCCGGGACCATCGAACATATAGTTCTTCTCGATTTTGACCATCGGCAGCCGGCGTCGCTCGGCGTTGACCCGATCATATTGCCGGGTGAGCTCTTTCTCCTTGGCGAGAAGCTTCTTCCGCGCGACCAGCCAATATTCGCGCGAGACAATCTGGGGATGCGGAATGTCGTACGTGGTCATGTCCGTCTCCTTATCGCAGCCGATCAGATCCTATATTCAGCCCCGTCGATGATGTAGCGGGCGTGGCGGAAATCGCGGATGGTCGCGACCTTGTCGCCCGACCATTGCAGCAGCATGAAATATTTCGGCGCCGAGCCCGGTTCGCCGGGATCGAACACCAGGATCGCAGGATGCCCCTCCACCAGCCCGGGCGCCAGATGCCAGTCACTAACTTTGGAATAATTGCCAAAATATTTTGCAACTTCGGCCTTGCCGTTCATGCGGGTCTTGTTGACGAGATCGAGCCGCACGTCGTCCGCGATCATCGCCCGGATGGCGTCGAAATCCCGCGCGTTGAAATGCGTCACATACCTGGCGAGGCGGTCGCGATCGGCTTCCGACAATGTCGGACGCGGCAGGTCGTCCGGCTCGCCCGCCAGTTCGCGGAGCCGGGCGCGTCCGCGATGCAGCGCCGCTTTCACCGCGGGCAGGCTGAAATCCATGACGTCACAAACTTCCCTGAGCGAGCAACCGAGCACGTCGGTCAGGATCACGCTGGAGCGCTGGGCGACCGATAAGCGCATAAAGGTGCGAAGACTAGCGCTTGCAATCTCGCGGCTACCGAGGGTATCGGCCGGGTCGGCAATCATGTCCACCTCCTCGCCCGACCGCAGCGCCTGCTGCCGGTTGCGGCGGCGCAGAAAATCCAGCGCGGTATTGTGCGCGATCTTGAACAGCCAACCCTCGGGATTGCCGATTCTGCCGGCGGATGCGAACGACTCCACCGCCTTGATCAGCGCATCCTGCAGCACGTCCTCGCCGTCGATCACCGAGCCGACCATGCGCGCGCAGAAGCGATGCAGCTTTGGCCGCATCGCCACGAGCAGGCCGTCAAGATCGGCGGCAGCCGGTGCCTCGGGCATCAATTTCATCCTGCTGTCCGCGATTGTAAATCCAGGGGCTATGGCGCCTCAAGCATCCGATAGTTGCCGACAATGGTAACGCCTCCGGCAACCGGCGGTTCGAGGCAACGCTCGCGAATTCCGCTCTGGAACGCCTGAAAGGCGGTGAGTTTCGGAAGCGGGCTGGGGCCATCGCCGCTGTCGGTCTCGACAAAATGGACGAAAGTACCATCGTCGAGCCGGAGCGAAAGATAGCGAACGCCCTCTACCTTCGCAGCCTTCAATTCCTCGAACACGGCTGCGATCAGCTCCGCGTTCCTATCGGCCAATTCCGGCTTCGTCTTGTACCTGATCAAGGTCCGTTTCATCACTCTCTCCTGGCTGGTTTGGCGACGCGAGATCATCGCGTCCTACGCCATAGACGTTCGGCGTCCCGAGAAGGATTCGGTGGCGCAGGAAAATGTTTTTGCGACCGTCATTGCGAGCCAACGGGTCGCGCGAATGCGCGCCCGATGACGGGCTCCGCGAAGCAATCCATGTTGCCGCGAAGTATAAGAGTGGATTGCTTCGTCGCTTTCGCTCCTCGCAATGACGTTGCCCCAATTTCCAAAACAAGACTCCGCGATCTCGCGGCGCGATGCGCCCGAGGTTTGCAAGAACCATTCGCCCAATAAACAGAGGGCGCAGGGAATGCCGGGCGCTCGATGCGCCCACAGCCTCGCATGCAAAATAAAACAAGCATACGAGATAGTCACCACGGTCACACCGGAACGACCCGGCATTCCCCGCGCAATGGTTTTACGGCTTACTTCGCGCTCTCC
>WNFO01000732.1_pt1 | contig 32980 bp, 27 predicted proteins | sample 5400251 | NCBI WGS metagenome assembly WNFO01 (sample SAMN13153354, study PRJNA577476) | soil metagenome | isolation source: 100 cm saprolite under Madrone tree | place: USA:California | collected 2016-06-14
GATTCTTTCTGATTCTTTGGCTACTGCTTCAATTCAACTTCGATCGAAACAGCGTCATCCGGCAGTCATGATTTCGACCAGTTCCGCAATCTCGGCTGGCCGTAGGTCGGAGAGCGTGAGTTTCGTGGATGCTTTTGGAAGCAGGAAATGCGCGACGCTCGTGCTCGCGCGCAGCGGGCCGTCCGCGAATTGTGCCACAATCTTCATCGTCCAGGCCGCAAGGCGCTCTCGGGCGAGGTTAAATCGTTCGGCGTCCCACAGCGTTAGCAGTGTCACCACCCGCGCCTCGCGATCCGAAACCAGCAGCATGCTTGCTTTCAACCCTTTCTGATGCAGACCAGCCTCTGCCAAAAGATCCCCGACTTCCGTAGCGATCTCACATTTGCTGGGTTTGCTCACAAAGTCGACCCGCAGAATGATGACTCCAGCTGCAGTTTGCTCTACCGTTCCTTCCGGAAGACGTTTCGACCTTGCAACGGTCTGCCGTCGCAACTCTGGGCTCAGGTACAAGACTCCACCGTCCTTTGTTCGCAATTCGCAAAATTCAGCGCCGGGCGCTGAACTCTAACGATCAGCGCCGGACGCCGCTTCAGGGGCACGCCAGGGGGCGTTTGGTCGTCCCAGCGTGTAGGTTTCCTTGACCTGCAGGATTCCTATGTCCAGTAGTGATTCGAACCGAGCAACCGTTTCATTTCGGTAACGAAAATTGGTCGCAGCTCAGGCCAACCCTAATCGCCCCTAAACAACTAGGACTGTTGACAGATTGCTCCGTTCATCTGCCGCGGCTATACTTTCCAGCACTTCGGGGGAAGTGTTGGACTTTTTCGCGTTTGACGAAGCCTACGTAGGTCGGCTCCGGGAGGGTGATCCTTCCACGGAAAGTCATTTTGTCGACTATTTTTCTAAGCTAATTCTTATAAAACTGCGCGCGCGCTATCTTTCTCCCGAAGTTGTGGACGATTTGAAACAAGAAACCTTCACCCGAGTGATTCGCTCGTTGCGTGCGGAAGGCGGCATTCGGCAGGGCGATAGACTCGGTCCATTTGTGAACTCGGTTTGCAATCACGTGCTGTCGGAGCATTACCGGTCAGGATCAAAGGACGTTCCATTGGCATCCGACCACCTGGAATTGCCGGATAAGACGCTGAATTTAGAGAACTTAGTGATTTCGGAAGAGACCCGGCGAACAGTTCGCAAGATACTGTCGCAGTTGGCGGACCGCGACCAGGCGATCCTTCGCGCAGTCTTTTTGGACGAGATAGACAAGGACGAAGTGTGCAGGCAGTTTGGCGTTGGCCGGGACTACCTTCGGGTGCTGCTATTTCGAGCAAAAGAAAAATTCAGGATCGCGATGGGTCTGTAACTTACCGCAAAGTAAATGGGTTAGATGCTTTTCATGGAATGAGAAACGAATCGGCTCAATTTGACACTACTTTAACAATATGGATTCACACTCGATGAACCACGACCTGGCGGTGAAATCACAAGCCTGCGAAAAGTATTTGCTGGGAGAGCTTTCGCCCGACTTGCGTGACGCCTACGAAGAACATTATTTTTCTTGCGCGGAATGCGCGACTCAGCTGCGAATCGCCGCCGAACTTATCGGTGCGGGCCAGCGGATTTTCGCGGAGACGCCAGCGCTTGCTGCACTGCCGCGCGCGGTTCAGAAATCTGCCGGCTGGCTACACTGGTTCCGTCCAGCGTTTGCGATCCCAGTCCTGGCAGGTTTACTGCTCATCGTCGGCTATCAGAACCTGGTCACGATTCCGCAACTGAAAGAATCGCGAGCTCCACGCGTCCTCCCCATGTTTTCGTTGATCGCAACGAACACCCGCGGCGAAACGATGCCTGAGTTCGTGGCGCATCCGGACGAACCCATAGGCTTGTACGTCGACGTGCCTGCCGACCCAGCGTATTCGGCCTACGACATTCGATTGCAGGATCCGAGAGGAAAGACCACTCCGCTCCGATCCATAAGCTATGCGGAGGCACAAAAGACTCAAGTCGTGATCATCAACCCCGGCAGGCGGGCAGGAAACTACGTGATCGTCGTTTCGGGGCTGGCGGAGTCCGGCCGGGGCGCCGCCTCCGCAAAAGAGCTTGCTCGCTTGCAGTTTACGGTTGAATTTACGCATTGAATTCAGCACCATGAAACGCTTTTTTGCTGTGACTCTATTAGGAGGATCGCCCCATGGCCCCAGATTCCCCATGTTCCGAACCGGTTTCTCTCTTTCACTATCACGCCTATGCCAACGCGTTCAGCGGACGATTCACACGCCCGTTTGAGGAACAGATTGATGTCCAGGCCGCGTCCTCGCTTCCCGCCACCGGCGGTCATGGCTGCGCGCGTGTCGAGAGTTTCCAGTTCCGCCAATTCATCTCCTTCAAGAAGGCCTACACGCACGTATCCGGCGCGCACCAGAGCGAAGACGACAGCAACAACACGCTGGTCACCGCCGCGCTCGAAGGCCTGAACATGCTGGACGTCCTCACCGCCGACCGCATCGTCGCTCGCCTCTACTCCAAGCACCCCAAAGCTTCTGCCGAAGGTCGTATCACCATGCACGGCAGCAAGTTCGAAAACCTGAGTATTTGCGGACATCCTGTTAATATTACGCTCGACTTGGGTCTTTTCGAGGACATCCAGACCTATGAGCAGGCGCAAAAGGCCTTTCTTGACCCCGCTTCCAATTTTCGGAAAATAGCGGAGGAACCCTTCCAGGACGGCCAGGTCGTGAAGCCGCAGGGCGACAACGGAGTGTTTCTTTGTTCCTTGGTCAAAGACATGGATGTGGACTATCCGGGCGTCGAGCGTTGTGGCCATTCGCTCTATGTTCCCGGCTTTGGCACAGTCTACTTTGCCGAACTGCTCATCACACATGGCCAGCGCACCCTGACCATGCTCCGCTTCGAGCTCGGTTCCACAACCACTGCCAGCGGTTCCGCTACCTCCGCCACCACCAACGGGCGTTCCTGGCCATAGCCTTCGCTGCAGTGCTCATCGGCACAGCTGGTTTTGCAGGTTGTGGCCGGATTTCTGCGAGCTACGAAGCCGTAGAAAGCGACATTTGGTTACGCATCAATCGAGGCGAGCTGGACCTTGCTTTGCGTGAAGCCGACACCGCGCTCAGCCGAGCGTCTGATCAGCGCTCGGAATGGCACTGGCGTTTCTGGTCATTAAAAGGCGAGATCCTGATGCGTCAAGGACTCTACAAAGAGTCTATGGCATTCCTCGATCTTGCGTTGCCGCCCGCGTTTGCGTCCACGGACATCGCAGTGTGGCAAAGGCTAACCCAGGCCGCGGCGTGCGCCCGGATTTCACGCTTCGCAGATGCCCAAAGATTTCTCACAGATGCCGAATCTCTTGCTCGCTCCAAATACCCGAAGCTTTTAGGCGAGTGTGCTCTCCGCAGAGGCACCCTGGCCTTTCATAGCGGGGATGCTGCAGCCGCTCTCTCGTGGTATCGAAACGCCTTGCAATTGGCTCGCGAACACAACGACCGCTTCCTGGAAGCTGCCGCCCTCGGCAGCTTAGGATTTGCTTTTACCCGCCAGGAACTCTACGACCAGGCAATCGACTCCAACAAACAGGCTTTGGAATTGGCTCGTTCCTTCGGTGCGATGAGTTCGGTGGCCAGAATTGAAGGCAACACCGGCTGGAGCTATCACGAGATGGGTGATCTCGAGAACGCTCTTGCGGAGTTCAAGGACGCCGAATCGGTTTCGGAAAAAGCTGGCCTGGTGGCCGACCGCGTTTACTGGCTGAATAGCGCGGCAGGAGTTTATTTCGACATGGGCGATTACCCCGCGGCCGAGGCTTCTTCCACCAAAGCGCTTGCCCTGACCCGGCAATTGAAAGACGACAATGCGACCATCGAGTGCTTGCAACTGCTGGCAACGATAGCTCTCGCGAAATATCAATTCACCGAGACTCGCAAATATCTTGAGGAAGCAGTCGCTCTCGAAGGTCCAAATCCCTACCGTCCGCGTGATTCGTATACGCAACTTATCAAGGCCAACCTCGCAGCGAGCACGCAAGATCCGACCACCGCAGAAAAAAAGTATTCCGCCATCGCTCACGATTCCGTCGCGCCGACTTCGGTACGATGGGAAGCTGAAGCCGGCCGGGCTCAGGTCTATGCCACGCAACGGAAATCGGAGCTTGCTGAAAACGCGTTCCAGTCTTCCATTCGCTCCATTTCCCAAGCCCGCGACGCGCTGCAGCACGAAGATTATCGGCTTTCGTTTCTGTCCAGTGCTATCCGCTTCTACGGCGCTTATGTAAACTTTTTGATTGACCGCAACCGGCCGCTCGATGCGCTTAGGACTGCCGACCTAAGTCGCGCGCAAACTCTCGAGCATGGCCTTTCATCGGGTTCACAGGAAAAACCGTTGCAGGCAGCCGCATTCGACCCGCAAGCCATTGCCCGCCGGCTGAACGCAACGCTGCTTTTTTATTGGCTCGGCGAAAGTCGTTCTTTTCTCTGGGTCATCACTTCCAGGAAGACTTCTTTAATCACGCTGCCTGGTGGCGCGGATATCGACTCGACCGTGAAGTCCTATCGGCAATCATTTCTCGAACCGCGTGATCCAGTCGAAGCTGGAAATGCCGACGGCGTAAAGCTTTATTCGCTCTTAATTGAGCCGGCCAAAAAACTCATCCCCAGCAATTCGCGGGTGGTAATTCTTCCCGACGGCAGCTTGAATTCACTGAATTTCGAAACCCTGATCGTGCCGAGTTCCCAACCGCAAGTTAAGCCGCACTACTGGATCGAAGATGCCACGATCACCACGGCAAACTCTCTTGCGCTGCTCTCGCGCACTTGGCTTGCCCCGCCGCCGAAGGATGGACGCTTGCTTGTGGTAGGCGATGCATTGGCGGCCAGCTCTGATTTTCCGCCGCTGCCGCAAGCCGGCAAGGAAGTCGGCCTGCTCGAAAATTACTTTAGCCCAACACAAAGACTGGAACTGACCGGCGCAAACGCCACAGCAACACGGTTTCTCTCCAGCCAGCCGGAAAAATTTGCGTATCTGCATTTCGCCACTCACGGCACCGCCAGCCGTACCCGTCCCCTGGAATCAGCGGTCATTCTTTCGCCGGAGGGCGATTCGTACAAACTATACGCCCGCGACGTTGTAAAGCGTCCTCTCGCCGCTTACCTGGTAACCATTTCCGCGTGCAACGGCGCTGGTACCAAATCCTATGCTGGAGAAGGCCTGGTCGGTCTTTCCTGGGCATTTCTGCGCGCCGGCACCCACAATGTAATCGCGGGATTGTGGGAAGTCAGCAATGCATCCACGCCGCAGTTGATGGATGAACTATACAAAGGTCTCCACGCCGGAGAAGATCCTGCCACCGCGCTGCGCAATGCCAAGCTGACCCTGCTTCATTCGAATGGCAATTACCGCCGGCCATTTTATTGGGCGCCCTTCCTCCTCTACTCTGGGTCGTGAACAATTTTTTCCCGTGTCCGCCTCTAAAAGCCATTGAAAATTCAATTGCTTTTTAATAACTATTGTGATACTACCGAATCTATCTTCTTTCCTCCCGCACTTCTCGTTTTTCTTGCGCAACTCACGCCCCAAATAGACACGCTAAGTCCTTTCTTTTCTGTCCGCGCTCTTTACTTTTTCTCGCTCCTTTTTACTCTTGCAGAAATAAGTCCCTTCATTTTAGACACTTACGAAGAATGGGGGGCGGCCCCCTTCCGCCACCCTGGCTTCCTGTTTCACTCGAAGTCCGCCACCATTCGCATGGCCGTTCCTGCGGTGCTATCCTCTTTTCTCGTGTTGACCGCTTGGCGGTCATCATTAAGTATGTCCCTTTCCTTTTCGGAGTTTCCTTATGGCCTCTGACACCACGCCCCGTAATACCGCGGCCGACCCCAGCACGATCGCGCCGTCGTCCGGTCGCTCACAACTAACCCCTGATTCGCGAGCCATCGTTGTTCTCGCGGGCCGTGCATTGCAGGTCAATCGCGGCACCTCTCTCAACCTGGAATGGGTAGAATCGGTCCGCGTAAACACCAGTGCCGTCGAACGTCGCGCCGCTACTCTGGTCACTCGGCGAACGGTGAAAAAAGACTGGCAGTTGGCCTGGCTGCTTCGCTCCATCACTTGCATGGATTTAACCACGCTCTCTGGCGACGACACCGACGAGCGAGTGCGCCGGTTGTGCGCCAAAGCTCGCCAGCCGCTGCAAAATGAATTGCTTGAAAAGTTGAAAATTGCCGACTTGCAGATTCGAGTTGGCGCAGTGTGCGTCTATCATCTGTTCGTGGAAACGGCAGTGCGTGCGTTGCAAGGCAGCGGAATTCCCGTGGCCGCAGTTTCGACGGGGTTTCCAGCAGGGCTTTCGCCGCTGCCGGAACGCATAGCGGAAATTCATAGATCTGTCGCAGCGGGTGCGCAGGAAATTGATGTGGTGATTACGCGCGCGCACGTTTTCGGCGGCGAATGGCAGAAGCTGTACGACGAAATTCTGGCGTTCAAGGATGCATGCGGGCCGGCGCACTTGAAAGTGATTTTGGGAACCGGCGATCTGTTGACGCTGCGCAATGTCGCCAAAGCCAGTATGGTGGCAATGATGGCAGGCGCGGATTTCATCAAGACTTCAACGGGTAAGGAAACAGTGAATGCCACACTTCCGGTGGGATTGGTGATGACGCGCGCGATTCGTGAATACGCCGAAGAAACCGGCATGGCCGTAGGCTTCAAACCAGCGGGCGGAATTCGTACCGCCAAGCAATCCTTGGAGTGGCTGGCATTGATGAAGGAAGAGCTCGGCGACGCATGGCTGGCGCCGCATCTTTTTCGCCTCGGCGCAAGCAGCGGCATGCTCGCCGATATTGAACGGCAATTGGAATTTCATGTAACTGGTCGCTACTCGGCGGAACATCGCCATCCAATTGCGTAAATGAGACGAGAGGAATGAGCGTTATCGAAAAATTCGGAACGATGGAATATGGGCCGGCTCCGGAAGACGCCAAGGAATCCTTGCTGTGGCTGGATGCCAGTAAGCGTCGCTTCGGACATTTCATGGCTGGCGAGTGGCGCTCGCCCCTGGAAGGAAAATATTTCGAAACCACTGACCCCTCGACTGGAGAAAAACTCGCTGATGTCTCGCAAGGAAGCGCGGCGGACGTAGACGCGGCGGTGCAGTCGGCGCGCGCTGCGCTGCGTGGCTGGCAAAAACTTTCCGGTCACGAGCGCGCGAAGTATCTGTATGCGCTTGCGCGACAAGTACAAAAACATTCGCGGCGCCTCGCCGTTCTCGAAACTCTGGACAACGGCAAGCCGATCCGCGAAAGCCGTGACATTGATATACCGCTGGTCGCGCGGCATTTTTACCATCACGCAGGCTGGGCGCAACTGCTCGATCAGGAATTTGCCGGCTACACGGGCTGCGGCGTAGTCGGACAAATTATTCCTTGGAATTTTCCGCTGCTGATGCTGGCGTGGAAAATTGCTCCCGCACTGGCCACGGGAAACACCGTGGTATTGAAACCGGCGGAATACACTCCGCTTACCGCACTGGCATTCGCGGAATTGTGCAACGAAATTGGATTGCCGGCAGGCGTGGTGAATATCGTCACTGGCGATGGTGCAACGGGCGAGGCGCTGGTGAAGCACGGCGATGTGGACAAAATTGCTTTCACCGGCTCGACTGAAGTTGGCCGCGCGATTCGCCGCGCGACAGCTCAATCACACAAGAAACTTTCCCTGGAGTTAGGCGGAAAGTCCCCTTTCATCGTCTTTGAAGATGCCGACCTCGACTCGGCAGTCGAAGGGCTTGTTGACGGCATCTGGTTTAACCAGGGGCAAGTGTGTTGCGCGGGATCGCGCCTCCTTGTCCAGGAAAGCGTTGCCGCCAAACTGACCAGGAAATTACAGACGCGCATGAGCACTCTGCGAATTGGATCGCCGCTCGACAAAGCGATTGATATCGGCGCGATTATTGCCCGCGTGCAATTGGAACGTATCGACAGCCTCGTCAAACAGGGAATCGCCGAAGGCGCAACGTGCTGGCAGCCGGAAACGGTTTTGCCTTCGCGCGGATTGTTTTACAAACCGACTTTGCTAAGCAATGTGCATCCGACGTCGATTGTTGCACAGCAGGAAATTTTTGGCCCGGTGCTGGCCGCGATGACGTTTCGCACTCCGCGAGAAGCAGTGGAGCTGGCGAACAACACCGTGTATGGACTGGCAGCGAGCGTGTGGAGCGAAAGCGTGAATCTGGCGCTGCAGGCTGCCGCACAAATAAAAGCCGGCGTGGTGTGGGTGAACAGCACAAATCTGTTCGACGCTGCGTGCGGTTTCGGCGGATATCGCGAAAGCGGATTTGGGCGCGAAGGCGGCCGGGAAGGATTGCTCGAATACCTGGAGCCTGCATGGTTCAAAAACGCGCCAGCATTGGCGTCCGATTCGTCAGCTGTGAACGGCGCGCCGGAAGTCGCCAATCCATCGAGCGGAATTGATCGCACCGTAAAACTTTATATCGGCGGAAAACAGGCCAGGCCGGATTCGGGATACAGCGTCACGGTGTACGGAAGAAAAAAAGAATCGCTGGGCGAGGCGCCGCTGGGAAACCGCAAAGATATTCGCAATGCGGTGGAAGCGGCGCGCAAGGCCGAGGGCTGGGGAAAAACCACAGCGCACAATCGCGCACAGATTCTTTTTTATATTGCGGAAAATCTCTCGCAACGTGGCGACGAAATTCAGAAGCGGCTCGCGGTTGTGGTTGGAAAAAAGCAAGCTGCTCGTGAAGTGCAATTGAGCATTGAACGTTTATTTTCCTATGCTGCCTGGGCGGACAAATTTGATGGCGCAGTGCACAATCCGCCGCTCCGCAATATTGCAATCGCGATGAACGAATCGCTGGGCACTGTGGGAGTGATTTGTCCCCGTGACACGCCGCTTCTGGGATTTTTTTCATTAGTGCTTCCGTTGATTTCAGCCGGCAACACGGTGGTCGCGGTTCCGTCAGAAAAATATCCGCTGATTGCCAGAGATATTTATCAGGTGTTGGAAACCAGCGACCTGCCCGGCGGCGTAGTGAACATCGTTACTGGCAGATCGTCCGAATTGCTGAAGGTACTTGCAGAACACGACGATGTGGACGCGCTGTGGTGCTACGGCGACGATCAGATGTGCGCTGCCGCGAAAGCGCTTTCCGCGGGAAACCTAAAACAAGTCTGGACGAATGAAGGCCGCGCGACGGATCTGTTCAAAACCGAACCGGGTGAGGGCCGCTTTTATCTGCAGCACGCTTACCAGGTGAAAAATATTTGGGTCCCTTACGGCGAGTGATCCTTCGACGAGCGACGGCCGGTGAGTAACGGGCCAGCCATACAAACGGAGACGACGACAGACGCGCGCGCCGCTTTCCGCTATCCCGCTTTTCTGAAATTTCAGGCGGCGCGTTTTTTTATTGTGGTTGCCACGGAAATGCAGGCTGTTGCTGTTGGCTGGCAAGTCTATGAAATTACCAAGCGGCCGCTCGATCTCGGGCTGGTCGGTCTGGCGCAATTTCTTCCCGGCATCGTTTTGTTTCTCGTTTCCGGTCATGTCGCCGATCGCTTCAACCGCAGAAATCTTTTGATTCTTTGCGACGTTGGCTTTGCCACTTGTTTTGCGTTGTTGCTCGCGATTACTTTGCGCGGCTTTGTTTCGATTGCTGCCGTATTTGCGGTGTTGGTGCTGCTGGGCATCGTGCGCTCTTTCAACGGCCCGGTCAGTCGCGCCATGCTGCCTCATCTGGTCCCACCGGAACATTTCGCGGGCTCGGTCGCGTGGGCGTCCAGTATTTTTCAGGCGGCGACGATTCTGGGACCGATTCTTGGCGGACTCATTTACGCGTTCGCGCGCGGTCCGGTTGCGGTGTATGTGTGCGCGGTCCTGGCAGCGGGCGCAGCCATCGTCTTGACGTTGCAGCTTCCGGCGCAGGAAAAAGAACGCGCGCGACCTGCGGCCAATCTTTCCACTGTGTTTGAAGGATTCCGTTACATCTGGCGGGAAAAACTAATTCTTGGCGCAATTTCACTGGATCTTTTCGCGGTGTTGCTCGGAGGCGCAGTCGCGCTGCTACCCGTGTACGCGCGAGAAATCTTGGATGCTGGGCCGTGGGCATTAGGAATTTTGCGCAGCGCGCCGGGATTGGGCGCTGGAATCATGGCCATTGCGATCGCGCATCGCCCGTTAAAAAATCGCGCGGGCGCCACGATGTTGTGGTGTGTCGCGGGCTTTGGGTTGTGCACGGTGATTTTCGGAGTGTCGCGCAGCTTTGCGATTTCGCTGGCGGCATTGTTCCTGGTGGGCGCAACTGACATGGTGAGCGTGATCGTGCGCGCGACGCTGATTCAGGTGAAGACCCCGGACGAGATGCGCGGCCGCGTGAACGCAGTGGACATGATTTTCATCGGAGCCTCCAACGAGTTGGGACAGTTTGAATCCGGAATCACCGCGCAATGGTTCGGTGCCGTGCCAGCCGTCATTCTTGGCGGAATTGGCGCAATCGTGGTTACGGGATTGTGGGCCTGGATGTTTCCGCAGTTACGTCGCGTGAATGAGTTGACGATGGAAAAGGAATGAGCAAGCCGTTTGCGGGCTTGCCGTGGGTCAGGTGAGTTTGCCTCCGCGCAGAATTGTTAACGCGGAATGCGCGGCGCCCAGCAGCGGTGCGTCTTCGTTCAACACGACCGCGATGGGGATATTGACGAGGAGCGGCGCAAGCGGTCCTTTGTCGGCGAAAGCCTGGACGAATGTACTCTTTTGCAGGAGCGGCAGGATTTTAACCGCGATTCCGCCGGCAAGGTAGACGCCGCCATACGCTAAAACGCGGAGCGAAAGATTGCCGGACTCGGCGCCGAAAGCGTCGGTCCAAAATTCCAAAGTCTCGAAGCAGACCGGGCAAGTGGCGGCGAGCGCGTTTTGTGTGATTTCCTGCGCCGACTCCGCGGCCGGTTTGCTGAAAGAATCGTGGCGAACGTCGGGTGCGAGAAATTCGTGAATGGGGCGAAATCCGCGCCCGGAAAAGAGTTCTTCGCAGGAGACTCGCGATAAACGTTTTTTCAGAAAAGTAAGAAAAGCGATTTCGCGATCGGTGCGCGGCGCGAAATCGGCCGAGCCGCCTTCCGAGGGAGCCGCGCGGTGGCCGTGTCCGTCCCAATACAAAACCGCTTCGCCTAAACCGGTTCCGGCTGCGATTACAGCGATGTTTTCTTCGGGATGGTCAACTCCACGATTCAGGAAAAGAAAATCCTGCGGCTCCAGTTTTTGCAAACCGCGCGCGGTGGCGACGAGATCGTTCATCAGAACGACGCGTTCGCGCGGCAAACCCAAACTGGCGGCGAGAGAATTCGAATCAAGGATCCATGGCACGTGCGCGGCGTGCAGCCTGCCGTCAACTACCGTTCCGGGAACGCCGAAACCCGCGCCGTCGATTTTGACTTTGGCGGACGAACCGGAAGCGTGGCGGGAAAATTCTTCGACAAGTTTTTCAAAACTGAAAAAATCGCGCGTGGCGTAGCGTTTGCGCGCGATAACTTCAAGCTTCTGAGAACTCGCGTCGTAGGCGACGAGGTGCGATTTTGTTCCGCCGATGTCCCCAGCGATTAGCATTGGTTGCGCTGCGCTTCCTTTTTACGAGAGACGCTCCGGAGTGAAAATTTGCGTCATTTCAAGAACGTGGCGGTAATAATCGCGCTGCGTCAAAGAGTACGCCGCATCCTCGTCGATGATAAAGGTTACGTCGGCGTGCATTTGCAAAGCTGACGCGCTGACGGAAGAAGTGATGGGGCCTTCAATGGCTTTGGCAACGGCAGCAGCTTTCGAACGGCCGGAGGCAAGAAGCAGTACGCGACGTGAATCGAGAATGGTGCCAATGCCCATAGTGATGGCGCACTTCGGCACTTCGGAGTCGTTGGAGAAAGAGTGGCGATTGTCTTCGACCGTTTCGCGGCTAAGCGCTTTTAAGCGAGTCCGCGAAGCGAGACTGGAAGTGGGTTCGTTGAAGCCGACGTGGCCATTGCGGCCGATGCCAAGAATCTGGAGATCGATACCGCCATGCGCTTTGATGGATTGCTCGTATTGCGCGCAATACTCGTCGTAGTTGCGGGAGATAGTGCCGTCGGGAATGTGAACATTCCCAGAGGGGAAATTGACATGAGAAAAGAAATTCTGCTTCATGAAAAAATGGAAGCTTTGTGGATGGAAAGCGGGCAATCCCAGATATTCGTCCAGATTGAAGCTGGTGGCTTGCGAGAAATCGAGATCGCCTGCGCGGTGGAGCGCTATCAATTCTTTGTAGAGTCCGAGGGGAGTGCTGCCGGTGGCCAAACCCAGAACAATTTGTGAGTTGGAGCGAACGGCCCCAGCGACGATGCGCGCCGCTTCGCGACTGACTTCTTCGTAGTCCTTTTTAATGACAACCAGCATCTCAGGGCCTTTCGGCGAGGAAAATGTTGTGGCGTGACGGAATCAGCGGTACCGCCGAATGACGAAATTGTGACGATCTGAACGATAGATGCCCAGAACATAGATCAAAGGTTTTCCGCTGGTCGAGTAAATAAGCTGGCGAATACGCAAAAGCGGTTCGCGCCGGGGCACGTCGAGAAGTTCGGAGGTCTGCGGATCGGCTGCAGTTGCGTCAATTTCCTCGTCGGCATAGCCCAATTTAACGCCATAATCGCGTTCGAGTATAGCAAAGAGGGAATTGCGGTGAAGCGGGGCGGAGAGCAGGTCGGGAAATTGCGCGGCGGAAGCGTAGCAAGTCTCAAGCGCGAAGGGCTCTTCGGAAGCGTGGCGAAGGCGCTGAAGTTTTATGATTGGCTCGACGGGAGGAAGTGAAAGACGCGCGGCGACATCCGGTTCATCGTCGATTAGTTTGCCGAAAAGAATTTTGGATGCGGCGACGAGACTGCGCGCGGCCATCTGTTCGGTGTAGCTCATCAGCTTGTTGAAGTGGATTTTGGGTTCGGCGACAAAGGTGCCGATGCCACGGCGGCGTTCAACGATGCCTTCGCGTTCGAGATAGGCGAGGGCGTGGCGCGCGGTCATGAGGCTGACTTCGTGAAGTTTGGCGAGATCGCGCTCGGAAGTAACCGGATCGCCCGGGCGAAGATGGCCAGCGTCAATGCGTTTGCGAATGGAAGATTGAATGCGCTGATACGCCGGAATGGCGGAGTGTTGCTTGGCGGGCATGATACTCACCTCAGAATCGCGAAAGCGGAATTTAAAATGCGTGAGACCGAGATTGCCAGCGGCGCGCCGCGGGATGAAATATAAAACGGTTCAGCCGTGTCCGATGGACCTGATTCGCTGGCTAATCTCTCGAAATCAACATCCTACGGCGCGCCCAGTAAGCACGTTTACGCGCTATATAGCTTAACCTAGAGGCTTCAGAAAAGGGAAACTGGCGGTAGCCTATCGTTGTTTCGACTCATTTCGCGTGCGGTGCCGGCGAGGATTAGGCGAACGTTGCGGGACCATGGAAATAAATAGGCAGAAAATGACGCGCCGAGAAACAGCTTGAGTCGAACAACGCCCGGGCAGGAGGGGCCTAGTGCTGCGCCCCTACGGTTCAGTTCAATGCCGGTGAGAAATATTTATTTGGACTTTTTTGAATCGAGATGTTCGAAGACTTCTTGCGCGGCGTGGAAGGCAGAGTTGGCGGCCGGCACGCCACAGTAAATGGCAGCTTGCAGAAGAACTTCCTGAATTTCGTCGCGCGACACGCCGAGCGAGAGTGCGGCTTTGAGGTGCATGCGGAATTCCGGCTCGCGGTTCTGAGCGACGAGCATCGCGAGGGTAAGCAGGCTGCGGGTCTTACGCGGCAAGCCGGGGCGAGACCAGATTTCTCCCCAGGCGTAGCGGGTGATTAGATCCTGAAACGGTTCATTGAACTTGCAGCGATTTTTCAAGGTGCGGTCCACATGTGCGTCGCCGAGAACCGCACGGCGCGTTTTCATGCCTTGGTCGTAACGCTTGTGTTCGTCCATGTGCAACCTCCGGTGACGGATTCTACTCCGTGAGAAACTTCAGGACTTCCTTGGCGAAGCTCTGTGGATCTTCCATGATCGAAAGGTGAGAAGCGTTCACTTCGGCGTAGCGGGCGCCGGGAATGTGTTCGGCGAGGAAGTGTCCATCGGAAGGCGGAGCCGCGGGATCGTGAGTCGCCGAAATCACCAGCACCGGAACATTAATGTTTGCAACGGTGGCGCGCGCGTCGAAATCGCGGACGGCGCAGCAACCGCCGATGTAGCCTTCGGGATTGAGAGACCCGATGGAGCGCACGACAGCGGCAATCACCCGTGGCGAAGAATTCTGGAAATTCGGAGTAAACCAGCGTGGAGGCGTTGCACCGGCAATTTCCTTCATGCCTTGCGTTCGAACCATTTCAATGCGTGTGTTCCACGATTCGAATGTGCCGATTTTAGCGGCGGTGCTGCAAAGGGCAAGTTTCCGCAGGCGAGCTGGTGATTGAACAGCGAGAGACATTCCAATCATGCCGCCGACGGAAAGTCCGCAGAGGTGAAAGCGGTCAATGCCGAGAAAATCGGCCAGGGACAAAACATCGGAGGCAAGCTCAGGCACGGAATAGGGCGGCGGCGGAACGGAGGATTGCCCGTGGCCGCGCATGTCATAGCGAAGAAGGCGGAAATGTTTCTCGAACTCCGGGACCTGCGCGTCCCAGATGGAAAAATTCGTGCCGAGAGAGTTGGAGAGAACGAGCGTGGGAAGGGAATTATCGCCAGAAAGCGCGTAATGAATGCGAGCGTGAGGCAGGTCGGCGAAGGGCATAATTATCCTTTGACAGAAAGTTTTTGCGCGAGCTGCGAGCGCGCAGCGGCCAGAACCGCGTCTATGAATGTTCCGGCAGAGCCGAGATAATTGGCCGGCTCGAAAAGACTGGCGATGTTTTCCGGACTCAAGATTGCTGTGACCTCGGCGTCTTCGGAGAGAACGGCGCGCAGATGGCGTTTTTCGAATTGGGCGCGGCGACAGGTGGATTCAACGAGTTTGTGGGCCGATGCGCGATTGAGTTTTTCGCTGAGCGCGAGAGAAACGGCTTCGGCATAGATCAAGCCGTGAGTGAGATCAAGATTCGCGCGCATCTTTTCCGCGTTGACGGCAATGCGCGGCAATAGAGCTCCGAGCTGATGTGACCCGCCGGCTGTCAGCCGCGCGATTTCCGGAACCACTTCCCATTCCGATTGCCACGCGCCGAGGCTACGTTGATATTCCCCAGACATTGCCGAGAGAACGGTGCTGACAAGCGCGGGAACCCGTGACGCAGACCCGAGGATGGCGGCAGATGCGACGGGGTTTTGCTTGTGCGGCATGGTAGAGGAACCGCCGCGTCCTGTCGATGGTGGCTCGGAAAGTTCGCCGACTTCGGTTTGTATGTGCAAGGAAAGATCGCGGGCGATTTTCGCCAGGGTACCCGATAGCAATCCCAGGCTTGTGGCGGTTGCGGCAATTCGTTCGCGTTGCGCGTGCCAGGGAATGCGGGGAAGCGGAATTGCGAGTTCTTCGGCCAGGAGCTTGGCGATTTGCGGACCGCGACCGCCAAGAGCAGCGAGAGTGCCTGCAGCGCCGCCAAATTGCAGTACCAGGGAATTTTCGAGTTGATCCCGCAAACGGTCGCGGTGCTGGAGGAAGGCGTCAAGCCACCCAGCTGTGATGTAGCCAAAAGTTGTAGGCAAGGCGTGCTGCAGCCAGGTGCGAGCCACGAGCAGAGTGTTGCGATGGGCTTCGGTGATATCAATGAGCGCTGCAACGATGGTTTCCAGATCAATTTCGATACAACGAATCGCAGCGCGTAGTTGGAGGACCAGCCCGGTATCGAGTGCGTCCTGGCTCGTGGCGCCGAAGTGGACATAGCGCAATGCGTCGCGAGAGTTGCGTCCCACGATTGCATTGAGTTGTTTTAAGAGTGGTATGGCGAGATTACCGGCAGAGGGCATGGCTTGTGCCAGAGAAGGTAGATCAAAGAGTTCGACCCGGCAGGAAGAACTGATGGCGGCCGCGGCGGAAGCGGAAATTATTCCCGCGCGAGCTTGCGCGCGCGCCAGCGCCGCTTCGAAATCAAGGATGGATTGCACCGCAGCCGCATCGCTAAAAACGGATTCGACGGAGGGGGAGCGGAAGAAGCCGTCCAAAAGGTGCATGCCAAGAGTGTAAATGGGAACCGCGGACAAGAAAAACGGATTCCGCGCATGGAGGGCGATACGGTAGACTCCACGGGGTCATTGGGGGAGAACCGCGAACATGATAAGCAATGGGAAAGAGATACACGTGGAGTGGGGCGATTGCGATCCAGCAGGGATTGTGTATTATCCGCGATTTTTCGAATATTTCGATGCGTGCACAAATGCGCTGTTTGAGAGTGTGGGATTCCGGAAGGCGGAAATGCTGAAGACCTATGGCTTATTGGGGATTCCAATGATTGATACGCGAGCGCAGTTTTACGCGCCGGCGTCGTTCGGAGAAACCGTCAGGATCGAGACGCGGATTGTGGAATGGGGGCGCAGCAGTTTCCGGGTAGAGCACAAACTTTATAACCGGGAAGCGCTGGCGGCCGAGTGCGCGGAAAAGCGGGTGTGGACCGTGCGGGATCCGCAAGCGCGCAACGGGATGCGCAGCGAGGCGATACCGGACGAAGTTAAGGCGCGCTTTGAGTGACGGAGCGAAGCAGCGGTTTGGCCGGCGATCCGATTGGGTGGAACGGCGGCAGCTGAGCTGCCGCACTCCGTATACTGCTCCATATGCTCGCGGTTCCGTTGGTCAGGGCTTGGATTTGATTTCGACAGGATCCTGGAGTTTGAAGGTTAAGTGAGTTTCGGCGGGCAGTACGATTTCACGATTGCCGGTTAATCCGGCGCCCGCTGTACCTCCGCCTGCGCCAACGATGGCGCCAATTGCGGCGCCTTTGCCACCACCAGCCAGGCCTCCAATTAACGCACCTGCTGCACCGCCTCCGCCAATCAAGCCCGCAGAGCGTTTCCCCTTGCCCTTAGTGGCTTGCCTGCGATCCGTTGTATGAAGTTCGTAGGTTGCGCCCCCGACGGTAACGCTTTCCAGGGCGACGGACAAAACCGCACCACCTTTGAAGCGTCCCGCTGATTTTGCGTCGCGAACCACACCCGTCACGTGAGCGCCTTTGGGAATTGCTGTCCTGCCGTCCACCTCGACTGGAGCAGCAACCGTTGCCGAAAAATTTTGGCCGGTGGAAGAAGTCTTGGAGCCCAGAGGCTCATCCAGAACCACCGTAAGCGCTGTTTCAGCAGGGACCATGAGGGGCTTTGGCGCGATGGCTTCGCGGACAGCGGAATTTTTTGAAGAGTTCGAGCCATTCATGGCGCCGCCGGAGGAATTGTTTGCAGCGGTATTGGACGAGTCGTTCGACGTGGTGTCCGGTGTTGCGGATTGATTTGCGGGTTTCTGGCAACCGGAAACCGCGACCAGCACGGCAAGAGACACAAATGGGTATAGAAATCTAAGTCGGTTCAAAAAACACCTCCTGGAGAGATAGCTGGGCGGTTGTTTCCTATTGTATTTGAAAAAGAAGCGTTGAGGAAACACAAGACCAGAAGAGTCGGGTAATTCCATTTTGGACAAAAAAGCGCCCCGGATCGTGTGATCCGGGCGCCTTTTTGTTTTGCTAGTATTTGTCGGCTTAGCGCGGCTTTTGTGAACCATGCGATTCTGGTAGCAGGGAAGAGCTACCCATCGCCTCGCTCGTGGAGCGAGAGCTGCCGTCGAGAGTAAAAAGGCCTTCGGTTGCGGAAACCGCAAATAGCGACCCGCCACGGCCCGCGCGAACTAGCGGGAAGAAACCTTCAGCCAGCGGATCGTTAACCTTTTGCCAAGTTTTGCCGAAGTCGAATGATGCTACGAGTCCGTGCCGTTGCAACGAAGCTAGACGCGCGTTTCCGGCGCCCGCCGCATCCTGGAACTGCAACTCGCGGATGTCGGCGCGGGTCCAGTTGCGTCCGGCGTCGTGCGAAGAGTACAAGCCCATGTTGGAAGTGATGAAAAGGTTTTGGTCGTCGATGCGGCGAAGGTGAAGATTGCCTGCGGACCCGAATGAGAGTTCCAAGGAATCCCAATGCGCACCGGAATCGGCCGAATAAAGAAGTGTCTTCTGCGAAACGGCCCACACTTGCGAGCCGTCGCTGGAAACTTCGAGAGACTGCGCAGGCTGCTTCACCGACGCTTCATTGGCGATATGCCTCCAGGTGGTGCCCTTGTCTTTTGAAACCAGCGCACCGCCGGTGGTCGCGGCGAACCATTCGTTTCCGCCGAACGTCAGTTCGTTCACCTGAAACGCAAGAAGGGTCGGCACAACTTTCTTGGCTAGAGGCTTCTTCGCAACCGGGGCAGGCTTCTTGCCCTTCGCGGTTTTCGAAGTCGTCTGTGCAACCGACGTTGCTGCTGCTTCCGGCACAAACAATCCTGCCTTGACCCATTTGTGCCCGGTTTCTTCGTACTTCATCATGCCGCCGTTGGCGAGTGAAGCCCACCATCCGGTGGGCATGGCATAGACGTGACGGACGTCAGAGCGCTTGAGTCCGGGGCCAAGCGTGGTCCAAGATGCGCCGCCGTCCTTCGTGGCCAGAAATGCGTTGGTGTCAAAGGTCAGGACAACCAGCGCGTGATCCGGATTTTCGCGATCGATCGCGACGTCCAGAATGTGCTGATGATCGAATCCGTTGTTGGCAGCCGTGAATGTGGCGCCGCCATTATCGCTGATTTGTACGCCTTCGCGTTCGGTTCCCAGGATCACGCGCTGCGGATTCTTTGGATCGATCAGGATGGCATTAACCACCCAATCGCCGGGAGTGGTCCGCTTCCATTCGCCGCCTTCATTGGTGGTCTTCCAGAGGCCACTGGTGGTGCCGGCATACAACGTGTCCGGATGCTGCGGATCTTGTTTGATCAACTGGGTACGGCGAAATACGAATGGGATGCCAGCGTAGCGTTTCCAGTTTTGTCCCGCGTCCACGCTGTGATAAATGCCGGAACACGCAGTAGCGTGCACGTTCGAGGGGTTCGCCGGGTCAATCACGATGCTCATCACGTCTGAGTCATCGATCATTCCTTTGACGACTGGTGACCAATTTTTTCCGCCGTCGGTGGTTTTCCAGGGAAGGTGATAAGTCCCGGCGTAAATCGTGTTTTCGTCTTTCGGATCGAATGCCAGAGAGTCAAAGTTGCGCAGATCGTCGTGGTTAGCCGGAGTGATGCGCTCCCAGGTGTTTCCGTCATCCTTCGAACGGTAGACTCCGGTTAAGGAGCCGGCAACAAACAGCTTGGGGTTGGTTGGAGCTTGCGCGAGCGCGCGTACGGTTTCCTTCGGCAAACCGATCAACTTCCAGGAACGGCCTGCGTCGTCGCTGCGATAAACGCCGCCACCGCCGGAGTACAAAGTCCAGGTGCTCGCGTAGAGGCGATTCGAATCACGCGGGTCAACAATGATGTGGGTGACGACATCGTCCTGCCCGGTACCGATGCGGCTCAGCAAATTCCAGTGCTGGCCTTCGTCACTCGAAGAAAAAACGTGCCCGTCCGAAGTGCCCAGAAAAATCCTGCTGGGATTTCGGGGGTCGGCTTCGAGAGAAATAACCGTACCGCCGGAGGGACCCACTTGCCGCCATTGCTGCGCAGGAGTGGCAATCGTTGCAGCTAAGCTCAACGCTAAACAACCCATCCACTTTGCATTCATACGAGTCGATTCTCCCAGAGCGCAGAAGCGCCCACAAGGCAAGAGTCTAAGGTATGCTCAAGTGGCACGCGACTGTCCTAACGACCAGAATTGGGGCAAGTTAGTTAGGTTCTAGTACCATTTGGGAGCAGCGACCGTGGCATGCAACTTTCTTTCCATTGCAGGGTTTTACACTCATAAGGGTTGTTTATCTGAATGTGGACGGACGTCATCGAATAGGGAACGGGTTTGAGCGTCAGAGGATGACACTTATGAGCACCAACTGGGCATTGAACAAGGTCAGGTATTCGCTTCTGTTTTTGGCGGGAGCTGTTGCTCTTGGTTCGACTGCCGTTTATGGACAGAATGCCCCATCGAGCGACTACAACCAAAATAACAATCAGAATCCCAATATGCCGGACAACGCTGACCAGTCGAACTACGATGCACCAGAGAATGGACAAGACCCCCCGACTCGTGTAGCGCGTTTGAGTTTTGTTGACGGTGCCGTTTCCTTTCAGCCCGGCGGGCAAGGCGACTGGGCGCAGGCTATGCGTAATCGTCCAGTGTCTATCGGCGACAAGATCTGGGCCGACAACAACGCGCGAGCGGAAATTCAAGCAGGTGAGGCCTCCATCCATCTCGCCAGCATGACAGCGCTTTCATTCTTGAATATGGATGATCAGACCACGCAAATGCGCCTGGCGGAAGGAACGATTAATATCCGCGTTCGCGAATTGCGCGAAGGCGACGCGTACGAGGTTGACACGCCGAATCTGTCCTTCAACGTGACCGAAGCTGGGGCATTCAGGATTGACGTGAACGAGAACGGGGACGGAACACGTATCACTGCCATTCGCGGTGAAGGCGAAGTTACGGCAAACGGACAAACCTACACGATTCATGCCGGTGAACGAGGCGAGTTCAACGGAGTGGATGACAACGTCACCTACTTTGTCACGGCGGCGCCCGAACCCGACGAATTCGATCAGTGGTCAAACGACCGCGACCTGAAAGAGGACAATTCGACTTCTGCACGTTTCGTTTCCCGCGATGTGCCGGGTTATAGCGATCTCGACGATAACGGCACTTGGAATGAGGAACCGGATTATGGTCCGGTTTGGTATCCCAATACCGCCGATGCTGGGTGGGCTCCGTATAGCTACGGATATTGGAACTATGTGGGACCGTGGGGCTGGACTTGGATTGGCTACGAGCCGTGGGGATTTGCTCCCTTCCATTATGGACGTTGGGCGTTTATTGGCAGCCGATGGGGCTGGTGCCCGGGTCCTTATTATGCGCGGCCGATTTACGGCCCGGCTTTCGTAGGATTTCTTGGCGGCGGTTTCGGATTCGGCATTGGCGGGGGAATCGGCTGGTTCCCGTTGGGTTTTCGTGAACCGTTCCGCCCCTGGTATCACACAAGCGGAGTATATTTCCGTAACATCAACTTCAATAACACGCGTTTCCGCAACTCGACATTCGTGAGCAACCGCGGTGGCAGTTTTAATTACGCCTACGCGCACAACGTAAGGGCGGTCACCGTCGCGTCCAAAACCAATTTCGTAAACGGCCAAGCGATCAATCGCGGAGCGATTCGTGTGAACGAAGCGGCATTGCGTAGCGCTCAGGTGACCAATCGCACAGGCTTTACGCCGACACGGCAAAGCTTTGTTGGGGCGGCTGCAAGTCGCGGCAACATTGCGCGGCCACCTTCTTCAGTTCAGAACCGCTCGGTGATGGCACACACCTCGCCTGCAGCAGGTGCTGCAAACCTGCCGGTGCGGAGCTTTGGTGGAGCAAACAATCAAGCCGGGCGTGGAGGATTCAACGGCAATGCGGGCTCGCGGGGTCCAGCCATAGGTCGCTCCGCGCAAACCGGGGCGGCCGTAAACCGCGACCGGCCTCCATCCGCGCAAAGCGGCCGGCCTCAATCGCATATGCTCAGTGCGCCGGCGGATTCGGGCGGCAATCGCAACCAAGGGGGTAGTGGAAGCGCGCGCACCTGGTCCGCGCAAGGCAACCTCACCGATCACGGTCGTGCTCCAGCAGGGTTTGGCTCCAACTCCGGGAACACGAATCGCCATGATCGCCCGCCATCGGCAGGCTCAGGAAATAACCGTGCGGGATATCCTGTGAATCCGCAGTCGAACGGATCAGGCAATCGCCCCGACAACAGCCCGAGTCGAGGTTCCAGCTATACAAACGATCGGGCCTCATCCAATGCTCAGCAGCGGTCTTACAGCCCGCCTTCGCGCTCGAACTCTTTGCCATCGCAACCGCAATCGCGAGGCAACTCAGTGGCGCCGCGCGGACCCTCAGGGCCGCCTGCTCCATCGCGCTCGTATTCGCCGCCTAGCCGTTCTTCCGCGCCGAGTCCCTCTTCAGGCGGCGGAGGTTCGCGCAGCAGTGGCGGATCGCATGGCGGAGGAAACAGCAGCAGCCACGCGGGTGGTTCACCACACGGGCACCGCTAATCGCATTCGCTTTGTCCCTGAGCCTGCTTTAGTTCAGCAGGCTCACTTTTTTTGCTGCCGCCATCAATGCCTGTTTCCCCCTACAACTCCTTCCGCCGGGCCGGGTTATATTCCGCAGAGACATAAACCTCATCAGGTGAATCCAGTCTGGAAACTCAAGCAATTGCCCGATGTGGGTATGCCTCAATCTGGTGCTATGGTTTAGGAAACTCGCAATGCCCCCAACCAACTGTATGCGAGACAAGACCTGGGAAAAATTCCGTTCAGGAGAGGTCAAGGAAATGAGACATATCGCTGCACGATGGTTCACGCTTTTACTCACAATGTTTGCGCTGTCGTTTCTTGCGAATACCACCCTCGCCGCAGATGACGATGATCCACCCGCTCGCGCCGCACGGCTTAGTTACGCGTCTGGCTCGGTTTCGTTCGAGCCCGCTGGAACGGATGAATGGGTCGATGCCGTCGTCAATCGTCCAATGACCACGGGCGACAAACTTTGGGCCGATCAAGACGGCCGCGTCGAAGTACGCATCGATTCTTACGCGCTGCGGCTTGGCCCGCAGACTGGTTTTTCTTTTCTGAATCTGGACGACAACGTCGTACAGGTTCGTTTAACCGAAGGTTCGCTGAACGTTCGCGTCCGGCGTCTGGATGAGAATCAGACTCTTGAAATTGACACGCCAAACCTGGCGTTCAATATCTTGCGAGTCGGTTCGTATCGCATCGATGTCAACGAAAACGGCGATGCAACGCTGGTCACCGTTCGGGAAGGACAAGGCGAAGTAACCGGCGGCGGCTCAGCCTATCCGGTTCACGCTGGTGACTCCGTGAATTTCAGCGGAGTCGATCAATTGAGCGCCGACGTCGAAGGCATCGGAGAGGGCGACGATTTCGATCAGTGGAGCAATTCGCGCGATCAACGTTGGGAACACTCGAGCTCGGCACGTTACGTTTCCGACGACGCCGTCGGATACGAAGATCTCGACGAAAACGGCCAATGGGATTCCGATCCGGAGTATGGCACGGTCTGGTATCCGCGGACCGTTGCGGCAGATTGGGCGCCTTATCGCTACGGACATTGGGTCTGGGTCTCTCCGTGGGGATGGACCTGGGTAGATGATGCGGCTTGGGGATTTGCGCCGTTCCACTATGGCCGTTGGGTTGTTGCGCGTGGCAGATGGTGCTGGGTGCCTTCGCCTCCGCGTCCCGCTTATGTCACGAGAGAATATGTGCGTCCCGTTTACGCGCCTGCCCTGGTTGCCTGGGTTGGCGGCGGCGTAGCGGTTGGAGTGGCGTGGTTCCCGCTCGGCCCACGCGACGTTTACGCGCCTTCTTATCACGTCAGCGAGCGGTACGTCGAACGCGTCAATGTTTCGAACACCCGGATCGTGAATCGTACCCAAATCACCAACGTCTATAACAACGTTTACGTCAACAAGACCACGGTCAACGTGACCAACATCACTTATCAGAACCAGCGCGCCAACAACGCCGTCACGGCAACTTCTCAAGCGTCATTTACCACCGCGCAGCCCGTGGGCCGCAATCAGGTTCGTGTGGACGCGCGCCAAGTAGCCGCTGCTCCTGTGTCGCCAACGACCGTAATTGCTCCGCAGCCGCGCAGTTTTGCTGGCGCAGCCGCTCCTGCCAAGGTTCGCCCGCCAGCGACTCTTGCTAGTCGCAACGTAGTCGCAAAAACTGCACCGCCGCCCCCTCCGGCTCCAGTAGCGCAGCAAGTAAAAGCAGTGGAGGCTAACGGTGGCCGTCCAGTGGCGGTAACTCAGATTCGTGCCAATCAACCAGAGGCGGCGCGCGAAAACGTAAGAGTCGCAGCTCCTGCGAAAACGGCGGCGCTTCCTCCGAAGGGCAATTCCGTGAACCGCCCGGGGCAGCCGGGCCGTCCGGCGCAAAATCAAAGCAACGCGCGCGCCGCGCAACCAAATCAGCCGGCGAACGCGCAGCCTAATGCGAATCGTCCCGCCAACGTGAATCCAAATCAGCCAAACGCAAATCAGCCGAATGCTAACCGGCCAAATTCCAATGCAGCGAACGCTGAGAATCCGAACCGTCCGCCCAACGCGAATCCGAATCGTCCGTCAAATGCCAATCAGCCGAACCCGAATCAACCGAACGCCAATCGGCCTAATCCCAATGCCGAGAATCCCAACCGGTCGCCGAATGCGAACCAGCCGAACCCGAATCAGCCGAACGCCAACCGGCCCAATCCAAATGCTAACCCAAATCAGCCGAACGCCAACCGGCCCAATCCAAATGCCACGGCTGAGAATCCGAACCGCGCGAATCCCAACCGTCCGCCGAACGCAAATCCGAATGCAGACAATCCCAATGCGAACCGTCCTGCGGAAAACCGGCCGGCGACCAACGAACGCCCACCGGCTGCGCGGCCAAATGCCGAGCCGCCGGCGCAACAGCGTCAGCAACAGCAAGAGCAGCAGAACGTAGAGCGGCAACGCGCGCAACAACAACAGCAGCCGCAACAACAGAAAGCCGAACAACAAAAACGGCAGGATGTGCAGCGGCAACAACCGGAAAAACAGCAACAAAGCCCGCAGAAGGAAGTGCAAAGGCCGCAGCCAAAGGAACAGCCGAAGGAGCAGCAAAAGCCGCCGGCAAAGAAAGACGACAAAGACAACAAAGACAACAGGAAAGACCGTCCGCCATCGCGTTAACGCCAAGTGAGCGTCGCGAAAAAGGAGTGGCTCCGAAAACGGGCCGCTCCTTTTTCTTTTTGAGGTGCAAACTACGCGCCGTGCATTTTACGTTCCTGCCTCAACGTGTGGTATGTTTTGCAAATCTCATGTCTTCCGCGCCGCTCACATCGCTTGATTTCCGCCGCGCTCTCGGCCAGTTCGCCACCGGAGTCACGGTAGTCAGTGTGGAAAGCGCGCCTGGACGTGTGCACGGGATGACGGCAAATTCATTCACGTCGGTTTCGCTGGAGCCGCCACTCATCTCGGTATGTGTCGCGGAACGGGCGCATCTGCTGCCACTGCTCAAGGAAAAGCGGGTCTTTGGAATTAACGTTTTAAGGGAAGACCAACAGCAACTTTCGGAATTTTTCGCGCTCGCCGATCAGCCGCAGAAGGACGAGGCGAGCATGGGTGTGAATTTTATTTGGACGCCGCAAAGTATTCCTTTGATGGACAACGTTCTTTGCCAGATCGCCTGCCGCTTGCATGCGACGCATGTTGCCGGGGACCACACCATCGTCGTAGGCGAAGTTCTTTCCGCTGCACTGTATCCCGGCAAGCCGTTGTTGTTTTTTCGCGGCGACTACACGCGACTCCCTTTCTGACTGTCTTCTCTTGCAGACCTACACGCCCGTCATTCCGAGCGATGCGAGGAATCTCTCTTTTTCTCGCGGCAATGTTCAGTGATGCCCACTCAGCGGATCGCGCTTCACGCCGTACTCCGTGCCCCACTGGTCGGTCATTTCGTTGCGAATCTCCCATAGCTGCGGGAAAAATTTATGCCGCATGCCATCTTCTAAAATCTCCACTGGCCGACCCTTCAGTGATTTCGATCCGAATCCGATCGTTCGGTGGATCAGCTGCATGTGTTCAAAACGGAATTTTTGGAAAAGTTCGTCGAATTCGGCCAGCGCCTCGGCCACTACATATGCGTCGCCGTGATCGTATTGCGAGTTGTAGATCTTCTCGACCGTGAGAGCATGCTTTTGCAAGTACGTTCGTTCGAAGGAATTCCAGATTGGCTGGTACATCTTCAATAAGGTGCGAAAGCCCGGCGATTCCTGGCCGCTGCCGTTTCCCAGCCGCTGCCGAATGGCCTGATATTCCTTGGGAGACATCGTCTCCAGAAGTGAGATTTGTTCAATCATCATCCGCTGCATCGCGTGAACGCGCCGGAACAATGTAAGCACGCGATTGGTATTTTCCTGCTGCAGATATTCATCGATGTCCAGCAGAGTGTAGGCAATCAGCTTCATCCACAGCTCTTCCACTTGATGCACTATTTGAAATTGCAATTCGTCCTTGTTGCACAGCTCCGCGTAATCTGTCTGGCAACTGAGCAGCGCCTTAGTGCGCAGATAGACTTCATAATCCAGCGTCCCTTCACCGTTCATGATTGCGTAAAACTGTTCTCGGTTCACGATCGTCCTCCGATGTGGTTCTTGCGCCTGGCACTTGGCCTTCCGTCAGCGGACGGCTTCGCGACGCGATGGTTGATTGCTATAAACTCCCTTTTCGCCGGAACGCAGCAATTGATAGTAGGGAGCTCCCATTGTGCGCACTTTTTCGGGCCCGCGCGCGTCGAAAGTCAGAAAAAATACTCTTTGCGGACTGCTCCACAATTTCTGGAACGAATCGTCATCGTCAAAAATCTTTGGAGCATCCGGGAAATATGATCCATACCACAGAGCGTTCTCTCTGCCATTCAAGATCCGCAATGGAATCCCGGTATAAAAATTTACGCTGGAAGCGTTAGCGTACTCGCCGTCGCAAACCACCACGTCGCCGGGTTGATATTCGCGAGTTAAAGCGTCCGCAAGCGCTTTCGAACCCAGCACCGGGTAGAAAACTCCCAACGCCAGATGCACGGCACAAAGCGCGACGACCATCATGCCGGCCAACGCCAGGTTTCCTTTTCTTGTGTCATTTCGTCTGCGAAACCACCAATTAAGCGTTGTGCCCGCGAAAAATCCCATGCTGGTAAGCACGAGCGGCAAACGGAACGCCCCAAGAGCTTTCGGCGTCAGATCAAACAGATGCCCCATCGAGAGCGTGTAGAGGTCGGAATCCTTTCGTAGCGCGTCCGCGAAATCGGTTCCCGGCGGAAGGGGCGGAAGAACAATGGCCAGCGTGCCTGCGATCAGGAAAGTCAAAATTCCCAATACGAGCAAAATCGTAGCGCATACTCTTCCGCTGTGCCGTATGGGGCTGTCCCACGAAGACTTCTCTTCGTTCGCGAACCACATCCCTGCCAGCAACGCGAGCGCCGGCATAGCGGGCAGTACATAATATTCCTGGCGCGTGGAAAAACTAAAAAATCCAAGAATTACGATCGCCCAGATGGCGAGCAGCAGCGCCGCGCGTCTTTCTTCCGAGAGTTGTCCGCGCCACTCTTTCCATCGCACCGGCACCTGGCGCAGGCCAGAAATTACATACGGGCTCCAGGGAAATAACCACACCAGGATCAATCCCCAGAAAAGCAGAAAGGGAACTTTGTTGTAGTCGTGTGGTATCCGCTTATTCAAATACCGGTTGATCTGATCGTTGATGAAATAAAACCAGAAAAAGCCTTTGCTTTCGCCTTGCGCCGGATTCCGCAGAGTTGCCAAGACGTGCCAGGGCGCGGCCACTATGAAAAACACCACGGTCGTAAAAAGGGGCCGCAGCTTGAGGACTTGACGGTAATTTCCGGTAATCAGCACGTACACGAGAATAATTCCGACAGGGAATACCAGGCCGATCAAGCCCTTGGTAAGCACGTCAAGCGCGGTAACAATTGCCAGGCCCGCACAAAGTAGGAGCGAGGGCTTTTCCTCGTGCAGACTTTGCCACAAAAGGTGCACCGTGATCGTCAGCCACAATCCCACGATGATATCCGGGATCAAAAATCTGGTGTATAGGTACGGGCCGACAGCCGTGGCAAGAATCAAGGCCGCAAATAGTCCCGCGCTGTCGCCGCCTAATTGCCTTCCGAGTGCATAACTCGCCAGCAGGAGGACCAGCACAAGCAACATCAACGGCAGTCGCGTACCGAACTCGGTAAATCCAAATTGTGAGTAGCTCGCGGCTGTCAGCCAATACAACAGTGGCGCCTTATCGAAATAGCGGATGCCGTCGGCATGAAGCGTCACATAGTCGTGGCGGGTCAGCATCTCTCTTGCTGCCTCCGCATGCACCGAATCGGCGTCATCCAGCAACGGAGGGGAGAAGAGGCCGGGTACGTAGATGAGCACCCAGAATGCGAGGATTATTCCAATGTTGGTGAAATTTCGCTTGGTGGGTGAATCCAGAGGGTGCCTCAAGCCGCTAATGATCCGACGTCCCGAACGGGCGCGCTTGTTCCGCTGAGTCACCCGCTTCCTTGCGGTGAGTTTTTACTTCGCGCAGAGTGTAGATCGGTTTGTTCTGCGATTCGTAATAGGTGCGGGCCATAATTTCGCCGAGCAATCCCATGGAAATGAATTGTATGCCGCTGACCAGCAGTGCAATCGAAAGCAGCATTAGCGGGCCATGCTCCTGCATGACGGAAATGTGGTAAAAAAGCTTCTTGAACACGACGTAGGCGCCGAGCAATGTTCCCGAACCCGCGCCCGCCAAACCCAGCAACCCAAAGAATTGCAACGGCCTGGTCGAATAATCCAATAAAAACTTGACCATCAATAAGTCTAGAAAAACCCGGATGGTCCTGCCGATTCCATAGTTTGATTTACCACTTTTTCGTTGCAGGTTTTCGATCGGCACTTCCGCAATTCTTGCGCCCGTAGTGCTCGCCAGGGCTGGAATGAAGCGGTGCAGTTCGCCGTACAATTGAATTTCTTGAATGATTTCGCGGCGGTAGGCCTTGAAGGTGGTGCCGAAGTCGTGCAATTCGACGCCGGAAAGTTTGGCCATCATCCAGTTGGCGGCGCGGCTTGGAATTTGCCGCATCAACCAGTGATCGCGCCGCGCGTGCCGCCAGCCGCTCACCAGGTCATATCCCTCTTCGATTTTTTCCAGGAATCGCGGGATTTCTTCCGGATCGTGCTGCAGGTCGCCGTCCATGGAGATGATAATGGCGCCACGAGCAAAATCGAATCCCGCCTTGAGCGCTGCGGTCTGGCCGAAATTCCGGCGCAGGCGAATCAAATTGACGCGGCGGTCATGCTCATAAATTTCTGAAAGGACGCGAAAAGAATTGTCGCGGCTGCCATCGTCCACGAACACCAGTTCGTAGGACTCGCCGATCGAGTCCATCACTTCCGTCAATTTCATATAGAGGGCAGGAACATTCTCCTGCTCATTGAAGAACGGTACGACAATCGAATATCGAATTTCCGATTCGTTGCTCATGTTCCTGTTACGCCAATCTCTCCATAGTTTATCAGGCGAATCCCCAGTGCAGCGATACTTTTTCGAATCTCCTTGTCGGTAAGTATTTCCAGTTCCGTTTGCCGCGATTTCTGCAGCCGGGTGGCGCTCTTTTCCAGGTCCGCGTCCGCGTAACCAGGATGGCACATCAATTCAGTGGTTCCTTCTGGCAGGCTTGCCAGCAATTGCTGCACGCCTTTTTTGGTCAACACCCCGGTCTGTGCGATGCCGCAGAAATAATCCGCCGTGCCAATTCCGGCGCGCTCTGTCATTTCGCGGGCGTCCCGCGCCAGAAGTTTCAATCCTCGGGCCTGCACTCCTTGTTTAAGCATCACGCCCGTTGCTTCGCTTCCGCTGGTCAGCGCGGCCCTCAGGCTTGACGCCTCGTGCGCCACCCGCACTGCCTCGATTCCATGTTTCTTGGCAAGACGCAACGCAACGGCAAAAAGTCCCGGAAGCATCTGAACGTGTTTGTGACCATCGAGATGTGTTGGACGAATCCCCGCCGCTCGTACTTTTTCTATTTGTGCGTTCCATTCCGTCTCTACTTCTTTCGTCTCCAGACTCTTCGCTGTGAGCCGGAAAAGCAGTGCTTCCGGTCCGCCGGAAAAATCGCCATTTTCATCCAACAGGCTTTTTACTTCTTCGGCGGGCGCGACCGGTTTTCCGTCGCTCAAATTCAAATGCACTCCCACACCCAATCGCGGCGACTCGCGGGCCGTTTGCACGCCTGCTTCGAACGCACAGCCGTTCGCAATCAGGGAAGCGCTCGTCACAATCCCGTTGCGGTGAGCTTCCGCAATTCCGCGATTTACGCCGTGCGTCCATCCCAGATCGTCCGCGTTGACGATCAGGTTTCGCATTTCTCTGCGCCCATTCCTGTCCATTCGTACAGCTATCCAATTCCCAGCGCGGTTTCTTTCGTACCATTGACCGCTGTTTCCACCAACTTTAGCATGGCAATGAGACGGACTCAGGGTTTAAGGGCTTGTACTTGTAAGCCCCTGAGATGAAGAGTTTGTACTTACAAACCCCGAACGAAGGAAGAAGAATGCAGGTCAAGACTCCAGAACAAAAGCGCATAGTACTGAAGGACGTTGGCAATCGCTATAGCGATAAACGCCGTGGCAATCGCGTGAACTCGCGTGTGCATGTTCGCGCGGAATGGGAATTCGAAGGAAAGACCGCTGTCGCGGAAGCTTTCACTCGCGTGGTAAATCCGTATGGTTGCATGGTCATTCTGAAACCGTCTCTCGAGTTGAATCAGCGCCTGTCGCTCACCAATTTGGCCACCGGTACCAGCAATGCTTCGGTCGTCGTGTGGAAAGGGAATCCACGTCCCGAAGGCTGTGAGTACGGAATTGAACTGGTCGCTCCAGACATGGATTTTTGGGGGATAGAACTGTGAAACCGCCGGTTACTACTCGACAATTTGCCCCCAATTCGCCAAAACCAGGCTTAACTCGCCCGCTCACTTCTGAAGAACGCCGCCGCGCGCAGCGCGTTTTACTTCGCGTCCCGGTACGCCTGAAAATTGCTGGCAAGACGCAGACCGTCGAAGGCGCGACTCATACTGTCAGCGCCACCGGCGCGCTGATAGTTCTGGCCGAAGCTCTTCCGCAGGGCACTAAGATTACCATCGAAAATATGACCACCCAGAAAATGGTCGAAGCGCAAATCCCTCGTCCGCCGCAATCTAGTTCTGAAGGGTCGTTGGTTCCGATCGAATTTACCGCGTCAGCCCCAAATTTCTGGAATGTCTTTTTTCCGCCGGTCATCAACTAACCCGTTTTCCACAAAACTGCGCGTGTCTTGCAGTTGTAGCGGCCGGTCTTCTGACCGGCGCATTTTTGGGCCCCTCCGGTATCAGCCTCCTAGATTGAATGGCCTCGCGCCAGCCTACTGAATTGTGACCGTAATCGCGCCCGATGTAGACCCGGCGTAATTCGTATCTCCGCTGTATTTGGCGGTAATGCTTCGAGTCGAACCGCTAGAACTGCTGCTGGAACTACCGCCGCCGCAACCCGCTAGTACCGTCGCGGCAATCAAAAAGCACGCCGCTCCGGCGTACGCATACTGCTTGCCTTTGGCGGCGAGCATCATCGAAAGCATAAACGCGACCAATGCTAGCGCGATTGCCAGCCACGCGAGAAAAACGAATGGCGTTGTGGGCGGGCGAACATTGATAATGCCCGGTGGCAACGCAGACAGAGCGGTCGTCAGTGTTGCGGTGCAAGATGCGGACGTCGTGCTGGTAGCCCCGGTTGACTTGCACGTCGCGGCGGCCATTCCAAGATTAGCGCTGCCGTTCAGGAATTGCACCGTTCCGCTCGGTCCCACCGCAGAATTGCTGTTCGTGCTCACCACAGCAGTCAGCGTCACAGTCCCGCCCGACGCAACGCTGGCTACGCTGGAAGTCGTCGCCGTCGTTGTAGCGGCTTGCGTGATGGTAATTGTATTCGTCGCAGAAGTGCTGCCTGTGAAACTGTTATCGCCGGCGTATGCCGCGACAATCTTGTGACTACCTGGGGGCAATTGAATAGGCTGATCTTCGAAGTAGCCCGTCGCGTTTAGCGTGAATGACCCACCATCGAGTGCTACGCCATTATCGGTCAGACTGACAGCTCCCGAAGCGCATCCGAGCGTCCTCACAGGTTGGGCAGCCTTGTTGAGCGAATAGCACAGAGACCCTGAACTATTTGTCACATCCACGCGCAGAATATACGCTGAACCATAAGCCGCGGTTGTGGCATTACTGCTGACGATCTTCCCGGCCGAGTCAAAAGTAATCAGGCTCGTTTTGCTGAGGCTGCTCTCCCTGCTTACCGTAACGCTGATCGTGTTCGAGTCGCTTCCCCCATGCGCCGCGTCGCCGCCATAGTGCGCCGTTAGCAAATAGGTGCCGCCGGGAAGCATGTTGGTAGAGATGCTCACTGTGCCGCCGCTCAACGTGAATGGTCCAACCCCTTGTGTTTGTGCGGCGGTTGGTCCGCCAACTAGAGAAACATCTCCCGTCGCAGCCAACGGAGAAACTGCGACACTGAAGTTTGCCGTCGTTCCATGAGCGATGGGAAAAGTGGTGCTCGTCGAAAGTGTTGTAGTCGCTCCAGGTCGTGTCAAACCGCTCCATGCGTTCAGGAGATTGGTTACATTTACCGAACCCAGTCCAGTAGCGAGGTCGTATCCTGTTCCAGTGTTGTACGCAAGAGTGCTGCCCCCGCTCGCCGTAGCCATGACACCAAAACCACTCGAACCTGTCTTGCTGCAGTCAACTGTTCCCGCGGAGCAGGCAACGGAAATGTTGCCCTTGGTCACATCGAGAAAGGTGCAAGAGCTGGGAGGAGCGTTACTGGGGTTGGTAAATGAACTCGAATTGCAATTTGCGAAAGCCTCGTTTCTCGCAAGAGAGTACAAAACCAAGTTTGCGTTGCCCTGGCGTTGGCCGGTCTTCTGGTTCACTAGAGCCATAACTGCTGCGAACGTCGGCGCTGCGGCGGATGTCCCGCCAACGGCTTGAAAATCGTGAAACGGTCCAGTCGACGGGGTGGAGACGAATTTCGTCAGGTTGCAACCAGTATCTCCGGCGATGTCCTGGTCAGATTCGCACACGATGTAGAAGCTTTTAATGGTACTGCCGCCAGTCGCATCAGTTGGTCCCCCGGCGCTCGAAAAAAAAGAGACGTCCGGCAGGTCCCGTTTGCCGTCGATGGGCACGCCAGTTACTCCTGACTGCCAAGATG
>WNFO01001512.1_pt1 | contig 32947 bp, 25 predicted proteins | sample 5400251 | NCBI WGS metagenome assembly WNFO01 (sample SAMN13153354, study PRJNA577476) | soil metagenome | isolation source: 100 cm saprolite under Madrone tree | place: USA:California | collected 2016-06-14
CAGGTGGAGATGAATGGAGGCAAGGTGTCCAGGGCCGGCATCGGCCTGACGTCGGTTGGTGCGACCAACATCAAGGCGACCGAGGCAGAGAAGGCGCTGGCCGGACGCGAGCCAACCGACGAGGTGATTCGCGAAGCTGCGCGCCTCGCGGCGGAGGCCGCCGAACCCAAGGACGACATCCGCGGCAGCGCTGCATATAAGAAGGACGTGGTTCGAATCTTCGTGCAGCGGGGCCTGCATACGGCGCTGGGCCGGGCTCAGGAGGTGAGGGCATGAAGGTGACGATGCGAGTCAACGGCGCCGAGCGCACTGGTGACGTCGAGCCGCGCGTCCTCCTGGTCGACTTCCTGAGGACCAACCTCGCCCTCACCGGCACCCATGTCGGCTGCGACACGACCAGCTGCGGCGCGTGCACGGTGCTTCTCGACGGTGAGCCGGTCAAGTCCTGCACGCTGCTTGCCGTCCAGGTCGATGGCAGGGAGATCAAGACCGTGGAAGGCCTGGCGCAGGGCGCAACGCTATCGCCGTTGCAGATCGGCTTCCACGAGGAGCACGGCCTGCAGTGCGGGTTCTGCACGCCCGGGATGATGCTCGTCGGCACCGCGCTGCTCGAGCACAACCCGAATCCGACGGACGAGCAGATCCGATGGGCGATCAGCGGCAACATCTGCCGCTGCACCGGCTATATGAACATCGTCAAGGCGATCCAGCACGCGGCCAGGCTGCAGCAAGCGGCGGTGCCGGCCGGAGGTGTCAAGTGAGCAGCACCATGCACATGCACGGCGGGATCGGAGAATCGATCAAGCGCAAAGAGGACGGCCGCTTCATCCGTGGCAAGGGCAACTACATCGACGACCTCACGCTGCCCGGAATGCTGCACATGGCGATCCTGCGCAGCCCGCACGCGCACGCGCGCATCAACTCCGTCGACACGAGCGCGGCGGCAGCGAAGCCGGGGGTGATCGCCGTCGTCACCGGCGAGCTCATGGCCCAGCACAAGCTCGCCTGGATGCCGACGCTCAGCGGCGATACGCAGGCTGTGCTCGCCACCGACAAGGTGCGCTTCCAGGGCCAGGAGGTGGCGGCCGTCATCGCCGAGACGAAGTACCAGGCGGAGGACGCTCGCGACGCCATCGTCGTCGACTACGAAGTCCTGCCGGCGGTCATCAGCCCCGACGGCGCGAAGGCGAGCGGCGCGCCGCTCATCCGCGACGACAAGGAAGGCCAGAAGGACAACCACATCTACCACTGGGAGTCCGGCGACCAGGCCGCGACTCAGGCGGCCTTCGCGAAGGCAGCCAAGGTGGTGAGGCTGCACACCTTCTATCCGCGCTGCCATCCTGCACCGCTGGAGACCTGTGGATGCGTCGCCGACATCAACCCTGCCACCGGCAAAGCCACGATCTATATGACGAGCCAGGCTCCACACGCGATCCGCACCGTGTTCGCCCTGGTCACGGGCCTGCCAGAGCAGAACATCCGGGTTGTCTCTCCGGACATCGGCGGCGGCTTCGGGAATAAGGTGCCGGTGTACCCGGGCTACGTGGTGGCAACGGCAGCCAGCCTGCTGATCGGCCGGCCGGTGAAGTGGATCGAGGACCGCAGCGAAAACCTCATCTCCACCGGCTTCGCGCGCGACTTCCACATGACCGGCGACCTGGCCGTGGACGCCAACGGGAAGATGACCGCGCTTCGAGTCCATCTCGACAGCGACAACGGCGCCTTCTTCTCAGACGCTCAGCCGAGCAAGTTCAAAGCCGGCCTTTTCCACATCGTCACGGGTTCGTACGACATCCCCACGGCACACGTGACGGCCGACGGTTATTACACCAACAAGGCGCCCGGTGGCGTTGCGTACCGGTGCTCGTTCCGGGTCACCGAGGCGAGCTATCTCATCGAGCGGCTGGTCACCAACGCCGCGCTCGAGCTCGGTATCGACCAGGCCGAGTTCCGCATGAACAACTTCATCAAGCCCGAGCAGTTCCCGTACACGTCGGCGACAGGCTGGGTCTACGACAGCGGCGATTATCCAAAGGCGATGAACGTGGCCTTGGACAAGCTCGGCTACGACGACTTGCGGAAGGACGTCGAGGCGCGGAGAAAGAAGGGCGAGGTGACGGGCATCGGCATCGCCAGCTTCACCGAGGTCGTGGGCGCGGGCCACGGCGCGGATTTCGACATCATCGGCCTGCGCATGTTCGACAGCGCGGAGCTGCGCGTGCACCCGACCGGGAAGGCGATGCTTCGGATGGGCACGAAGTCGCAGGGCCAGGGCCACGAGACGACATTTGCGCAAATCGTCGCCGAAGAGCTGGGCATCCCCGCCGCCGACGTCGCGGTCGAGGAAGGGGACACGGACACGGCGCCGTATGGACTTGGCACCTACGCATCACGCAGCACGCCCGTTGCCGGCGCCGCGACGGCGATGGTCAGCCGCAAGCTCAGGGACAAGGCGCGCAAGCTGGCCGCGCACCTGCTCGAGGCGGCGGAGGAAGACCTCATCTGGGAGCGGGGCAAGTTCTACGTAAAGGGATCACCCGACCGCGCCAAGACGATCCAGGAGATCGCATTCGCCGCGTACACCAACTTGCCCGAGGGCATGGAGGCTGGTCTCGAGGGCGTCCATTACTACGACCCGCCGAACATGACCTACCCGTTCGGCACCTATGCGGTTGTCGTCGATATCGACAAGGGCACGGGTCAGGTCAAGGTCAACAGGATGGTGGCGGTCGACGACTGCGGCGTGCGCATCAACCCGATGATCGTCGAGGGGCAGATCCACGGCGGCCTCACCGAAGGGTTTGGGATCGCGTTCATGGAGCTCATCACGTTTGACAGCGATGGCAACTGCATCGGCTCCAACTTCATGGACTACCTCATTCCGACCGCATGGGAGACGCCGAAGTTCGAGATCGGCGAGACGGTCACCCCGTCGCCGCATCACCCGCTGGGGGCCAAGGGCGTAGGCGAATCCGCGACGGTCGGCTCCCCCGCCGCATACGTAAACGCGGTCATCGACGCGCTCTCGCCTTACGGCATCACCAACATCGACATGCCGGTCACGTCGGACAAGGTTTGGGCGGCTCTAAGATCGAAAGGGGTGACCGAATAGCCGACGAAGTTCTGGATTTGCTTCGGGAATACGCGGCCAACGGGACGCCGTGCGCGCTGGCGACCGTCGTCCGCTGCGAGCCGCCGACATCGGCGCGGCCCGGCGACAAGGCCGTCATCACCGCCGACGGGCGCCTCCGCGGCTGGATCGGCGGCAGCTGCTCGGAGCCGGTCGTGAGGCGCGAGGCGCTGCGAGCCCTGGCCGAGGGAACGCCCCAGCTCGTCAAGATCGTGGGAGCGGAAGAGGTCAAACAGACCAGAAAGCGGGGTGAGCTGACGGTGGCCACCACCTGCCCGAGCGGCGGCTCGCTGGACGTCTTCATCGAGCCGCACCTGCCGCGCCCGCTGCTGCTCGTGTTCGGGGACAGTCCGGCCGCCCGCACGCTCATCCAGATGGGCTCGCTGGCGGGCTTCCGCACGTGCGCCGTCCACCCCGGCGCGCGCCCGGAGGACTTTCCCGCCGCTGATCTCGTGCTCGGCAGCCTCGACCTCGCCCCGGCGAACCCAGGGCTCGACACCTGGGCCGTCGCGGCCACGATGGGCCACTACGACGAAGACGCAGTCGAGGCTGCGCTGAGCCACCCCGCGGTCGATGTCGGCCTCATCGCCAGCAACCGGCGCGCTGCGGCCGTGCGTACGGCTCTGCATGCGCGCGGCCTCGACGAGCCGACGCTATCGCGGCTGCGCAGCCCGGCGGGCAAGGTACGAGGTGTCAGCCAGGAGGAGATCGCGGTGCTTGCACTTGCGGATGTCGTCATGGCTCGCAAGAAGCGCGGCCCTGCGCCGGCGGTGGAGCAGCCCGCGGTCATCTTTGCGACCGACCCGGTCTGCGGCATGACGGTCGACCCGCTCACCGCCGCCAGCAAGACGGTGCGGGACGGGCGCACGTATTGGTTCTGCTCCGCCGGCTGTTTGGGCGAATTCGAAAGAGAACCCGCGCGGTATTTGCGATCAGTCGAGGTTTGACCCGCTCGGCGGGCGTCGTGCTCGCCGCCGGGTCATCTCGGCGGATGGGTAGGCCCAAGCAGCTTCTCGACTTCGGCGGGCGTCCGCTGCTCGAGATGGTGGTCGGGCATGCCAACGATTCTCAGCTGGATGAGGTCTTCGTGGTGCTCGGCGCGCAAGCGGACGAGATACAGGCTCGGGTCGCCTTCGGGCGGGCTCGCGTTGTGGTCAACCCGGACCACGAATCGGGCATGGCCTCATCGCTTCGCGCGGGTCTATCTGCCCTCGATGCTGATGTTGAGGCGGCGATGGTCATCCTTGGCGACCAGCCCGACGGTGCCGGCCGCATCGATCGTTTGCTCGAGCTCGAGCGCGAGTCCGGGCTGCCAGCCGCGGCACTGAGCTTCGGCGGCCTCCTGCATCCACCGGTCCTGCTGCGCCGCGAGCTCTGGGGAGACCTGATGGCGCTCGAGGGCGACGTCGGCTGCCGGGCGATCATAAGGGCACGCCCCGAGCTGGTCGCCAAGCTCAACGTTGATGGCCTGAAACATCCGGTGGACGTCGATACACCCGAGGACTACAAACGCTTCGTCGCCCGCTAGGTCGGAGCGTCGCCCTCGTTGATGACGTCGTGCGCTCGCAGCCGATCGAGGCTCTGCATGCGTGACTGGGCTCGCGGTCCGAGCCGGTTCAACACTGCAGCCACCATCGCCTCCAGCACTGCCGTCGCCCCCACCAGCGAATCGAACGGCCCCACCGTCTCGACGCTGGTGACAAGCACTTGGCGCGCAAACGCCGAAGCCGGCGAGAGCCAGGGATCGGTGAAGAGCACGACGTTGCAGCCCTGGGTGGAGGCGATTCGCGCGCTCTCGATGGTGTCGGCCTGGTAGCGCCGGTAGTCGAACACGATCAGCACGTCGCCTTTGCGCACGTCGATGAGCTGCTGGGCGGGAGCGCTGCGCTCAGCGTCGACCAGCGAGATACCCGGCCGGAGCAGGTGCAGCTGGCCGGCGAGGTAGCGCGCGAGCTGCGCGCTGACCCGGCCGCCGAGGACCAGGACCCGGCGCCGCACGTCACATAAGAGCCCGACGGCCTCTTCGAAATCGTGGTGCGACAGCTGCTCGACCGTGGCCTGCAGGTTGCGCCGGGACACGTCCAGGGCGTCGGTGAGAAGCGTGCCGGCGCCACGACCCGGCTCCTCGTCTCGGTACCGCTCCAGCGGCGACGAAAGCCGGTTCTGCACCTCGTGGCGGAGCACCTCCTGGAACTCGGGGTAGCCGCGGAAGCCGAGCTTGGTGATGAACCGGGTCACGGTGGGCGGGCTGACGCCGGCCCGCTCGGCGAACCTGGCGACGCTCTCCAGGCCGGCAATCGGATACGAAGCCAGGAGCACCCGGGCCAGCTTCCGCTCGGCCGGGCTCAGGCTGGCCAGGTGGTGTCTGACCAGCTCGCCGACCCTCGACTCCGGCGCCGTGTCGTTTGTTACATCCCGGCCCAATCAGCCCCCTCCCGGCACATCCTTGACAAGAATCCTATCGCCTGTTAGTTTCCGCGCAAGCCTGAGGGGAGGGCTGCCGAGCGCTGTGCGCAGCGCCGTTTGGGGAGGACCGAGGAATGAGTGTGAAGGCCCAAGAATCGGACGTCGAGCAGCTCCATCGCATGGGCTATGCGCAGGAGCTCGCGCGGCGGATGAGCACCTTCTCCAATTTCGCGGTGTCATTCACCATCATCTCGATACTTTCGGGCTGTCTCACCCTATACGCCTATGGAATGAACACGGGCGGCCCGATCATCATGAACATCGGCTGGCCGTTGGTCGGAATCTTCGTAACGCTCGTCGGCCTGTCCATGGCGGAGGTCGCCTCGACCTATCCAACCGCCGGCGGGCTTTATTACTGGGCGGCCAAGCTGGGCGGAAAAAACGGCGCGGCCTGGAGTTGGTTCACGGGCTGGTTCAACCTCCTGGGCCAGGTAGGGGTCACAGCCGGCATCGACTTTGGCGGGGCGTTCTTTATGTCGGCCCTGTTCAACCAGCTCTTCAACTACACACTCGACCCGCCACACATCATTGCTGTGTATGCGGTCATCCTCTTCGCCCACGGTCTGCTCAACACGTTCGGCATCCGGCTCGTGGCCATCCTGAACGACATCTCGGTCTGGTGGCACCTGGTAGGAGTCGTGGTCATCGTCGGCGCCCTGTTCTTCATTCCTGGGAGCGGCCTTGGTCCCGCCGGCACCACCCATCAGTCAGTTTCGTTCGTGTTCACTCACTTCGTCAATAACACCGGTTTCAGCTTCGCCGGCGCACCCATTTACGTATTCCTCATCGGCCTCCTTCTGGCCCAGTACACCTTCACGGGCTACGACGCATCCGCGCATATGACTGAGGAGACGCACAACGCCGCCATAGGCGGACCACGTGGGATCGTATGGTCGATCGTCGTCTCACTCTTTGCCGGGTGGCTGCTTCTCATTGGTGTCACCTCAGCGATCCAGAACTACACCGCGGAGGCAACGGCCGTAGTTCCTCCCGCGCAGATCTTCGTCGACGCGGTCGGCAAGAACCTCGGCACCTTCCTGCTCTTCATCGTCGTAGGTGCGCAGTTCTACTGCGGCATGTCATCCGTGACCGCCAACTCGCGGATGATCTACGCGTTCTCGCGCGATGGCGCCGTGCCCGGCTCCCAGTTCTGGCACAAGATCAACCCGCGCACGCGCACTCCGACCAACTCCATCTGGTTCGCCGCCGTCGGCGCCTTCATCCTGGGCCTGCCTTACCTCTGGAACCCGGTCGCGTATGCGGCCGTGACGTCGATAGCGGTGATCGGCCTCTACATCGCGTACGGCATCCCGATCCTGCTGCGCCTGCTTGCAGGCGAGCGCTTCCAGCGCGGTCCATGGCACCTTGGACGCTGGAGCTACGTGATCGGATGGATTGCAGTGATCTGGATAGCCTTCATTGCCATCCTCTTCGTGCTTCCGCAGCTCTCTCCCGGGAACACGCCGACGACCTTCAACTACGCCATCCTCGCGGTCGCGGTAGTGTTGGTTTATTCCGGCGGCTACTGGTTCCTGTCGGCGAAGAATTGGTTCAAAGGTCCAAAGGTGCAAGGTTCAGCTGAAGAGCTCGCGAAGATCGAGGCCGAGCTTGAGGCGGTCGGCGCTTAACCAACGCCCGAAGATCGGGATCACCGTTCACCCGCGGCGGGGCCTGGAGTACTTCGGGCCCTACCGCCGGGCGGTGGTTGCCGCGGGCGCCGAGCCCGTGGACCTGCTCCCCGGGACCGTGGCGCTCCCCGACGTCGATGGCCTCCTCCTGCCGGGAGGCTGGGACGTCGACCCGTCCTTCTACGGAGAAAGGCGGGACGACAAGGTCGGCGATACCGATCCCGAGCTCGACAAGACCGAGCTGTCGATGTTCCGTCAGGCGCGTGAGCGTGAGCTGCCGGTGCTGGGCATCTGCCGCGGCCAGCAGGTGATCAACGTGGCGATGGGCGGCTCGCTGGTCCAGCATCTCGAGGGTCACGAGGTGCGCGCGCTCGGGCGCAGCCACCTGGCGCACACGATCGAGGTCGATCCAACGTCTGAGCTGGGTCGGGCAGCCGGCGAGCACAAGATCCGCGTCAACAGCCTGCATCATCAGGCGATAAAGGACCTGGCCGAAGGGCTGCAGCAAACCGCCCACGGCGAGGACGGGACCGTCGAAGGCGTCGAGTCGGACGACGGCCTTATCGTTGCGGTGCAGTGCCATCCGGAGGAGCTCACCACCGACCTGCCATGGGCGCGCGCGCTGTTCGAACGCTTCGTGGCGCGGGCTCGGGGCCGGCGCAGAAAGACCTCGCAGTGACGTCTTGCTGACGAAGGAGCAGCTGGCCGCCGACGTCGAGGCGGGCAAGATCGACACCGTCATCGTCGCGTTCACCGACATGCAGGGACGCCTGATGGGCAAACGCGTGGATGGCGAGTACTTCGTCGAGTCGGCCGCGCACGGGGAGCCGACCGAAGGTTGCAACTACCTGCTCACCGTCGACATGGAGATGGACCCGGTTCCCGGATACGAGATGGCGAGCTGGGAGCGTGGCTATGGCGACTTCGACCTCCTGCCCGACTTCGCGACGCTGCGCCGCATCCCCTGGCTCGAGGCCACAGCGCTGGTATTGAGCGACGTCGCGTGGCACGACCGCGCACCGGTGACTGCTTCGCCGCGTCAAGTGCTGCGCGCGCAGATCGAGCGCGCGCGCAAGCTCGGCTTCGAGCCCATGTTCGGCTCGGAGCTCGAGTTCTACCTGCTGAAGGAGACGTTCGCCGAGGCGCACGCCAAGGGTTATAGCGGCCTGACCCCATCGGTGCCTTACAACCTCGACTACCACGTGCTCGCCACGAGCTACGACGAGCCATTCATCCGGGCGGTGCGCAATGGGATGAAGGCGGCCGGCATCCGCATCGAGAGCTCGAAGGGCGAAGCGTGGCCGGGTCAGCAGGAGATCAACTTCCATTTCGCGGACGCGCTGACCATGGCCGACAACCACGTCATCTACAAGAACGGCATCAAGGAGATGGCCCATCAGCACGGCTGCTCGGTGACGTTCATGGCCAAGCCCGACCATCGTTGGATCGGCAGCTCGTGCCATGTGCATTCGAGCCTGTGGAAGGGCGATCGCAACACATTCGACGGTGAGTCGGAGACGTTCCGCGGGTACCTTGCGGGCCACATCGCATGCGCGTCGGAGCTGGCGATCTTCCTGGCTCCGAACATCAACTCGTACAAGCGCTATGCGGCAGGGACGTGGGCGCCGACGACGCTCGCGTGGGGCCACGACAACCGAACGTGCGGGTTCCGGATCGTCGGCCACGGCCAGCACCTGCGCACAGAGACCCGCATCCCCGGCGCTGACGTCAACCCATATCTGACATTCGCGGCGCTGCTGGCGGCGGGCCTGTACGGCATCGAGCACAAGCTCGAGATGCCGCCCGAGTTCAAAGGCAATGCGTATGAATCCGACGTGCAGCGATTTCCGCACGCGCTTCGCGACGCCATCGCGGCGCTGGAGAACGGAAAGATGGCGCGCAAGGCGTTCGGCGATGACGTCATCGACCACTACCTCAACTTCGCGCGTACTGAACAGGCGCAGTTCGACAAGGTCGTGACCGGCTACGAGCGCGAGCGGCTCTTCGAGCGTGGCTGAGGTGGCTTGATGGGGCGGCTCGACGGCAAGGTCGCGGTGATCACCGGTGCGGCGAGCGGCATCGGTCGCGAGGCTGCGCTCCTCTTCTCGAGCGAGGGTGCGAGGGTGTGCGTCGCCGACATGGGCGTCGAAGCGGGCGAGAAGACGGCGGCCGAGTGTAGAGACGCGTTTTTCTTCAAGGCCGACGTCAGCGATGTCAAAAGCGTCGAGTCGATGTACGCGGAGACCGCGAAGCGGTACGGCCGCGTCGACGTCCTCTACAACAACGCCGGCATCATGCCCGCTGACGACGATTCGATCCTCACCACCGAGCCCGATGCCTGGGACCGCGTGCAGGCGGTGAACGCGAAGGGCGTTTACCTGTGCTGCAAGTACGGCATCCCGCATTTGCTGGATGCGGGCGGCGGCTCGGTCATCAACGTCGCTTCGTTCGTGGCGCTGGTGGGGGCTGCGACGTCGCAGATCTCGTACACGGCTTCCAAGGGCGCAGTGCTGTCGATGAGCCGCGAGCTCGCGGTGCAGTTCGCGAGGCAGGGCATCCGCGTGAACGCGTTGTGCCCAGGCCCGGTGGAAACGCCGCTGCTGATGCGCCTGTTCTCTGAGACTCCGGGCGCGTATGAGCGCCGGCGCGTGCATCTGCCGATGGGGCGCCTCGCGAAAGCGCGGGAGATCGCCAACGCTGCCCTGTTCCTGGCCAGCGACGAATCGAGCTACGTGAACGGCGCAACGTTCATGGTCGATGGAGGCCTCACGGCCGCGTACGTCACGCCTGAGTAGACGTAACCCACCTCAGTATCCCCGTGCATGCAATCCAGGTTGGTGGTCGCGGGCGCGATCGTCGGTGCACTTATGGTGGCCGCCTGCGGCAGCGGCGCGCAATCGACGGCAAGCGCGAGCCCGTCGACACAACCATCGCCAAGCCCGGCGGCAAATGGAACCACGATCGCCGTGGCGAGCAACGCCAAGCTCGGCCAGATCCTGGTCGACGCGGCCGGCAAGACCCTATATCTATTCGTGGCGGACAGCGGGTCGTCTTCCACCTGCTACACGACGTGCGCGCAGATCTGGCCGCCCGTCCTGACCTCAGGTCCTCCGCAGGCGGGCACGGGCGCATCCGCTTCGCTTCTGGGAACCACGACACGGAACGACGGCAAGACGGAAGTCACCTACGCAGGCCATCCGCTCTACTACTTCGTCCAGGACAAGGCGATGGGTGAGGCCACCGGCCAGGGCGTCAATGGTTTTGGCGGCCTGTGGTGGGTCGTGTCTCCATCAGGGGCTGCGGTCCACTGATCGACCGCGGCCTGGACTTTGAGCCAGGCCCGGACAGGGATCGTTCGCGTGGGGGCTCGCCGGCGCCGGCCAACCGAGATAGTGCCGACCTCGCCTAAGTGATGACCTCAGTCCAGGAGACGACATCGTGGGTTCCGTCGGGATGCTGATTCACGTAGATGGGAGACCCGGACGAGATGTCCGCGAACTTGACCGCGTAGTGAAATGTGCCGCGGGTGGTCACATCTCCTCCCAAGTACACATCGACCCGACCTCCTGCCGCAACGCTGCCGCAAACCATCTGATGGCTGGCGGCGTCCACATCGCAACCGGCGGTGGTGTAAAAGCCGGACAGGGTGCCGTTCGCGTGATGCGCGAACCAATCGTCGTATCCGCCCCCTACGACGAAGATCAAAGCGAGTTTGCGTATTACCGGGCCGGTATTGAGCAACGATCCTTTCCAGCAAGCAGCGTCATTGGGATGTGCGACAGGGCAATAGTCGCCGCCGAGCTCGGCGGTCAGAGACAATGCAACGGGCGGCAAACTGCTCGGGGAGGGATTGCTCGAGGGTGGCGCCGACGATGCGACCGGTGTCCCGCCAGACGTGTCGTTCGACTGTCGACTCAGTGATTGAAAGGCGTAAACGCCCCCGCCTGCCACGATAAGGACAAGGGCTGCCGCCGCTGCGAGGATGATCGGCGAACGCCGTGCTCCCGAGGGCTGAGGCGCCATCCACTGTGGCGATGGCACAGGTTCTGCGTGCGCATAGGCACTCGCATCGTTGACTGTCTCCACTGCGGCTGGTGTCGTGGATGCCGACATCTGATCTGGGATGACGGTCCCCTCTGGCAACCAAGAAGGTCGTGCACCTTCGGGCGGGGGTTGCTCGACGGCCGCCGCAATGGAAGCTGACGGCATCGGACGCCAGGCTTGGCCGTCCCACCAGTAAGCGCCATCGGGAGAGATCTGACGAGTCGGCTCCGTCATCCCGACAGCTTATCCAGCGTGTTGGTCAATCGATCCGGGCTTAAGTCGGTAGTTTCTTGATTCGCCATTGAGTCAATGAATTAGCTTCAGTGTGAGGTTGCGCCGGACGCTCCTCTGGCAGACGCCGACCAGCTGGCCCCGAACTTAGCCAAACGCAGTAAGCAGCCTGACCTGACCCCCGAGAACTGGTCCACGTGATATGAGGGTTCCACCACAGCCCGCGAGGGCAAGGAGGAACTCGGATGAAGGGCAGGAAGCACACGCCGGAGCAGATCGTGCGCAAGCTGCGGGAAGCGGACAGGCTGCTCGGCGAGGGCAAGAACGTGGCCGAGGTGGCCAAGGAGCTGGGTATCAGCGAGCACACATTCGGCCGCTGGCGCAACCAGTACGGCGGCATGAAGGCGGACGATGCCAAGGAACTGCGCCGACTGAAGGACGAGAACGGCAGGCTCAAGCGGATGGTCGCCGACCAGGCGCTCGACATCGAGATGCTTAAGGAAGTAGCCCGGGGAAACTTCTAAGCCCGGCCCGCCGACGGGACGCCGTTCGCCACGTGGGCGAGCGGTTCGGAGTCTCGGAGCGCAGGGCGTGTCGGGCAATCGGGCAAAGCCGAACTACCCAGCGTCGGCCACCGCGGCCGGTGCTGGCGCCGGAGCAGCAGCTGAGGTTCCGGCTGCGCGAGATCTCGAGGGACTGGCCTCGGTTCGGCTATCGGTTCGCCCACACGCTGCTGCGCCGCGAGGGCTGGGTGGTGAATCGCAAGCGGGTGCAGCGCTTGTGGCGGGAGGAGGGCCTGAGGGTGAGGCCGAACGCGATGAAGCGACATCGGGTGGGGACAAGCACGGTGCCGACCAAACGGCTGCGGGCGGAGCGTCGCAACCAGGTCTGGGCGCTTGATTTCATATTCGATTCGACCGCCGACGGACGCCCAATCAAGGCGCTGGCCATGTGCGATGAGCACACCCGCGAGAACATCGGCCGCCAGTTGGGCCGCTCCATCACCGCCGGCGATGTGGTTGAGGTGCTGGATCAAGCCAAGGCCGAGCGCGGCGCTCCCGAGTGCATCCGGATGGACAACGGATCAGAACTGACCGCGAGCGCGATTCGCGACTGGTGTCGGCTCTCCGGCACCGGCACCATCTACATCGAACCGGGCAGCCTCTGGGAGAACCCATTCGTCGAGAGCTTCAACGCCAGGCTCCGCGACGAGCTTCAACCGCGAGATCTTCCACTCCGTCTTCGAGGCCAGGTCCTCTACTTCGACTGGTGCGACGTCTACAACAACTTCCGTCCCCACAGCTCCATCGGATACTTGGCGCCGGCGATGTACGCGGCGGTGCTCCTCGGTCAGCTGCCATCGCCAGATTCGAGGCGACATCTACGAAACAGCGATTGATATTCGCTGACACGTCTCCCTTTAATGCACCTTCATAGATCGATGCGCCAGGCGACTTCTGTCGAGAGCCATCCAAGAGCAGTGAAACGAATTACCTGCGGCGCATTCGGGACCGCGGCGACCAGTTCCTCGACAGGTGATTCGACGAACCCGAGGCCAACGAAATAGTTGCCCGCCCCTGTGCTGAATAGGTAAACATGCCTGAGGCCGTGGGCGCGTGCTTTCTCCAAGGCCGTGTCAACCATAATCTTGCCTAACCCCTTCCCTCTTTGAATCTCAGCGGTCGCAACGCTGCGGAGCAGGCCCGCTTCATTGCCGAACTCCAGCCCCGCGGATGCAATCAATTCCTTTGAGGCTGTCTCAGCGAGCCAGTAGACGGTGCCAGGTGCGAGGATGTCCTCAGTTGGGAGCCCCTGTGTCGTCAGAAACGACCGAAGGGCCGGCGCGTCCTCGAGCGTAGCTTCCCGCACTCCGATGCTCACCCAGCTACCGTAAGGAATTCGGCCTTTGGCGAGCGGCTTCAAGTTTGGCCGAGGACGACGCCTTGGTAGCCCCCGGCGAGAGTTGCAGCCGCGCCGATCGCCTCAAAACCGCCATCAACGGTGCAGCCGCGAAAAACCGACACGCTGAGAAGCCTCAGGATGCCCGGAACGAAGTCGCCGCGACTCCTAGCACCTGGCCAACCATCGTCAGATGAGACCTACAATCTTTTCGGCCGAGTCGGAGTCGGCACCCCCGGTGGCGCTCGTCGCCGCCGGAATCAGAACCGCGGAACCCTCACAGAGGGTGGATCCGGTTTCGGGGTCCGGTCAGCCGGCTGGGCCGGATGGGGTGTCCGGCCCAGTTGCGTCACCAAGGGGGTTATTGCTTTTCCGTTGGCTGCGTCGTCGAATCCAGCTCCGGAGTGCTGACCGCTCCAGGAGCCGAATGCGGTCTCCGCCTACGTGGCTTTACCGCATGCGAGCCGTTCATCGCGCGCATGAGCGTGGCCGCCAGCCCATCGACTGCGCCGCCGCCGGTCACGAGGACGTCCGGCACCACTTGAAGCCTGCCGTCCGAAACAGCGTTGGCGATTGCAACTGCCGCCGTCGGTCCCGGACCGAGGCTCTGCACCTGCGCGTCGTAGCCTCTGGCTCGAGCCAACCCGAGCGCCTCGGTCGCGGCCGCCTCGCCCAGCCCGATGGCGCGTCGGCGCGATCCTTCGGCTGCGCCCGTCAACTCGACGTAAGCCGCCTCGCCGTCGGCCTCTGCCTTGCGCGCATCGGCCCGAGCACGGTTGATATCGACCGATACCTGCGCCTGTGCGAGCGCAGCTTGCATATCGGCCGTGCCGCGCGCCTTCTCGAGGTCGATGCGGACGGTTTGAGCGTCCTTCTGCTCTTCGAACGTCGCCTTCTCCTGGTTGGCGATTTCTCGCCGCGTGAGCACACCCACCAGCTCCTCGGGAAACGTCACATCCTGGATGTAAACGCCTCGCGTCTCTACCTCATATGCCGCCAGGTAGCGCGAGATAGCGTCCAATGCAGCGGCTTGCACTTCGTCTCGGGTCTCGATGAATCGAATCGCCTCCAGGCCTTGCAGCGTATTCCGAAAGTGGTTGCCAACCGCGGCTTGCAGCACCTCATTGACCAGGTTCTGCATCGAGCCCACCATCGAAATGACCTTCGGCGCCTTGGTGTCTGGAACGTGAATTTGCACTTGCAGATCGATTTTGAATACGAAGCCTTCCCGGCTCTTGCCCTCGATCGGGCTCAGCTGCGCGTCGAGGTTGTGCGCGACCGAGTTTGCGTTCGCCCAGTTCAGGGTCAGGATGAAAGTCGGTACCTTTTCGGCCGCGTAGATGCGCGGATTGAGCGGGTACTTACCCGTCCGCAAGGCCTCGCGCCAGATTCCCCTGTGGCCCGGCTGCACGATTGACCCGAACTTGAACTCGGGTCCAGACGTGTCGAGCGTGGGCAGGCCCACGTAGCTCTTGATAACCGCAACCTCCCCCTGGTTCACGACGAGCATCCTCGCCGCCTCTACCCGAACGAGAAACGGGTTGAGAAGGTAAGCGCCGTACAGCAGCGGGTCGTGTTGCAAGCCAATCCGGCCGCCGTTGTCGAGAAACGCCTGGAAATCCTGGTAGTTGTTGTGCAGCTGGTTCTTGGCGCCGAGAAGCGCCTCGATCAGCTCTGAATCGGACGCGCTCGCCTGCGCCTCCAGGGCTTTGATGTCGTCAAACCCGCCAATACGGCCGGCGATGTCCGCCGGGGGGAGTGGTTGACCGTCGAGAGTGGTCACGATTCCGACCAGGTCTTGGTCACCCTCGGGCGCGATGATCGTGACGCGCAACTGTTTCGGTGTCAGGCCGAACGACTCGGGCGAGAGCGGCCCGCGGCCGATGATGTGGTTGTCGATCGGCAGCCCATAAACCTTTGTGGCCGTGATCACGAGGAACGCCACCGGGTGGATTGGAATGAGCGTGCCAGGGGGCAGCACTGGCCGCTGGACACCCTTCTGACCGCCGTTGCTCAGAAACGTACGTAAGTCCGTGAAGTTGCCGAACTCGGGTCGGTATACGGCGGACTTGGCGCCAGTGGGCAGGCGTTCGCCAAGCTGGGATATGACGACTCCGATCTCGCCCGCCGGAACCTGTACCCACGGGTATTTCGACACCGTGAACGTCGGCCAGAGCTTGAAACGAACGCCGGGCATAAGCACGTCGGACTGATATCCGGCCTCGCCGCTGAAAGCGATTGGGGTGTCGGTTGTGTTGTGACGGGACGAGAGGCGCCTGACCACCAGGCCCACCTCCGCTGGCCCGATCACGATCACCGACCGTGCGAAGACGTAAAGCGCCATGGCGACTACAACGATTGCGAGCGTCTGGCTTAGGAGCACGAAAATCGCGCCCATCTGTCTGTGCGCGCGGTGTTAGGCCGCGCCCTCCGAAAGGCCGTCTCTAATAGATCCGGTCGATCATTCAGTTATACCCAGGAAACGCCCATGACAACCGCGTCGCGGGCACATTCGAGTGATGCGGGTCGGCATTTCCAAGGAGCTTCATGACTGTTAAGAATATGAAGAAAACGCATCGATACCTACCCCGTCGGGACTCGCTTTCGATATGCCAAACCAGCGCAACAAGTTGCCCCGAGACACGTTTCACCCATTAGGAAGTGGTCGCCTTACCAAGAGCCCTGACCCTCCGGAAGCCATGACTGCTAGTCCTCTCAGAATTATTCTCTTCAACTCCGTGGCGGCAGTAGTTCTTGGTGTTGCGTTGGTTGCCGCCCTAGAAACGTTTTATCCCGGAGATCCAGGGGAGGGACTGTTTGACGTCAAATTGGTCAACGACACGAACGAAGAGATCGTTATTCAAAGACACTGCACCGTAGAACTACGGCCTTGTGAGTTCACAACGTATCGCGACATACTTCCAGCGGGTTCAGCGTGGGTAGCTACAGACAACCGCAATCAGGACCAGGGCTACCGAGCTGTTTCGACGAATGGAAAGGTAGTCGGATGCTTGCCACTTAGGTTCGCCACCATGGCGCAAGGCGCGACGCTGAAACTCCCGAAGGCCTTGGTCCCGTGCTGACGCGGCCATCACATGTCAGCTAAAAGCACGCTATCGCAGATCGGACTCCTTCTAATGCTGCTTGTCCGCGGCGTGCTCATGTGGATCGTCGTTCCAGTTTCTGCTGGTTGGTGGCTGATGGCAATTCCTATCGGCGCAATGAGGGGTAAGCCACATGTTGGCCTGCCCCAGACCATCGGTTGGGCAGATCTGAATCTAATCGCGTTGCTGACTTTAAGACGCCTGACTCCATTCGTCGGCTGGTCGCAAGCCTCGAAAGTTCAACACAGGGTTAACTTGGTGGATCTCGCCTGAGTTGGTTCAGGGCTTCAGCTTCAGGGTTAGGACTTTGAAGCGGCTTAGCTCTAGTTCGATGACGCCCTCATGGACAGCGACCTCCACCCGGTCGCGCTCCAGGAGGTCGCACAGGAAGGCTCGCGATGCCGGCAGCGTCGTGCGAATGCGGGCTGTGCACCTCCGCCCCCATGCCTCGTAAAGCCGCACGATTACCGCGTCCGAATCTTCGGCGCGCTTGATCGCCTCAACGACCACCTGCGGCGTGTCGACCTCGATCAGCGACCTCGACGTGCCGGCTGGCAGGTTGGTCTTGACCAAGCGCAGGGGGGCGTTGAGATCTTCCGCCGCCTGGATCACTCCGGCCTCGCGAAAGGTTCCTGGATGCGGCATCAGCGCGTACGTGAAACGATGCAGTCCCTGGTCGGCCGTCGGATCGGGATGCGTGGGCGAACGCAGCAGTGACAGCCGCATCACCGACCCGTGTATGTCGTATCCATGCTTGCAGTCGCTGAGCAGCGCGACGCCGTAATCGCCATCGCCCAGGTCTGCCCACCGCTGTCCACAAACCTCGAACATCGCGCGCGCCTGCGGCGTGTCCATATGCGTCGGCCGCCGGACGTGTCCGAACTGAACTTCATACGTGGCCTCGCGCGCGCTCACGGTCACAGGAAATGCGACCTTGAGCATCTTGTGCCGCTCGTGCCAGTCGGCTGTGGTCTCGAAACGCAGCACGCGCGAGCCCGCGTCGAGCCTGATGCTCTGTTTGAGGATCGAGTCGCCGAATCTGCGGTCGAAAGTGGCCGTGACGAAGGAGTCGCGATGCTCGATGTCGAGATCCCAGGCATCCCACCGGCGCGGATTGTCGTCGTGGAGCTCGAGCATGTTTCCGGGGCCGCTCAACACCTCACGGTTCGCTTCCTTGTCCCAGATCGACGTCAGCAGGCCGCCGTCGCTCCACTCGACCCGAAGGAATTCGTTTTCCATCGACCCCGTGGAGACTTCTGGTGGCTTGTCGACCACCACCCATCCGCATGGCGGTGCTCCACCGCGGGGGTGCGAGGTCGTATTGAAAATAGCCACGCGGTCGCCATCGCCGGCGATGACCCCGGTCGCTCGATCGGAGACCGCGGTCGCGGTCTCGACCACGTGCGACAGGTCGCGCTCCGTCTCTTCGTACACCCAGTCGATGCTCGAGCCGGGCAGGATGTCGTGGAACTGGTTGAGGAGCAGCGTCTTCCACAAGCCCTCTAGCTCGCTGGACGGATAATCACCCCCGGCCGCCACCGACCACATCTCAGCTTCACGAAGTGCCTGCTGGGCGAGGCGATTCAGTCTCTTCGTCCTCGCCTGTGACGTGTAGGTTCCACGGTGCAGCTCGAAGTACAGTTCGCCGGCCACCGTGGCCAGGCCGGTCGCCTCGGCCGAGGCCGCCTCGAAGAAATCGCCGGCCTGCCCGATGTCCACCCCGAGCCGATGCGCCGACTCGATCATCTCCGGCTGGGGGCCGCCACCACCGTCACCCCAGCCAAACAGATAGAGCGATCGGTTCGAGCTGCCGCCATCCTTGAAGTTGCGGACGCTACGCTCGATGTCTTCAGTGCTGAAGGTGCCGTTGTAGGTGTCGGCGGGTGGGAAATGGGTGAAGATCCGCGGATCCTGGTCTCGTATCCGAACTCCTGCATGAAGAATCGTTTTCCGAGCAGAAGCTGGCGCACCAGCGACTCGCCCGACGGCAGGTTGCAGTCCGCCTCGACCCACATCGCCCCGACCGGCTCCCACTGGCCCGCGGCGACTTTCCTCTTGATGCGGCTGTAGACGTCCGGGTACGACTCCTTCATCCACACGTACTGAGCGGGCTGGGAGGCGGCGAAGACGTAGTCGGGATACGTGTCCATCAGCGCGAGCTGCGTCGACCAGCTGCGGGCGACCTTTCGCTTCGCTTCGCGGATCGGCCACTCCCAGGCGGTGTCGATGTGGGCATGGCCGACGGCGGTGATTCGGTGCGATGGGTCGAGGGCGAAACCATTCATGTCAGGTACCGACGATTCAGCGATCGCGAGCTCCGCGTGCCGGAACGCGAACGCGGGCTCGTGCGCTTCGCGCAGCGCGATCATCGACGGCGCGGGCTCGGCGCCGGCTTCGGTCGCTCGCGGATTAGCCGCCGCTTCGAGGTAGAAGTCGATATCGGGGCCATCGACCGGCAACCAACGGTGATTGGGGTCGACCCCGCGCCACGGTTTGCCGTCCTTCCAGGCGAGCGCCTCGCACGTGAAACCGGTCGGTCCGTCGAAGCCGAGGTCGAAAACGGCGATCACGCTCCGCCCCGCCCACGACTCCGGCACCCGGCCGCGCACGTGGAACCAGGTCGTGCTCCACGGCGGACCCCATGCATCGCCCGAGTGGAACGGCGCGAAATGCGCGCGAATGGCGTCCGCATACGCGATCGGCTCGCCACGAACGCAGAAGACGGTCAGCTCGAGAGGCCTCGACTTCTCCTCAGTCACCCTTCACCCCGCCCAGGGTGATGCCGCTCACGAAGTGTTTCTGCACGGCCAGGAAAGCGAGGGTGATAGGACCGATTGCGAGGACCGCAATCGCCATCTGAGCCGACAGCGCTGGGATCTGGACGCCGAACGCCTGGCTGCTCGTCTGCAGGATGGCGATGTTGGTCGAGATCTGATAGAGCAGGTACTGAAGCGGTACCAGGGCGGGGTTGTTGATGAAGAGCAGGGCGAGGTACCAGTCATTCCAGTACGCGAGCGCGCAAAACAAGGCCACGGTCGCCAGTGCCGGCCGCGAGAGCGGGACGACGATCTGGAAGAAGATCCGCCACTCTCCCGCGCCGTCCACCTTGGCAGCGTCGATGAGCTCGCGAGGGAGCGCCGAGAAGTACGCCCTCAGCAGCAGCACATACCAGGGCATCACGAGGTAGGGAAGGATCAGCGCCCACAGCGTGTCCTGGATCTGCAGGTAGTGAGTGACGAGGATGTACAGAGGTACAAGGCCGCCGCTGAACAGCAGGGTGAAGAACACGACGAACGAGAGCGGTCGGCGCAGCGAGAAGTCAGTCCGCGACAGCGGATAGGCCAGCATCGCCATGATCAACACTCCGGCGCCCGTGCCGACAAGCGTCACGGTGATCGTCACTGCATAGGCGCTCAGGATCTGGCTCGGGTCGTTGAGGATGTACTGGTAGGCGGCGAAGGTCACCGTTCGCGGGACCAGCGAGAACCCATAGTTGCTGATGTCGGCCTCGGACGACAGCGATGCCGAGATGAGCAGGAATAACGGGACCAGGAACAGGAAGCTAAGGATCAGCAGGCCTGCATGTACCGCGAGCTGGCCCGCGCGCGGACGCCGGTACCGTCCCTGCCCCTGCCGGAGCTGCGGCACTCGCGCCGCCTGCAGCACCGCGGATGGGTTAGAAGAGAGCACTCGAAGGCTCGGTGCGGCGCACCATCCAGTTCGACAGCAGCACCAGGAAGAAACCGACCACGGCCTGAAACGTGCCCGCGGCCGATGCCATGCCGACGTCCCCGATCGTCGTCAGCGTGCGGTAGACGTAGGTGTCGATGACGTCGGTGGTCGGGTAGAGCTCGGGCGCGTTGCGCGTCACCTGGTAGAAGAGTCCGAAGTCGGCATAGAAGATCCTGCCAATCGAGAGCAGGACGTTGATGATGATCAGGGGCCTGAGCAGCGGCAGGGTGATGTGCCAGATCTTCTGCCATGCGTTGGCTCCGTCGAGGCTGGCCGCCTCGTAGTACTCGGGGTTGATCGCGATCATCCCGGCCAGGTAGACGATGCTCCAGAAGCCGCCGTTCTTCCAAACGGTCACGAGGGTGAGGATCACGGGCCAGTCCTGCGGCGACTCGTACCAGTTGACGGCGTGGCCGCCCAGTCCCATCAGAGTGTGATTGACGAGGCCGTTGGTGGTGTTGAGGAGCGCGAAGACGAAGTAGTTGATGATCACGTACGAAAAGAGGTACGGAAAGAAGAGCGTCGATTGGTAAAACCTCGTCAACCAGCGATTCGAGCCCTGCACTTCCTTGAGCAGGAGGGCGATCCCCAGCGCCACGACGAGCACGCTCACGATGAAAAGCCCGTTCATGAACAGGGTGTTGAAGACGATTCGCCGCGCGTCGTCGGTCTGAAACAGGTAATAGAAGTTCTTCAGGCCGACCCAGCGGCTGCCCAGCACTCCCTGGTAGGCGCGGTAGTCCTTGAAGGCGATGATGATGCCGAACATCGGGAGGTAGGCGAAGACGAAAAGGACGATCAGCCCGGGGGCCATCATCATGAGCAGCGCCCCGTTTCTTTTCCAGATCCCTGGCCTCAGCCTCCCTACCCTGCGGGCTCGGGAACGGACGATCAGGGTCGATCTAGAGGTTGAGTTCACACGGGGGAGTCGTCGGCGGCAGCGGCCCTGGACGGCCGCGACGCTTCCGACTCACTCTCGACGATGGTCATCGGGACCATGATCACCTGCCGCTCCTCACCTAATGAGCGAGTTGTGCGCGCGATCAGCAACCTGGTCGCCTCAGCCCCGAGCGTCTCTCCGGAATGGACGGCGGCCAGCGAGTAGTAGGGAGCGTACGGCGTCGGCGGCTTGTGGCTGAAGGTGGCGATCTCCCCGGTCCACTGGATCGACGATGAGCGTTTGCGGTCGGACCCGGATACCGCAAGCACCGAGTGGCTGAGGATCAGAAGGTCATAGGTGACCCTCTCGAGCACGTCGTCGTTCAGGGTGAGCAAGGCATCCGGTTGCAGTTGAGCAAGACGTTTGCCCAGGCGTTCCCGCGCTGACACATCGCTCAAAAGCTCATCGGGCCGGTGGAAGGATTGGTACACGTCGAGCCACAGCAGGTCTTCGTTGTAGGGAAGACCTGCTTCCTGTAGCGCGCGGCGGTATCCGCTCAACCGGTGGTTGACGCTGGTCGCTTCGACCTCGAAATACGAGACGACGGCGATCCGACGCCGGCCACGCTGCAGCAGCCTGCTGGTCAGCTCATAGCCCGCGATCTCGTCGTCGAAGACGACACGGTCGGTGTCGATCTGCGGGTAATAGCGGTCGACCATGACCAGCGGGAACCGCTTCTCCTGCAGCTCTTCGTACAGCGCCTGGTTCCGGTACCTGTGGTGCGGAAACACGATGATTCCGGCGACATTGCGGGCGATCGCCTCCTTGATGTGCTGAGCCTCGTCGTCGTCGGTGTCGTATGAGCTGATGACCTGCAGGTCGTACTGATTCTCGGCCGCCGTCCGGGCGATGCCCATGAGCACGTGGAAGAGATAGGGGTGATCGAGCTGGTGGCAGATGAAGGCGACAGAGCGTCGCTGGCTGCTGGGGCGATCCGCGGGATGTGTCACCACGGTTCCGCGCCCTTGCTGGCGCTTGATGTGGTGCTCGCGCGACAGCTCGTTGAGCGCTTTGATGATGGTGATCCGGCTGACGCCGTAGTCTTCGGTCAGCTGGCGTTCAGCGGGCAGGAAGCTCCCGGGTGGAAACTCGCCGCCCTGGATCCGCTCCAACAGGGACGCGTACACCTGGTAGTAGAGCGGCAGCGGGTTGCCAGGGTCGACGGTCCAGACTCTGGGCTCGCTCATCGGGCTAGGTGATGGTAAGCGGGCGACCGCACGAATCTCAGTCGCCCGCCAGGGAGGAGAAATCGGCCTACTTGGATGCTTTCCAAGTGTCGAGCTGGTGCTGGATCTCGGAGATGACCTTGTCGACGCCGGCGTCTTTCAGCTTGCTCAGGTAGTTGCTCAATCCGGAGCCCGGGTTGGCGCGGCCCATGATCAACGGGTACCCGTACTGTTGCTGTGCCTTCTGCACCTGGGCCAGCTCAGTCTTGACGTTGGTCGGATCGAATGCGAAGCCCAGAGCCTTCGAAGGTATCGCAGTCTGGTTGTCCTTGAGCGACAGGGGCCATGCCCCCACTGTGTCCTCTGATGAGTAGAAGTCGTTGAAGAGGTCCCCGAACATCCACGAGGTCTGCGGGTTGTAGCGGTCGTTGCTCGGCGTCACACCGGAGGGGAAGCCAACCACTGCGTTCTTGGCGTCGGTGACGACGTAGTGCGTGCCCTCGATACCGCGGCAGATCAGTCGGTAGACCTCGACGTCGGTGTTGAGCGCTTCGAGAAGCGTCATCGCCGCTTCGGGATGCTTCGAGGTGCTGCTGATGTTGTTCATCGTCGCGATGATGCCGCCGGTCGTCAGCACCAGCGGGCCGAGGCCTTTGGCGACGAAGTCGAATCCGTACGTCGCTTTGAGCTGACCGGTGGAGTCACGGTGGACGACGTCGATCTCTACCGCGTATTGGCCCGCGCGCCAGTTCGCGGTGGCCTGCTCGCCCGGCGGGTCGACGGGGTAGTAGCCGGCCTGGAACCACTGTCGGGCCAGCTGCACCTGCTTCTGAAACTCGGGCAGCGTCGCGATGTTGACGACCTTGAGGCTTGGATCGTCGGCCTTCACGCCGATGACGCCGGCGTCGGTGGAGACGCCGTCCACGATCTCGTAGCCGAGATATGCCGCGCTGTAGGGCCCGCCCTTGTCGGCGATCTGGGCGATGCCGATCGGCGTGACCTTCGGCTCACCCGCCTTCACTGCCGCCAGGAACGGGGTCAGGTCGTCGAAGGTGTTCACCTTCGTGAGGTCGAGGCCGTACTTGTCGGCGAGGTCCTTGCGAACCCGCGGCCCGATCGGCCGGGTCCAGGGCTGCTGGTTGAGGACGCCGTAGATCTTGCCGTTGACCTTGGTCGCCTGCCAGGACTGGACGGTCATGCTCGCGTAAGTTTTCGGCGCGTACTTGTGGAGCAGGTCGTCGAGCGGCTTGAGGGCGCCCTGAGCGACGTTCACGTAGTAGTTGTTGACCCATGGCACCGAGTAGACGATGTCCTGGATGTCGCCGCCGGCGACCGCGAGCTTCTGCTTCTGGTCATAAGCCCCGAAGTCGATCGGGTTGAGCTTGATGGTCACCCCGTACTTCGGCTTGAGGATCTTGTTCATCGCGTCTTGGACGAGCGCGCTGTCGGGCACCGGCGTGAAAGTCGGGTAGGTGTAGCTGACCTCGGTGGTGGAGGTCGGGCCTGACTTCGCAAACCAGTCGCAGGCCGACAGCAACGGGCCCGCGGTCACGGTGGCCCCTCCAGCAAGGAGGACCTTCCCTCCCTGGACCAAGAACCTCCGACGAGAAAATTCCTCGGGCATCGGTCTCTCCTTTACTCCGACCAGGCCAGAATATGGACTCGAGTCGTGGACCTGAGAATATGTTGATATATCCAATCAAACATCCGATGTCTTGTCAAGGCCTTATTTCCGGAGTCTCCCTCTCCGCTATGGGGAGAGGGTTGGGGAGAGGGGCTACCTTCTATTGGGTGAACGTTCGCATCGAATCGGCCGCTGAAGCAACCCCTGAGCTGCAGAAGGCGCTGGCGGCGTTGATGCCACAGCTGAATCCCTCATTACAGGTGCCTAGCCTCGACCATCTGAAGGCGATGGTCGCTGATCCCGCGGTCACGCTCCTGCTCGCGCGCGATGGGTCTGAGATCTTGGGCACTGCGGCGGTGGTCGTCTACACGACGCCGATCTGGGTCAAGGCGCGGATCGAGGATGTGGTCGTGGACCAGGCGGCGCGAGGACGGGGCGTCGGCGAGGCGCTAGTCAAAGAATGCATCGAGGTGGCCCGCCATCGTGGGGCCGCCGTCGTCGAACTGCAGAGCGCGCGCTCACGCGAAGCGGCGAACCGCCTCTATCCGCGTCTTGGCTTTGAGCTGCGCGACAGCAACGTCTATCGCTTGACGCTCCGCTAGCTCTGGCGCAGAGAGGCGAGCAGGTTCTCGAGGCGCGTCACCGTGTCGGACAGGGTCGCGAACGCCGACTGCACCGGCTCCGCCGACGACATGTCCACGCCCGCGAGCTTCAATCCCTCCAGCGGATACATCGAACCCCCGCTCTTGAGAAATGCGATGTAGGACTGCGCGGCGCCTTCATCACCGCCGGCCACCCGGCCGGCCAGGTGGTGGGCGCCGGCGATGCCGGTCGCGTATTGATAGACGTAGAAGTTGCTGTACAGGTGGGTGTGGAACTGCGCCCAGGTCGAGCCGGCCCGGTCGCGATCGGGCCCGCTGATGTCGACCTCGTCGCCGTAGACCTCGGCCATGAGGTCGGCCGTGAGATCGGTCAGGTATGCGGCTGTGATGGGAATACCCCGCTCCACTCGCTCGTGCAGCTCGAGCTCGAGCCGCGCCAGCGTCGGCATGATGAAGAAGTAGCGATAGAAGTTCGCCATCGCCTCTTCGAGAACTTCGATCTGGAACTCGGGGTCCTTCTGGGTTTCGAGCAGGTGGCGCCGCGTGAGCGCCTGGTGCATGTTTGACGCCACCTCTGCCTGGAACAACCCGTAGTTCGAGTAGACGAAAGGCTGCGTCGAGCGTGCGTAATGCGAATGCATCGAGTGGCCGAGCTCGTGCGCGAGGGTGCTCATGGCGAAGATGTCGTCGCTGTAGCTCATGAATATGAAAGGAAACGTGTCGGGAACCCCGGTTGAAAAAGCTCCCATCCGCTTGCCCTTGTTCGGGTAGATGTCCACCCAGCGATCGTCGAGCGCGCCTTTCCGAAGTATCCGCACGTACTCATCACCAAGCGGGGCCACTCCGGCCGCGACCCATTCGACCGCCTGCTCATAAGGCACCTGCAGCCTCGTGCTCTGAAGCGGCGCCCGTGTGTCGTAGGCCTTGAGCTTGTCGACGCCTTGCACCCGGCGCCGAAGGCGCCAGTACCGATGCCAGGTGCCCACGTTGTCGGTGAACGCCTGGATGATGTTGTGGAACACCTCGAGCGGGATGAACGCCGGCTCGAGGGCCGCGTGGAGCGACGACCTGTAGCCGCGGGCGCGCGCGTAGAACACGTCGCGCTTGATGCCCGCCGAGAGACTCGTGGCCATCGTGTTCTGAAGTGCGAGGTGCGCGTCGGCGTAGCTCTCGTAAGCGGTGCGCCTGATGGAAGGATCCGGGCTGTTGAGCAGCGCGCCGATGGTGCCCTGCGCGACCTCCTCAGGACCTTCGGCGCCGATCGCGGGCGGAAACTTCATGTCGGCGTTGGCGAGCACGCTGTGCGAGGAGACGGCACTGGCCAGCGGGTCTGAGACCTGCGTGAGGATCTCCTCCACCTCCGGCGATCGCAAGTGTGCCTGCAGCCTTTCGAGACGATCGAAGTAGTGGCCCAGGTGCGCCAGTCGCTGTGACGCCACCGCCCATTGGCGCAGCTTCGGAAAGCCGATAGCGATCATTTCCGGCATCGCGAACGACATCGCCGCCCCGAGCTGTGCCGCCGCTGTCCGCGTGCGGTCGGTGCGGGCGACCGCGGCCTGATCGCCAACGTCCACCGAGTAGGACATCGTGCTGTAGACGGTTACCTTGCCGAACAGGCGCTGAACCCGTTCGGTGGCGTCGAACCAGTCGGCGAGCGTTTCGGGGGAGTCGCCGAGGTGCCCTTTGAACTCCGCCAGGTCGGGCAGCCGTGCGAGCACGGTCTCGACGGCTGCTTCCCATGCGGCCGCATCGGGAAAGACGCTTTGTGCGTCCCAAGTGAAGCGCTTGTCCACCTCAGCCCGGGTGGGCAGCGTCTTGGCCACTTCGCTTAAGGGTAACTGGTGGCCCGGTTTCGGCTCCGCAGCAGATTCGCGGCATCGGCGGCCGGAGCCGAGGAGAGGGTGGCGCAAGGAGGAGCGCATCACGTAGATGCGTGACGACGCGGCGCCGGGCCCCTCGACGCTGGCTTCAGTGCCGAAGGCACCCGGCCGCCTAGGCCGCGAAGATGCAAGGACTCCGAATCCGGGCCACCAGCAGTCATACCATTGGGCGCATGCCACGAACGCGAGCCAACGGGATCGACATCGAGTACGACACGTTTGGGGATCCGAAAGACGCACCGCTCCTGCTCGTGATGGGGCTCGGCGCTCAGATGATCAGTTGGGAGGAGGACTTCTGCGAGCAGCTGGCCGCCCGCGGTTTTTATGTCATCCGCTACGACAATCGCGACACCGGCCTCTCTACACGAATGGAGGCGGCGGGCCCGCCGGACATGGCTGCGGCGCTGAGCGGCAACCCCAAACCTGCATATCGACTCGATGACATGGCCGACGATGGTGTCGGATTGCTCGACGCCCTGGGCATCAAAGCCGCGCACATCGTCGGCGCGTCGATGGGAGGTTTCATCGCGCAGCTGATTGCGATCAACCATCCGAGCCGCACACTTTCGCTGACGTCGATCATGTCCGGTCCGAGCATGCGCGAAGGCATCCCTCCGACGCCAGAAGGCAGCGCCGTGTTGCTGGCCAAGCCATCGTCGAACCGCGAAGAGAGCATCGAGCTGACCCTGTGGGGCCGCCGGGCGCTGGTCGGACCGGGTGATCCTTTTGATGAGAAGTTCGAGCGCGCGAAGGCTGTGCGCGCGGTCGATCGTGCCTACTACCCGGTTGGGGCCGGCAGGCAGCTCGTGGCGATCCTGGCCGCAGAGGATCGGCTCGAGCGGTTGCAAGGGGTCCGTGTTCCGACGCTGGTGATTCACGGCACCGACGATGTTTTGGTGCCCCTCGAGAACGGTCGCAGGGTGGCCGCCGCAGTGCCCGGCGCCATGCTGCTCGAGCTCGAGGGGATGGGCCACGATCTGCCCAGGCGCGTCTGGCCCCAGATCATCGACGCCATCGCCGACACGGCCGACACGGCAGACGCTGTCCAGCCGGGCGCCGCGTGGTCTACCTGACAGGCGGCAGCCTCGACGGCATCAGCCCGGCGCTGGCTTTTCTCGCCGGCCTCGTTTCGTTCGTGTCGCCTTGCGTGCTGCCGCTAGTGCCCGCCTACCTGGCGTATCTGGGCGCGCGGGCCGGTGCGCAAACGGTGACAGTCAGTGGCGGCGGTGGCGTCGCCACCTCCGCGCCCGGTTCACAATCACTGCCGGTCGCGACCGCCGGCCTCGGCTTCGTCGCCGGGCTCTCGCTCGTGTTCATCCTCTTCTTTTATCTCTTCTCGCTCGCCGTCCAGCCGGTTCGGGCCTACGTGCCGGTCGTAGCGGGGGTGGTCGTCATCGTATTCGCGCTGCACGTTGCCGGCCTTATCCGGATCCCGTTCCTGGAGCGCGAGTACCGCGTGATGGATCGGGCGCCCTCGAGGGGCGGCGTCGCCGGCGGCTTCTTGCTCGGCATGGGCTTTGCCAGTGGGTGGACGCCGTGCATCGGCCTGACGCTGGGCGCGGTGCTCAGCTCGGCGGTCACGACCGGGACGACGGCGCAGGGCCTGGTCTTGATGGTCGCCTACTGCATAGGCCTCGGCCTTCCGTTCGTCGTGCTCGCGTTCGCGCTGGAGAGCACGCGACCGCTGGTACGAGTCATCAACAGCCATCGTCGTGCGATCGACCTCGTCTCGGCGGCGGTGCTGCTTGCTATGGGCCTGCTGTTGCTGACCAACAAGCTGGCGGTGCTGTCGGCGGGCATCACACAACTGGTCCCGTCGTGGCCGTCCCCGACGCTCTGATCTAAATCCCGAAATAGCCGCGCCGGCTGAAGATCATCGGCGACCGGCTGGTGTCGTGGTCGCCCTCGATCACGTTGCCGATCAGGATCCAGTGGTCGCCCGCCTCGATGGTCTCTTTCAACGTGCACACGGCATAGCCGACGGCGTCTTCTTCGAGGATGGGCCCGCCGTGGGCCGACTCCGGACGCCTCCACGCGATCCCATCGAACTTGTCTGTCAGCTTGGTCGCCATTCGCCGGGCAAGCTGCTCACGGCCCGCGGCGAGGATGTTGGCCGTGAAGCCGCCGGCGTGCTGGAGCGCCGGGAGCGTGTTCGAGGTCTTGTCGATGCAGGCGAGCGCCAGGGGAGGCTCCAGAGAGACGGCGCAGAAGGCGCTCACGGTGAGGCCGCGGGGGAGGGAGTCCTCGCCGAACGCCGTGAGGACCACGACGCCGCTTGGAAAGCTGGCCATGACCTCGCGGAATCGCTGAGCGTCCAAATCCGACGCGATCTTAACAACGAACACTTGTTTGTAAGTTGGGAAGCGATCAAAATTAGTGGCGTGGGGGACGTTCTCGACCTCTTTGCACCGGCGACCAGGGACTGGTTTCGCGATGCTTTCGCGGAGCCGACCCAGGTCCAGGAGCGCGGCTGGCGTGAGGTGGCCGCGGGCCGCCACGTGCTCATGGCCGCGCCCACCGGCAGTGGCAAGACGCTGGCCGCATTCCTGTGGTGCCTCGATCGCCTTACGACGGAGCCGGCGCCGGCCGAGTCGGAGAGGTGTCGCGTCCTCTATGTGTCTCCGCTGAAAGCGCTCGCCCACGACGTCGACCGCAACCTTCGCTCGCCACTCGTCGGTATCCGCCACCAGATCGAGTCGGCCGGCGCCGTCGCGCCGGATATCACTGCCGCCATCCGCACCGGCGACACGCCGACCGAGGTACGTCGCTCGATGGAGCGCCACCCGCCTGACATCCTCATCACCACCCCCGAGTCGCTCTACCTCATCCTCACCAGTGCAGCGCGGCGGATCCTCGCGTCGGTCAGGTGGCTCATCGTCGATGAGATCCATTCCGTCGCCGCGACCAAGCGCGGCTCCCATCTGGCGCTGAGCCTCGAGCGTCTATCGGCGCTGACGAAAGTCGAGCCCCAGCGCATCGGTCTCTCCGCCACGCAGCGTCCGCTCGAGGAGGTGGCGAAGTTCCTCGGTGGTTCCGGACGCGACGTCGCCATCGTCGACGCCGGCCGGCTCAAGACAATGGAGGTGAAAGTCGAGGTTCCGGTCGAGGACATGTCCCAGCTCAAGTCGTACGACGACTCCGGACAGTCCTCGAACAGCATCTGGCCGGCCATCTATCCGCGCCTACTGCAGCTCATTCAAGACCATCGCTCGACCATCGTCTTCGTCAACTCCCGGCGCCTCGCCGAACGAATTGCAGCGCGCATCAATGAGCTCGCGGAGGCGGACCTGGTTCGCGCCCACCACGGCTCCATCGCGCGCGAGCAACGGCTGCTCATCGAGGACCAGCTCAAGGCCGGCACTCTTCGCGGGCTCGTTGCGACCTCAACCCTCGAGCTGGGCATCGACATGGGCGCGGTCGACCTCGTGCTGCAGGTCGAGGCACCTCCGAGCGTCGCGGCCGGCATCCAGCGGGTGGGCCGTGCTGGGCACTCCGTGGGCGAGATCTCGCGCGGAGTGATCATCCCGAAATTTCGGGGCGACCTGCTCGAGTCGGCGGCCGTGGTGGAGGGGATGCTCGAGGGCCGCATCGAATCGACGACCGTCCCGCGCATGCCGCTCGACGTCCTCGCGCAGCAGGTGGTCGCGATGTGCGCCATGGACGAGTGGCGTGTCGACGACCTGGCCGCGGTGGTCCGCCGGGCATACCCGTACAGCGAGCTGGGTCCGCGTTCGCTCGACTCCGTGCTCGACATGCTCAGCGGCCGCTATCCGTCCGACGAGTTCGCGGAGCTGCGGCCGCGCATCGTGTGGGACCGTGTCGCGGGTACGGTTCGAGGTCGCGCGGGGGCGCAGCGGCTGGCCGTCACGAATCCAGGCACCATCCCAGACCGTGGTCTTTACACCGTCAACCTGGTCGAGGACGGACGGCGGGTTGGCGAGCTCGATGAGGAGATGGTCTACGAGAGCCGTGTCGGCGAGACCTTCGTCCTCGGCGCGTCCACATGGCGGATCGCCGAGATCACTCCCTCACAGGTCCTGGTCACTCCGGCGCCTGGTGAGCCGGGCAAGATCGCGTTCTGGAAGGCGGACGCTCCAAGCCGGCCCGCAGAGCTCGGTCTCGCGCTGGGGAAGATGGTTCGGGAGCTGCGCGCCGTACCGCGCGTGGCGGCCGAGAAGCGCCTGAGAGAGCGAGCCGGGTTCGACGATCGCGCCATCAAGAACCTGCTCACTTATCTCGACGACCAGGCCGCGGCCACAGGCGCGGTGCCCGACGACCGGACGGTTGTGGTCGAGCGGTTCCGCGACGAGATCGGTGACTGGCGAGTGTGCCTTCACACTCCGCTCGGCGGCCGGGTGCACGCGCCGCTGGCGCTGGCCCTGGAGGCACGTTTACACGACCGGTTGGGAGTCGATGCGCGCGCCCTGTGGACGGACGATGGGATCGCTCTTCATCTTCCCGACGTCGAGACGCCTCCGGGCCTTGACGAGCTCATTCTCGACCCAGAGGAGGTGGAGGCGCTCGTCGCCGCCGAGCTGCCGGGCTCAGCCCTGTTCGCTGGACGCTTCCGCGAAAACGCCGCGCGTTCGCTGCTCCTGCCGCGCCGGCGGCCCGGCCAGAGAACGCCCTTGTGGCAGCAGCGGATGCGGAGCGCCAACCTGCTGCAGGTGGCGGGGCAGTATGCCGACTTTCCGATCCTGGCCGAAACCTGGCGCGAATGTATGAGCGACCACTTCGACATGCCGGCGCTTGCGACGCTCCTGCGCTCGATCCGCTCGCGTGAGGTGAGGGTGGTCGCCGTCGACACCGAGCGCGCGTCGCCGTTTGCATTTTCTCTTCTTTTCTCCTACGTCGCGGAGTTCATGTATGAAGGCGACTCGCCGCTCGCCGAGCGGCGCGCGCAAGCGCTGGCGCTGGATCGAGAGCTCCTGGCCGAGCTTCTGGGCAGCGAGGATCTGCGTGAGCTCCTCGATCCCGTCTCCATCGCCGCGGTGGAGCTTGAGCTTCAAGGATTGCTACCGGAGAGGTTTCCGCGCGACGCGGATGAAGCCCATGACCTCCTGGTCCGGCTGGGCGATCTCAACGATCGCGAAGCCGCGGACCGAGGCGTCGCGATGGAATGGCTCCATGAGCTGGAGCGTGAGCGCCGGGCCGTGACTGTTCGCATAGCCGGCGAGCCGCGATGGATAGCGGCAGACGACGCAGGCCGATACCGCGAAGCTCTTGGCGTGACCCTCCCGGTTGGGTTGCCTGATGCGTACCTCGAACCTGGCGCCGAGCCGCTCGTCTCGCTGCTCCGGCGTTGGGCACGGACCCACGTCCCATTCGTCGCCGCGGATGTCGTGGCTCGGTGGAACCTCGCGAGCGCGGCCGTCGATGGTGCCCTCGCGCAGCTCATCGCACGCGGCGATGTGATCGCCGGCGAGTTTCACCCCGCCGCCCATGGAAGAGAGCTGTGCCACCCGGAGGTCTTGCGCATGCTGCGCCGGCGCTCGCTCGCGGCGCTGCGGCGCGAAGTCGAATCCGTCCCGCCCGAGACTCTCGCGCGATTCCTTCCTGCGTGGCACGGCATCGGGGCCCGGGCAAGTGGAGTGGATCGACTGCTTGAGATCGTGTTCCAGCTGCAGGGCGCGGCGTTGCCCGCGAGCGTCATCGAACGCGACGTCATCGCCAGCCGCGTCGCCGGCTACAACCCGCGTCTCCTCGATGAGCTCGTGTCGATGGGTGAGGTGGTCTGGGTTGGCCGAGGCTCGCTTGGATCTACCGATGGGCGTGTAGCCCTTTACCTTCGCGGCGACGCGCCGCGTCTCGTGCCGGATGCGACTGATGCACCGAGTGAGGCGCTGCATGAGCGCCTGCGCGAACATATGCGCGCACGAGGCGCTACGTTCTTCCGCGATCTCTACGCGGCGTGCGGAGGCGGCGACGAGGAGGCCATGCTCGACGCCCTTTGGGACCTGGTCTGGGCAGGCGAGGTCACCAACGACACGTTCGCGCCGCTGCGGCTCCTCGGACCGGCGGCGCGCCGGCTCGCCCACCGACCACGGTTGCCGCGCCTGACCCAGCCTCGAGCTTCAGGCCGATGGTCGCTCGTCACGGACCTCGTCGGCTCAGGCGCGAACCCGACGGAGCGGCTCCACGCGGCCGCGGGCGTTCTCCTCCAGCGCTACGGCGTCCTGACTCGCGAGTCGGTGGCAGGGGAGGGATGGCCAGGCGGATTCGCGGGTCTGTATCCGGTGCTGCGCGCGATGGAGGAGTCGGGTCGAATCCGGCGCGGCTACTTCGTCGAGGGCCTGGGCGGCTCGCAGTTCGCATTGCCAGGAGCAGTCGACAGGCTGCGAGCTCTCCGCGAGCAGGACGGCGGCGTGATCGCCCTCGCGGCGTGCGACCCGGCCAACTCGTATGGGTCGGTTCTGGCATGGCCTCGCTCCGACGGACGGATGGCGCGCGCCGCCGGCGCCTACTGCGTGCTGGACGGGGGGAAGCTCGTCCTTTACCTCG
>WNFO01000468.1_pt1 | contig 32914 bp, 30 predicted proteins | sample 5400251 | NCBI WGS metagenome assembly WNFO01 (sample SAMN13153354, study PRJNA577476) | soil metagenome | isolation source: 100 cm saprolite under Madrone tree | place: USA:California | collected 2016-06-14
CCGGATGCATCGTCGGCCGCACAGGCCATTTATGCCACGGCGCCCCCGCGGCTCCTGCAGATACGCACGCTGGTGGCTGACGCCGGACGGCAGACGTCGATTGGCTCGGGCTTTCTGGTTTCTCCGGATGGGCTTGCGATCACCAATTATCACGTGGTCTCGCAGGTCGCGCTCGAGCCGAAGACCTATCGGCTTGAATATGCGGCGGCCGATGGCAGTCATGGCGATGTCAGCCTGTTAGGGGTCGACCTGCCAAACGACCTCGCGATCATTCGCCTCGACAAGCATGATGCGCCTTACTTTGGCTTCGACGAAGCTGCGATGGCGGGCGGCCTGCCGCAGGGCGAACGCCTCTATTCCATGGGTAATCCGCTCGACCTTGGCTTCACCATCAGCGAGGGCACCTATAACGGCCTGGTGGGGCACAGCTACAACGAGCGCATCCACTTCACCGGGGCGCTCAATCCCGGCATGAGCGGTGGGCCGACCGTCACGGCCGACGGCCTTATCGTCGGCATCAACGTCGCCACGCGGAGGGGCGGCCAGCTCGTGAGCTTCCTGGTGCCGGCGCGTTTTGCGGCGGCACTGCTGCAGCGGGTTCGCGAGCATGAGATGCCGCCGGACTTGCATGCCGAGATCGCGCGACAGCTCGCCGCGTGGCAGTCCGGACTCTACAAATCGTTCGGCGGGGAGGGATTTCGTTCGACCATCGTGGGGCCCTACCGGGCGCCCGAGACGATGGCGCCGTGGTTCGATTGCTGGGCGCAGACCAACGCCGGCGCCACGCCGAAGCCGCGCGCCAGCATCAATTCGACCAACTGCGCGAGCGATACCGGCTTGTTTGTGGCCGCAGATCTCAACACCGGCGCCATCCAGCTCAGTCATTCGTATGTCCGGACCATTGACCTCAATCAGTTCCAGCTTGCGACCGTTCTGACGCAGCTAAGCCAGCCGCGTCTGGTCGGCGGTGGACCATTCCGCAAGTGGTACACGCCGGAGCGCTGCCACGAGGACTTTGTCAGCGCCGCACCGGCGCCGGACCACCCGCCGCTTCGAGTGATCTGGTGCGCGCAGGCCTATCGCGAATTCGAGGGGCTCTATGATGTGGCGTTGATCGCCGTCACCCAGGACCACGGCAGCGAGGCGCTGGTCTCGCGCTTGAGCCTGCAGGCGGTGGGCTACGACGACGCCATGGCGCTCGGCAAGCGCTTTCTCGAAGCGGTGCAGGTGACCAAATGATCTGGATCGAGATCCTGTCGCGCCACCGCGACGTTACGGCCCGTTTTCGGATTGCCGGTCCGGAAGCTTCCGTCGGCCGCGGCTATGATAACGACGTCATCGTCGATGATCCCTATGTTGCCGCCCAGCACCTGCGCATCTTTCGCGACGAGAGCGGGCAACTCGTCGCCGAGGACATGGGCAGCGCCAATGGCCTATTCCTTGACGGCGGCAAAAGCCGACAGGCGCGCATTGTTGTCGACGGCAGCCATCCGATCCGCATCGGCCAGACCTTTTTGCGCATCCGCGAGACCAGCCATGCGGTCGAGCGCGAGCGTGTGGCGCGACCGGAGCGGCGGATTTTCCCGATCGCCCTGGCCGCAGCACTTGGCGTGGCGATACTGGGATTCGATACGGTCAAGGTGTGGCTCACCCAGACCTCCGAGCCGAGGGTTTCCAGCTATCTGACGCCGCTGCTGGTGATTGCCGCCACCGTGCTTGCGTGGGTTGGCGTGTGGGCGCTGCTGACGCGCATATTCTCCGGCCACTCCCGTTTTCTACGCAATCTGATCATTGCGCAGGTGGGCATTCTCGCTTTCTCGCTCTACGACCAGGGTGCACGGTTCTCCGCCTTCGCATGGACTTGGTCGACGGCCAGCAGCTACCAATATGTCGCCGCATGGTCGGTCGTTGCGATCGTGTGCTTCCTGCATCTGCGCGAGGTCGGCCCGGCCCGGCTGTTGTTCAAGGGCGCTCTGATAACGACGCTGCTCGCGGCAGCGATTGCGGTGCAGACGCTGCAGCGATCGGAGGCCTTTTCCGACTCCGGCCGGCAAAACACGGCAAGCCTGCTGATGCCACCAGCGCTTCGGCTGGTCCCGCTGCGCGACGAAAGCGCATACTTCGGCGAAATCGCCAAGCTCAAGACGACGCTTGATGGCGATCGCACCGAGGCCAGGGCTGACGAGGCCGGCCGGTAAGTCGCGCAAGAAGGTCAGAATACGAAACGACCTTCGTCTACGCGCAACGTCTGTTTCGCGGGGACCCTGGAAAAGCGCCAGCAGGGTGGCTCGGCTCGTAGCGGCGTCCCCAGGCGGAACCGGCTGCCGGCGGGGGAAGGACAGGGCTTCCACGCCAACACCACGCTTTTCACGGCCTGCGGCGGGCCTTCGCTGATGCCACGCCGGCTATTGCGCGGATCCGATGTGTATCATAGTATGCAACTATACACATGGCAGGATCGCCGATGCGCACTAATATTGATATCGATGACGCGCTAATGGCAGAAGCCCAGGCGGCTTCCGGTCACGCCACGAAGAAGCAGACGGTGGAACAGGCGCTCCGTTTGATGATCAGGCTGCGACGGCAGCAGGAGGCCAGCGCGGCTTTCGGCAAATACCGCTGGCGCGGCAATCTCGCTCGGAGCCGCAAAGGGCGAGGGATCAGTTGATCGTCGTCGACAGTAGCGTCTGGATCGACTTCCTCAATGGCCGGAATGCGCCCCATGTGCGGCGACTTCGCGCGGCCCTGGGTACGGACGAGATCATTGTTGGGGATCTGATGCTTTGCGAGGTGCTTCAAGGCCTTGACAGCGAGCGAGCGGCTCGAGAGGTCGAGGCCCTGCTACGGCGCTTCGACATAGCGCCCATGGCCGGCGACCCGATTGCCGTTGCGGCGGCCCGCAATTTCCGTTCTCTGCGCAAGCGCGGCATCACCGTCCGCAAGACCATCGACCTGCTGATCGGCACCTGGTGCATCGAGAACCGCAGGCCATTGCTGCACAATGACAGCGATTTCCGGCCGATGGCACGGCATCTTGGGCTGATCGAAGCGCCGATGACAGCGTGAATGTGGGTAGAACCGGAGCCCTATCGGGGGCAGCCTGAGGCTTACTCACCCGGGGTCCTGAAAAACGGCCCAATTTCCTTGCTTCTCGCCAAAATCCGGCTATATACCGCGCCATCTCACACGGAAACATGGCTCAAAAGGCCGTCCGGTGGCAACCGGGCCATAAGGCTCGTTTGCTCACACGTTTCCGGAGGAACCAACCGGAGAATTTCACTATGGCGCTTCCCGATTTCTCTATGCGTCAGCTGCTTGAAGCTGGCGTTCACTTTGGCCACCAATCGCACCGCTGGAATCCGAAGATGGCGGATTACATTTTCGGTGCCCGCAACAACATCCACATCATCGACCTTGCCCAGACCGTGCCGCTGTTGCATCGCGCGCTGCAGGCTGTCAGCGACACCGTCGCCAAGGGCGGCCGTGTCCTGTTCGTCGGCACCAAGCGGCAGGCGCAGGACGGCGTCGCCGAAGCCGCCAAGCGCTCGGCGCAGTATTTCGTCAATTCGCGCTGGCTCGGCGGCACCCTGACCAACTGGAAGACGATTTCCGGTTCGATCAAGCGGTTGCGGCATCTCGATGAAGTGCTCAATTCCGGCGATGCCAACGCCTACACCAAGAAGGAGCGGCTGACCCTGCAGCGCGAGCGCGACAAGCTTGATCGTTCGCTGGGCGGCATCAAGGACATGGGCGGTCTGCCCGACATGATCTTCGTGATCGACACCAACAAGGAAGACATCGCGATCCAGGAGGCCCAGCGGCTCAATATTCCGGTCGCCGCGATCGTCGATACCAATTCGGACCCCAAGGGCATCACGTATGTCGTGCCCGGCAATGACGACGCCGGCCGCGCCATCACGCTGTACTGCGATCTGGTGGCCCGTGCCGTGATTGACGGTATCTCGCGCGCGCAGGGCGAATCCGGGGTCGATATCGGCGCCTCGGCGCATCCTGTCCGTGAGGAGATCACGGTGGCGCCGCAACCTGCGGCTTTCCAGGGTCTGGCCGGGCCGCGCGGCGCCGCCGACAATCTCAAGAAGCTCACCGGCGTATCCGGCGCGATCGAGAAGAAGTTCAACGACCTCGGCATCTTCCATTACTGGCAGCTGGCCGAACTCGACCACGACACCGCGCACAAGATCGGCGAAGAAGTCGGACTGCCAAGCCGCGCCGACGGCTGGGTGGCCCAGGCCAAGGCGATGACCGCGGAAGCCGAATAACGCAAACGCGCTGGCCGGATCCTTCCGGCCACCAACTTCCCAATTTACGCACATTGCTGGTGGTGGACGGTGGCGAGGCGGCAAGAGCCGCGCCGCGGTCGCCCTGACAGGCAAAGGATACGCAACGATGGCAACAATCACAGCGGCGATGGTCAAGGATCTGCGCGAGACCACCGGCGTCGGCATGATGGACTGCAAGCAGGCGCTCGCCGAGAACGACGGCGACATGCAGGCGGCGATCGATTGGTTGCGCAAAAAAGGCCTGTCGAAAGCCGCGAAAAAGGCCGGCCGCGTCGCGGCGGAGGGCCTGATCGGCGCGTTGACCGCTGGCACCAAGGGCGTTGTCGTCGAGGTCAATTCCGAGACCGACTTCGTGGCGCGCAACGAGCAATTCCAGGGGCTGGTCAAGATGATCGCGCAAGTCGCGCTCGACGTCGGCGCCGACGTGGAAAAGATCAAGGCTGCCAAGGTGGGTTCCGTGACGGTCGAGACCGCCATTGCGGACGCGATTGCGACCATCGGCGAGAACATGACCTTGCGCCGCGCGGCTTCGCTTGAAGTCGGCAAGGGCGTGGTGTCGAGCTACGTGCATAATGCCGTGATCGAGGGTGCCGGCAAAATGGGCGTGATCGTGGCGCTGGAATCCTCCGGCAAGACCGACGAACTCGCAGCCCTCGGCCGCCAGCTCGCCATGCATGTTGCGGCCGCCAACCCGCAGGCGCTGGATCCGGCCGGGCTGGATCCCGCCGTCGTCAGGCGCGAAAAGGACGTGCTGGCCGACAAATACCGCCAGCAAGGCAAGGCCGAAAACGTCATCGAGAAGATCGTCGAGTCCGGCCTGAAGACCTATTACAAGGAAGTCTGCCTGCTGGAGCAGGCCTTTATCCACGACAGCGCCAAGTCGGTGGGCCAGGCCGTGAAGGAAGCTGAGGGCAAAATCGGCGCGCCTGTGAAAATCACCGGATTTGTGCGCTATGCTCTGGGCGAGGGAATCGACAAGCAGGAATCCGACTTCGCGGCCGAAGTGGCGGCGGCCAGCGGCAAGAAATAACCGCCGGAAGGGTCGCCCCGGTCCGTCTGCGCCGGGGCTTGCCGCGCCGGCTAAGGAAAGCGACTAGCAATGGCTGAGCCGGTCTATCGTCGGGTGGTTATCAAGCTTTCGGGCGAGTATTTTTCCGGCCCCCATCCGTTCGGCATGGATCATCCGACCATCGACCGGATTGCCGGCGATTTGATCGCCGCCAAGCAACTCGGTGTCGATATTGCCGTTGTGGTTGGCGGCGGAAATATGGTCCGCGGCGTGGAAGTATCGTCGCGGGGCGTCTCCCGGCCGACCGGTGATACCATGGGCATGCTCGCCACGGTGATGAACTGCCTGGCGCTGGAGGCCGCGATCGAGCGGCGAGGGGCGCCGGCGCGGACCCTGTCGGCGTTCGTCATGCCGCAGATCTGCGAGCTGTTCACCCGAAGCGTGGCGCACAAATATCTTGCCGAGGGCCGGATCGTGCTGCTCGGTGGCGGCACCGGCAATCCGTTTTTCACCACCGATACCACGGCCGTGCTGCGGGCCGCCGAAATCGGCGCGCAGGCCGTTCTGAAGGCCACCAATGTCGATGGCGTCTACAGCGCCGACCCCAAAAAAGACCCGTCGGCGAAGCGGTTCGACCGTCTGACCCATTCACAGGCGATCGAGGGCGGCTACAAGGTCATGGATGCGACCGCATTCGCGCTTGCCCGCGAGACGTCGCTGCCTATCATCGTGTTTTCGATCGCCGAGCCGGGCTCGATAGGTGCGATCCTGCTCGGCACGGGCCACGGTACCATCGTCGCCGGTTGACGTGCGAAGCACCGCTGCGCGGGATGAAGGCCCTGACGATGAGTTCTCAGGAAGGAGAATGTTATGCCTACGGGTAGTTTCGACATCAACGAATTGAAGCGGCGCATGCAGGGCGCCACCCAGTCGCTCAAGCATGAGCTGGGCGGTCTGCGAACCGGCCGCGCCGCGGCCTCGATGCTGGAACCGGTGCAGGTCGATGCCTACGGCACCCACATGCCGCTTAACCAGCTCGCGACCATCAGCGTGCCGGAACCGCGCCTGCTGTCCGTGCAGGTATGGGACAAGTCGATGGTCAAGGCGGTGGAGAAAGCGATCGTGGACTCCAACCTCGGCTTAAGCCCCGCCACTGAAGGACAGGTGCTCCGCCTGAGAATTCCCGAACTCAACGAGGAGCGCCGCAAGGAACTGGTGAAGGTGGCACATAAATATGCCGAGGCGGCAAAAGTCGCGGTCCGGCATGTCCGCCGCGATGGCCTCGATACGGTCAAGAAACTTGAGAAAAACCACGAGATCTCCGAGGACGACCAGGAACGGCTGGCCAATGATGTGCAGAAGGCAACGGATGGAACGATTTCGGAGATCGATCAGTTGCTTGCGGCCAAGGAAAAGGAAATCCTCACCGTTTAGGTCGGGATTGCCAGGTCAAGGGATTGATGGATGTCGAATGCCGCCGCCCCAGCAACTGAAGGACCGGATCAAACCGACGGTCCCTTGCATGTGGCGATCATCATGGACGGAAACGGGCGCTGGGCAGCGGCCCGGGGTCTGCCGCGCGCGGAAGGCCATCGCCGCGGCGTCGAGGCCTTGCGCCGCGTCGTTCGCGCCGCCAACGAACTCGGCATTCTGTACCTGACGATTTTTTCCTTCAGCTCGGAAAACTGGTCGCGGCCGGCGACCGAAATCGGCGACCTGTTCGGCCTGCTCCGCCGCTTCATCCGTAACGATCTGGCGACCCTGCATCGCGACGGCGTCCGGGTGCGGGTGATCGGCGAACGCGACGGACTGGAGCCGGATATCTGCGCGCTTCTGAACGAAGCCGAAGAACTGACCAGGGGAAATACCAAGCTTCATCTCGTCGTCGCGTTCAACTACGGATCGCGGCAGGAAATCGCGCATGCGGCGCAGCGGCTGGCGCGCGAGGTCGCCGAAGGACGGCGCGACCCCATGTCCATCGACGCCGACGCGGTTGGTCGATATCTCGACGCGCCCGATATTCCCGATCCGGATCTGATCATTCGCACCAGTGGAGAACAGCGGCTGTCGAATTTTCTGATGTGGCAGGCGGCCTACAGCGAACTCGTGTTCGTGCCGATCCACTGGCCGGATTTCGACAAGGCCGCGCTCGAGAGCGCGATCGCCGAATATGCCAGACGGGAACGCCGCTTCGGCGGTCTGGCCACGAAAACCGGATCATGACCGAGGGCGACGCCGCGCCGGCGGCTGTTGTCGAGCAGGGTTCACGCAATCTGTTGATGCGCGTCATCGCCGCGTTGGTGCTGGCGCCTTCGGCGATTGCGATCGCTTATGCCGGCGGATGGCTGTGGACCGCGTTAGTGACGCTGGCTGCGATTGGCCTTTACTCCGAATGGCTGATGGTTGTGGGCGCGGTGCGCCAGATGCGCGTGGTCGCGTCAGGTGTTGTTGCGCTTGCCATTGCCGGATTTTGTCTCGCGTCAGGGTGGATCGATGCGGCGCTCCTCGTCCTGGCCCTCGGCTTCGCCGCCGTTGCGCTGCTTTCGCCGGAGCGGCGCGGCTGGACGACGGCGGGATTTTTCTATGCAGGTTCAGCGGAGATGGCATCGATCCTGGTGCGCCTCGACCAAGTTTACGGATTTGTCGCGCTGATTCTGATCCTTCTGGTGGTCTGGGTCACCGATATCGGCGGTTATTTCGCCGGCCGTGGACTTGGCGGCCCAAAGCTCTGGCCACGGATCAGTCCCAAGAAGACCTGGGCGGGCGCCATCGGCGGCTTTGCGGCGAGTCTTTTCGTCGCAGCCGGGTTTGCGGCGTTCGGTCTCGGCAAAACCGGCCCATTGGTGCTACTGGGCGCCGTTCTCTCGGTTGCTTCCCAACTCGGCGATCTCTTTGAATCCGCAGTCAAACGGCGATTCGGCGTCAAGGACTCAAGTCACATGATTCCGGGGCATGGCGGGTTATTGGACCGGCTTGACGGATTTGTCGCAGCGGTGGTCCTGGCGGCGATTTTCGGGTTTTTGCGGGGTGGCGCGGATGGCGTCGGCCGCGGTCTTGTGGTTTGGTGAATTTATGAGCGCTGTTCCCCTGCGTAACAACAAAGCCGCGGCATCTGCCGTGCGCGCTGTCACCGTCCTCGGCGCCACCGGTTCGATCGGCGACAGCACGATGGATTTGCTGAGGGCCTCGCGCGACCGCTATCAGGTCGAAGCGCTGACCGCGAACACCAATGTGCCGGGGTTGGCGACGCTGGCGAGGGAGTTTGGCGCGCGATTTGCTGCGGTCGCCGATCCCGATCGCCTTACCGATCTGAAGGATGCCCTGGCCGGCACACGCACCGAATGCGGTGCGGGCGAAAGTGCAATTATCGAGGCTGCAGCGCGCCCGGCGGATTGGGTCATGGCAGCCGTCAGCGGCGCCGCCGGACTGAAGCCTGCGCTTGCGGCCGTGGATCGCGGCGCTACCGTTGCGCTTGCCAACAAGGAATGCCTTGTTTGCGCAGGCGATTTCTTCATGCAGCGGGCGGCGAAGGCCGGGGCCTGCATCCTGCCGGCCGACTCCGAGCATAACGCGCTGTTTCAGGCGCTGGGTTCCGGCAATCGGGAAGAACTGGTTCGTGTCATCATCACCGCGTCGGGCGGACCGTTCCGGACCTGGGCCAGCGCCGATATCGAGCAGGCGACGCTCGCGCAGGCCTTGAAGCATCCGAACTGGAGCATGGGACAGAAAATCACCATTGATTCCGCCTCGATGATGAACAAGGGGCTGGAAGTCATTGAAGCCTCTTACCTGTTTGCGCTGACGCCGGACGAGATCGACGTTCTGGTGCACCCGCAGTCGATCATCCACGGCATGGTCGAATTTTCCGATTGTTCCGTTGTCGCGCAGTTGGGGGCGCCGGATATGCGCACGCCGATCGCGCATTGCCTCGGATGGCCCGATCGCATCGTCGGCCCCGCAGCGAAGCTCGATCTTGCCAAGATCGGACAACTGACCTTCGAAGCCCCGGATTTCGGTCGTTTTCCCGGGCTTCGGCTTGCTTACGACGCGCTGCGGACCGGCCGTGGCGCGACCACCGTTTACAACGCGGCTAACGAGGTCGCGGTGGCTGCGTTCATTGCGGGCAAGATCAGATTTGGCGCGATCGCACGGCTGGTCGAGGCGACGATGAACGACTGGGTACGCTCCGGCAATCTGGCGCCGCTGACGTCCGCGGACGATGCCATCGCCGTTGACCACAAGGCGCGGCATTCGGCTGCCACCCTCTTGCCTCAAATTGCCGCAAACCCATCTTAGAGGATTGCTGACAGGGCCTCCGGCCCTGGGTTAAGGGGAATCCGATGTCCGAGTTTTTTCTTCACAGTTTCAATACGTTGAGCCATGGCTTTGTCGGCTACATCATTCCCTTCTTGTTTGTGCTTACCATCGTCGTTTTCTTCCATGAGCTAGGTCATTTCCTGGTTGCCCGCTGGGCCGGCGTGAAGGTGCTGACTTTCTCGCTCGGTTTCGGACCGGAACTCGTGGGCTTCGACGACCGCCATGGCACACGATGGAAGATTTCCGCGGTTCCGCTCGGCGGTTACGTGAAGTTCTTCGGCGACGAGAGCGAAGCCTCAACGCCATCCTCCGAAACGCTCTCCAGCATGACCGAAGAGGAACGAGAGGGCAGTTTCCACCACAAGAAAGTTGGACCGCGTGCGGCGATCGTGGCCGCCGGTCCAATCGCCAATTTCATTCTGGCCATCGTGATCTTTACCTGCCTGTTCACCTTCTTTGGCAAGCCGAGCACGACGGCGCGCGTCGACAAGGTGGAAGTGGGCAGCGCCGCCGAGAAAGCCGGCTTTCAGGTCGGTGACGTCGTAATCGCGATCGATGGCAGCGCGATCGGAAGCTTTTCCGATATGCAGCGAATTGTCGTGGCTCACGCCGGGGATCAGCTGACCTTCGGGATCAAACGCGGCGATGCGACGCTGGAACTGCGCGGAACGCCGGAACTCAAGCCAGTGAAAGACCCGTTCGGCAACACCCATCAGCAAGGCGTGATGGGAATCACCCGTGCGACATCGCCCGGCGAAGTGACGACCGAGAAGGTCAACCCCGCCACCGCACTCTGGCTGGGCGTCAAGGAAACCTGGTTCGTGGTGGATCAGACGCTCTCCTACATAGGGAATGTCTTTACGGGGAGAGCCAGTGCCGACCAGATCGGTGGCCCGATTCGAATCGCTCAGATCTCCGGTCAGGTGGCGACGCTGGGACTCGCCGCGCTGCTTCACCTTGCCGCGGTGCTTTCCATTTCGATTGGATTGCTCAACCTGTTTCCGGTGCCGCTTCTCGACGGTGGTCACCTTTTGTTCTATGGCGCGGAGGTCCTGAGAGGGCGTCCCTTGTCTGACAAGTCTCAGGAATACGGGTTCCGCGTCGGCCTTGCCCTGGTGCTGATGTTGATGGTGTTCGCCTTTTACAATGATTTCCATCAAGTGCCTTGGCTGCGAAGCCTTTTTGGGTAACGTGGCCAATAGGCAACGTCTTGGAATGAAATTGAAATTGCACTGCAATCGGGCGTTTGCCGCCCGGGCAAAATTGGCTACAAGAATCGCAACGAATGGGAATCTGCTGGTTCGTAGGGGTACGGTCCGGCACTGGAATGATGAGGGCGCGTTGCGCATGAATGTGGGAATGCGATTACAGGGAGGTCTTTTGGCCGCCCTGATCATGTTCGCTGTGCCGGTGGCCGCGACGTTGTCTGTCGTGGTTATTGCGTCGCCAGCCGTCGCCCAGTCCGTGTCTTCGATTCAGGTCGAGGGCAATCGCCGCGTCGAGGTCGAGACCATTCGCTCCTATTTCAAGCCGGGTCCCGGCGGGCGTCTCGATCAGGCCAGTATCGATGACGGCCTGAAAGCGCTGATCGAGACCGGCCTGTTCCAGGACGTTCGAATCAGTCAGCCGGGCGGGCACCTGCTGGTGACAGTGGTCGAAAACCCGGTGATCGGCCGCATTGCCTTCGAGGGCAACAAGAAGGTCAAGGACGAGCAGCTTACGGCGGAAATACAATCCAAGCCGCGGGGTACGCTGTCGCGTCCCATGGTCCAGTCCGACGCCCAGCGCATCGCCGAAATCTATCGCCGCTCCGGCCGCTATGACGTGAGCGTCAATCCCGAAATCATCGAGCAGCCGAACAACCGGGTCGATCTCGTTTTCACGATCACCGAGGGCGGGAAAACCGGTGTCAAGTCGGTCGATTTTATCGGTAACAATGCTTATTCCTCGTATCGTCTCAAGGACATCATCAAGACGCACGAGTCCAACCTGCTGAGCTTCCTGGGCGGCGGCGACGTCTACGATCCGGACCGGGTCGAGGCCGATCGCGATCTGATTCGCCGCTTCTACCTGAAGCACGGTTTTGCCGACGTGCAAGTGGTGGCCGCGCTGACGGAATACGATCCGGAGAAGAAGGGCTTCCTCGTGACCTTCAAGATCGAGGAGGGGCAGCAGTACCGGGTTGCGACGGTCAATTTCCAGTCCAGCATCGGCACGCTTGACGGCAATTCACTCAGCAGCTTCTCGCACGTCTTTGTCGGCTCGCTCTACAATGCCGAAGCGCTGGAGAAATCCGTCGAGGAAATGCAGATCGAGGCCTCGCGGCGGGGTTACGCCTTTGCGATCGTGCGTCCGCGCGGCGATCGCAATTTCGAGGCGCATACCGTTTCAATCACCTTCGCCATCGACGAAGGCCCGCGAACCTACATCGAGCGCATCAACGTGCGCGGCAATACCCGCACCCGGGACTACGTCATTCGTCGCGAATTCGATCTTTCGGAAGGCGACGCGTATAATCGGGCGCTGGTCGATCGTGCCGAGCGCCGGCTGAAGAACCTTGATTTCTTCAAGAGCGTGAAAATCACCACCGAACCCGGATCCTCCAGCGATCGCGTGATTCTCATTGTCGATCTCGAAGAGAAATCGACCGGCGACTTCTCGGTATCGGGCGGCTATTCGACCACTGATGGTGCGCTCGCGGAGGTCAGTATTTCCGAACGTAACTTCCTTGGCCGCGGCCTGTTCGCCAAGGCGTCGGTGACATATGGCCAGTTCGCGCGCGGTTACTCGCTGTCGCTGGTCGAGCCGTATCTCCTTGACTATCGCGTTGCGCTCGGTCTCGACTTCTTCCAGCGTCAGCAGTTGGCCAACAACTTCATTTCGTACGGCACCAAGACGCTCGGCTTCAGTCCGAGGCTCGGATTCGGGCTGCGCGAAGATCTGTCTCTGCAGCTTCGGTACTCGATCTATCAGCAGCAAATCCAGCTGCCGGCCAACCTCGCCAACTGTAACAACATCATTGGAGGGAACGGCCTGCTCGCCTTCAACCCGTCGCCGGCCTTTATCGCGGCGAACGCGGCGAACGGCATAACCATAGTCGACCCGACCGGCACTGGTTTGGGCTGCTTCTCCGACGGCGAAGCGTCGTTGCCGGTGCGCAAGGAACTTCAGGCTGGCCAAACCTTGACGTCGGCGGTGGGCTATTCGCTGAATTACAATACACTGGACAACAACAAGAATCCGACCGACGGCCTGAACATCGATTTCAAGCAGGATTTCGCCGGCCTGGGCGGAGACGTGCGCTACCTGAAGTCAGCGGTCGACGCAAAGTACTACGCGCCGCTGGTTGCGGACATTGTCGGCTTGATCCACGTCCAGGGCGGCATCCTGAACAGCGTGGGCAGCGATATCAGAATGCTGGATCATTTCCAGATGGGTCCGAACCTCGTCCGCGGCTTTGCCCCCAACGGTATCGGCCCGCGCGACATCAATCCATTCGGTACGCAGGATGCGCTTGGCGGCACCAAGTATTGGGGCGCATCGGCGGAGCTGCAGATGCCGTTCTGGTTCCTGCCGAAGGAAGTTGGACTTAAAGGCTCGGTTTACGCTGATGCCGGCTCGTTGTGGGACTATAAGGGGCCCACGACCTGGGCGCAGACAGGCGAGTTGACGACGACCCAGAACTCCAATTGCGTTAACGGGAAAGGCACCGTGCCCGGAACCTGTACCGGACTGCAGTTCGACAACGGCAATGTCGTTCGCAGCTCGGTGGGTGTTGGTCTGATCTGGGCCTCGCCGTTCGGTCCGCTGCGCTTTGACTATGCGGTGCCGCTTACCAAGGGCCCGAACGACCGCGTACAGCAATTCAAGTTTGGCGGCGGGACTTCGTTCTAAAGCGTTTTCGAGCGAAATGGGGTACCGGTTCGCGTGAAGAAAACGCGCCAAGGGAAAGAAAATAGAGCTCGGTTTTGATCTACCAGAACCGAGGCTCTAGTTCGATCTCCGGCCGGACCGCGACGGGTGGAATGGCGCAGCCGACATTCTTCGAACAACCGCCTTCGTCGACGCTGGCCGATATCGCTGCGTTGACGAAGGCGCATTTGGCCGATCCGTCGCGGGGCGGCCAACAGGTCAGGGGGCTGGCTTCGCTGGAAGAAGCCGGCCCGATGCATCTGACGTTTTTCGACAATCTGAAATACGCCGGCCAACTTGCTTCGACGAAAGCCGGGGCCTGTCTGGTCAGCAGCCGCTTCGAGGCCAGCGTCCCCGCCCATGTCGCGGTGTTGCGCGCGGCCCATCCTTTTCGCGACTTTGTGAAGATTGCCCGCGAGTTGCATGGCGACGCGCTTCGTCCGCAATCTTGGTTCGGCAATGCCGGCATCGCTCCATCCGCCGTCATCGATCCGACGGCGCGTCTGGAAGACGGGGCGATTGTCGATCCGCTTGCTGTGATCGGTCCAAACGTCGAAATCGGCGCCGGGACGATCATCGGTTCGGGTGCCGTGATCGGTGTCGGTGTCAGGATCGGCAGAGACTGCAACGTCGGCGCGCATACGGCGATTCAATGCGCGCTGATCGGCAACAACGTGCTGATCCATCCCGGCTGCAGCATCGGTCAGGACGGCTATGGCTTCGTCTTCTTCGGGCCGGATGGCCACCTGAAGGTGCCGCAGACCGGCCGCGTCCTGATCCAGAACGATGTGGAGATCGGCGCCGGCACGACTATCGATCGCGGCAGCCTGCGCGACACCGTGATCGGCGAGGGCACCAAAATCGACAATCAGGTCCAGATCGGCCACAATGTGACGATCGGCAGACATTGTCTGCTTGCGGCCCAGATAGGTCTGGCGGGCAGCCTGACGATTGGCGACAATGTGGCGCTGGGAGCCAAGGTGGGAATCAACAACCATCTTCATATCGGCGACGGCGCTCAGGTCACGGCGATGAGCGCGGTCAAGGATGACATCCCGGCCAACGGACGCTGGGGGGGCCATTTTGCCAAGCCGACCAAGCAGTGGTTCCGCGAGATCATTGCGGTGGAGCGTCTGGTCCGTGATGGCACGGCCGATAAGGGCGAGGGACGCGAGTGACGGACGCACCGGTCAGATTTGAGCTGGTGGACATCAATGCCATCCTCAAGACACTGCCGCATCGCTACCCGATGTTGCTGATCGATCGAGTCATCAACATCCGCAGCGATTACAGCGGCATCGGTATCAAGAACGTCACCTTCAATGAGGCCGCATTTCAAGGGCATTTTCCGGAGCGCCCGGTCTATCCGGGCGTGATGATGATAGAGGCCATGGCGCAGACCGCCGGCGTCATCGGCATCCTGTCGGTCGAAGGCACCGAGAAGCCGCGCGCGGTTTATTTTCTCACCATCGACAAGTGCAAGTTCCGCAAGCCGGTGATGCCCGGCGATACCGTCGAATACCACATGCGCAGCATCGGCCGCCGCAAGACCATGTGGTGGTTTCACGGCGACGCCATCGTCAACGGGGTGACGGTTGCCGAGGCCGACGTTGGCGCAATGCTGACGGACTGACGAGGGGTGACGTGGGCCCAATATGCCGAAATACGGCGTAACCATACGTCACTGGACAGCGCCGGTAGGTCGCGGTAACCACCGGAAAACCCAACAGATTTACTGACTGGACCCACTTGATGAGTACGATCGATCCCACCGCGCGGGTGGAGGATGGCGCTGTGATCGGGGAGGGCACGTCGATCGGCCCCTACTGCGTCGTCGGCCCCCACGTCGTGATCGGCGCGAACTGCAAGCTGATCGCGCATGTGCATATTACGGCGCGGACCACGATCGGTGACGGCTGCACCATCTACCCCTTCGTTTCGCTCGGCACGCCGCCGCAATCGCTGAGCTATCGCGGCGAACTCACCGGGCTCGCAATCGGCCAAGGTTGCACCATCCGGGAGCAGGTGACCATGAACGCAGGCACCATGGCTGGCGGCGGCCTTACCCGGGTCGGCGAGCGCGGCTATTTCATGAATTGCAGCCACGTCGGTCACGACTGCATCGTCGGCAACGACGTGATTTTCGCGACCTCGGCGACGCTCGGCGGCCACGCCGAGATCGGCGATTTCGTTTTCATCGGCGGCCTTTCGGCCGTGCACCAGTTCACCCGGGTGGGGGCGCAGGTGATGGTCGGCGCCCTCACCGGGGTGCGCAGCGACGTGATCCCGTTCACGCTGGCGAGCGGCCCATTCGCGGCGCTAACGGGCCTCAATACCGTCGGCCTGAAACGCCGGAAATTCACCCGCGAGCGCCTCGCGGTCGTCAGATCGTTCTATCAACAACTGTTTCACGGGCCCGGCGTCTTTGCCGACCGCCTCAATGAGGTGAGACATCTCGCGGCTGCGGATCCTGCGATCGCGGAAATCCTGGCCTTCATCGATGCCGCCAAGCATCGGGAGCTGTGCCAGCCGGTGAAGGACGGCAAGAGGTCTTGAGTCGTCGGGGTGAGCCATGACGAACGAGGTTTTGCAGATCTCATCGCCCGTTGGCTTGATTGCGGCTGGCGGCGTCATGCCGTTCGCGGTCGCGGATTCCCTGATCGCGCGCGGCCTCGATCCGGTTGTTTTCGCGCTGAAAGGCGCCTGCGATCCGGTCCGCGTGGCGCGCTTTCGCCATCACTGGATCTCGGTCGGTCAGGTCGGGCGGGCGGTAAAACTGTTTCGCAGTGAGAACTGCCGCGATCTGGTATTCATCGGCACCCTGGTGCGGCCGGCTTTATCCGAGATCAGGCTGGATTGGGGCACGCTTCGCGTCCTCGGCCGGGTGTGGGCGGCCTTCCGGGGCGGCGACGATCATCTGCTGTCCGGGATCGGCCGGATTCTCGAACAGGATGGCTTCCGGATGGTGGGAATAAGGGATGTCGCGCCGGATCTGCTGATGCCCGAAGGATGCATCACGAAGGTGACGCCGGACCAGAGCGCGGCTGCCGATATCGCCAGGGGGCGTGACGTGCTGCGCGCGCTCAGTCCGTTCGACATCGGTCAAGCCGCCATCGTGATCGACGGCCACGTGGTCGGGGTAGAGGACATCGAAGGCACCGACGGCTTGCTGGCGCGCGTGGCGCGGCTGCGCGCGGAAGGTCGCATCCGCGCCAAGCCCGCGCGGGGCGTGCTCGTGAAAGCGCCGAAAAGCGCGCAGGATCTGCGTTTCGATCTTCCCACCATAGGGCCGCGCACGATCGAAGGCGCGGGCAGCGCAGAGCTTGCCGGGGTCGCGGTTGTTGCCGGCAACACGATTGTCGTTGAACCGCAGACCATGATCGAGGCAGCCGATGCCGCGGGCCTTTTCGTGACCGGCTTGTCCGCGTGATGCCGGCGCGAACAAGCGGTAGCGTCGCGCGAAAAATATTTCTGATCGCGACGGAGGAATCGGGGGATCGGCTTGGCTCCGGCCTGATGAAGGTGTTGCGCCAGCGCCTCGGCGGCGCCGTCCAGTTTGAAGGCGTCGGCGGCCAGTCGATGGCGCGCGAAGGACTGGCGTCGCTGTTTCCGATCGAAGAGCTGTCGATCATGGGATTGGCCGCGGTCGTGAAGCAGTTGCCGAAAATTCTGCGGCTCATCCGGGAAACCGCCACCGCGGTGACGGAAGCTTCGCCCGACATTCTCGTGATCATCGACAGCCCCGACTTTACCCATCGGGTGGCAAGACGCGTCCGCGCCCGCGATCCGTCGATACCGATTATCGATTATGTCTCGCCATCGGTGTGGGCGTGGCGGCCCGGCCGGGCGCGCGCGATGGTCCGCTATGTCGATCATGTGCTTGGTCTGCTGCCTTTCGAACCCGAGGCCTATCACCGGCTGCGCGGTCCGCCTTGCAGCTATGTCGGCCATCCCCTGATCGAGCAGATCGGCCAGCTTCGGCCCGGTGCCGGCGAGCAAATGCGCCGGGATACACAGCCGCCGGTTCTTCTGGTGCTGCCGGGAAGCCGCCGCAGCGAGATCAACCATCACGCGGCGGTATTCGGCGAGACGCTGGGCCTGCTGCACGCGCAGGACGTGGCGTTCGAACTGGTCCTTCCGACCCTGCCCCATTTGCAGGATGCGGTCGCGCAGGCTGTGAAAAGCTGGCCGGTGCAGCCTCGCGTCGTCGTCGGCGACAAGGAAAAACGAGCCGTATTTCGCATCGCGCATGCGGCGTTCGTCAAATCGGGTACCGCGACGCTCGAGCTTGCGATCGCAGGCGTGCCGATGGTCGCCGCTTACAAGGTTGGTGCGGTCGAGGCAGCAATCATGCGACGCGCGATCCGCACCAGTTCGGTGATTTTGGCAAATCTGGTGATCGGCGAGAACGTGGTGCCGGAATTCATCCAGGAGGACTGCGCGCCGGACAAGCTGTTGCCCGCGCTGCGCGATATACTTACGGACTCGCTGATGCGGCGGCGGCAGCTCGAGGCTTTTGCCAAACTCGACGCGATCATGTCGACCGGCAAGCAGCCGCCGAGCGTCCGGGCGGCAGACATCGTGCTGGCGACGCTGCGCAAGGCGCGGGGATCAGGTTAGCGCGTCGGTAGCCAGTGGATGCAGCCTTGGCCGCATCCACAGTTCAAAGCGTCGAATTTACTTGCGCTTGTCGATATCGACATAGTCGCGGTGCGCGACACCGGTATAGAGCTGGCGCGGGCGGCCGATCTTCTGCTGCGGATCCTCGATCATCTCGCTCCACTGGCTGATCCAGCCGACGGTGCGGGCGACCGCGAACAGCACGGTGAACATCGAGGTGGGGAAGCCCATCGCCTTCAGCGTGATGCCTGAATAGAAGTCCACGTTCGGATAGAGCTTGCGGTCGATGAAATATTCATCGCTGAGCGCGATCTTTTCCAGCTCCAGCGCGACCTTCAGCATCGGATCGTCGTCGTGGCCGGTCTCCGCCAGCACGGCGTGACACATCTTCTGCATGATCTTGGCGCGCGGATCGTAGTTCTTGTAGACGCGATGGCCAAAGCCCATCAGGCGAACTTCGCTGTTCTTGTCTTTCACCCTCTTGATGAAACCGGGAATCTTGTCGACCGTGCCGATGCCGGCGAGCATCGCGAGGGCTGCTTCGTTGGCGCCGCCATGGGCCGGCCCCCACAGGCATGCGATGCCGGCGGCGATGCAGGCGAACGGGTTGGCCCCGGAGGAGCCTGCGATCCGCACCGTAGAAGTCGAGGCGTTCTGTTCGTGGTCGGCGTGCAGGATGAAGATCTTGTCGAGCGCGTCGGCGAGAACCGGATTGATCTTGTATTCCTCGCAAGGCACCGCGAAGCACATATTCAGAAAATTCTCGGCGAAGCTCAGCGAGTTCTTTGGATATACGAAGGGTTGGCCGATGGTGTATTTGTAGGCCATCGCCGCGAGCGTCGGGACTTTTGCGATCATCCGCATCGATGCGATCATGCGCTGCCGCGGATCGTTGATGTCGGTGGAGTCGTGATAGAATGCGGCCAGCGCGCCGACGGCCGCCACCATGATCGCCATCGGATGGGCGTCGCGGCGGAAGCCCTGGAAGAACCGCGCCATCTGCTCGTGAACCATGGTGTGATGGATCACGCGGAAGTCGAAATCCTCCTTTTGTGCCTTGGTCGGAAGCTCGCTGTAAAGCAGGAGGTAACAGGTCTCGAGGAAGTCGCCGTTTTCGGCGAGCTGCTCGATCGGATAGCCGCGGTATTCCAGGACGCCGGCGTCGCCGTCGATATAGGTGATCTTGGACTGGCAGCTGCCGGTGGAGGTAAAACCGGGATCATAGGTGAACATTCCGGACTGGGCGTAGAGCTTGGCGATGTCGATTACGGCAGGCCCAACGGTGCCACTCAAAATCGGGAAATCGTAGGTCTTGTTGCCGACCGTCAGCGTTGCGGTTTTGGTTTCGGATGTTGCGTCCATCGTGAGGTCCCCGATGAGATCGTTGCGAATGCCGGTGGCCAGATGCCATCACTGCAGAGATGGCGTGGGAAACCGGGAATTCTAGAAGCGCTTCTTAAATGGGTATCGTATTGCTATGTGCACTGCAAGATGGGTAGAGAGCGGCTTCCGATACCACCTTATGAGGGAGCCTGATCGCCGAGCCGGGCGAGGCATTCCTGCCGTCCCAGCACCGCAAGGACGTCAAAGATTCCCGGCGAGGTGGTGCGTCCGGTCAGCGCCACCCGCAGCGGCTGGGCCACCGCGCCAAGCTTGAGGTTGTGTTGTTCCGCGAATGCACGCATGGCCGCTTCGGTGGTTTCCGGGGTCCACGGCGTGACGGTTTCCAGCGCCGAGCGAAGCCTGCCGATCAATTCGCGGTTTTCCGGCGTCAGCAGCGCCGCCGCCTTTGGCTCGATCGCAAGCGGCCGGTCGGCAAAGATGAAGTAGGAACCGGCGATCAGCTCGATCAGCGTCTTGGCGCGCTCCTTGAGACTAGGCATCGCCTGCAGCAATTGCGCGCGCGTGGTGTCGTTGAGCTTGGCCTTGAGCCCGGAACCGTCGGGAACATAATCCAGCACGTCTTCGAACATGGTCACGAGGGATTGATCGTCGGCGTGGCGGATATAGTGGCCGTTGAGGTTTTCCAGCTTGGCGAAATCGAAGCGCGCGGCCGAACGGCCGACGCCCGACAGGTCGAAATCGGCGATCATCTCCGCGGTCGAAAAAATCTCCTGGTCGCCGTGGCTCCAGCCGAGCCTGACCAGATAATTGCGCAACGCCGCCGGCAAATATCCCATGGCGCGGTAGGCGTCGACGCCCAATGCCCCATGGCGTTTGGAGAGCTTTGAGCCGTCGGGCCCATGGATCAGGGGAATGTGGGACATGCTCGGAATCTCCCACCCGAGCGCATCGTAAATCTGCTTCTGGCGCGCGGCATTGATCAGGTGATCGTCGCCTCTGATCACGTGGGTAACGCCCATGTCGTGGTCGTCGACCACGACGGCGAGCATGTAGGTCGGGTTGCCATCGCCGCGCAGCAGGACGAGGTCGTCGAGGTTCTCGTTCTGCCAGACCACGCGGCCCTGGACCTGATCCTCGATCACGGTTTCGCCGGTTTGTGGCGCCTTCAGCCGGATCGTGGGCTTCATGCCTGACGGGATTTGCGACCCGTCGCGGTCGCGCCACAAGCCGTCATAGAGCCGCGTCCGGCCCTCGGCGCGCGCCTTCTCGCGCATCGCCGTGAGTTCCTCTGCTGTGGCGTAGCAGCGATAGGCCTTGCCGCCGGCCAGCAATTGCTCGGCCACTTCGCGGTGGCGTGCCGCTCGGGTGAACTGGTAGATGACTTCGCCGTCCCAATCGAGTTCGAGCCATTTCAACCCGTTCAGGATCGCGGCGATTGCAGGCTCGGTCGAGCGCTCCCGATCGGTGTCCTCGATGCGCAACAGCATCTTGCCGCCGTGCTTCTTCGCATAGAGCCAGTTGAACAGCGCGGTGCGGGCTCCCCCGATGTGGAGAAAGCCGGTGGGCGAGGGGGCAAAGCGCGTGACGACGGAATCAGTCATTACAGGAGCGGGTCGGGCAAAGAGGGAAACAGCGGGCATGCGCACGGCGCGGTGGTGTATAGCAGGAACCGTACATAACTAAAGCCTTCCTTGGGAGGTGCGGATTTGGCAGAAGGTCCGCGGATCCCCGAACAGGAACTACCCATGACAGCAGAACCGGTGGCGGCGGAGGTGGGACGCGATTTCATTCGCGACATCGTCCAGGCCGATCTTGACGCCAACAGATACAGCCAGATCGTGACGCGCTTCCCGCCGGAGCCGAACGGCTACCTGCACATCGGCCATGCCAAGTCGATCGCGCTCAATTTCGGCATCGCGCAGGAGTTTGCCGGGCGCTGTAACCTGCGGTTCGACGATACCAATCCCACCAAGGAAGAGCAGGAATATATCGATTCGATTCAGGCCGACGTGCACTGGCTCGGCTACGACTGGGGAACCGAGGTTTTTTACGCATCGGATTATTTCGAACGGCTCTACGAATGGGCGGAAGGCCTGATCCGCGCCGGCCATGCCTATGTCGACGACCAGTCGCAGGAGGAAATCCGGCTCAAGCGCGGCTCGCTGACCGAGCCCGGTCAGAACAGCCCGTTTCGCGACCGCCCGGTGGAGGAAAACCTCGACCTGTTTCGCCGCATGAAGGCCGGCGAGTTTCCCAACGGCGCGCGCGTGCTGCGCGCCAAGATCGACATGTCCTCCGGCAACATCAATCTGCGCGACCCCGTGCTCTACCGGATCCTGCACGCCACCCATCCGCGCACCGGCGACAAATGGTCGATCTATCCAAGCTACGACTACGCGCATGGACAGTCCGATGCGATCGAGGGCATCACCCATTCGATCTGTACGCTGGAATTCGAGGACCATCGGCCGCTCTATGAATGGCTGCTCGACAAATTGCCGGTGCCGTCGAAACCGCGCCAGTACGAGTTCGCGCGGCTCAACCTGACCTACACGCTGCTGTCGAAGCGGGTGCTGACCGAACTCGTGCGCGGCGGCCATGTCGCCGGCTGGGACGATCCGCGAATGCCGAGCATCGCCGGACTGAAACGGCGCGGGGTGCCGCCGGCGGCGATCCGCGAGTTCGTCAAGCGCATCGGCGTGGCAAAAGCCAACAGCATCGTCGACGTCGGCATGCTCGAGTTTTGTATTCGCGAACTGCTCAACAAGACCGCGTTGCGCCGGATGGCGGTCTTGCGTCCGCTCAAGGTCGTGATCGAGAACTACCCGGAAGGCCAGGTGGAGGAGATCGAAGCCGTCAACCATCCGGACGATCCCACGGCCGGCACGCGCCGCATCGCGTTCGGCCGCGAGCTCTATATCGAGCGCGACGATTTCATGGAAAATCCGCCGAAGAAGTTTTTCCGGCTCTCGCCGGGTACCGAAGTGCGGCTGCGCTATGCCTATTTCATCAAATGCACGGATGTGATCAGGAACGCCGCCGGCGAGGTCGTCGAGCTGCGCTGCACCTACGATCCCGCAACCCGCGGCGGCAACGCGCCCGACGGACGCAAGGTCAAGGCGACCATGCACTGGCTCTCGGCTGCGCAGTCGGTGCCGGCTGAAATCCGCATCTACAATCCGCTGTTCGCAAAGCCCAATCCGGACGCCGCCAATTTCGCCGCCGATCTCAATCCGCAATCGCTGGAAATTCTGCAGGATGCGCGGATCGAGCCCGCGATCGCGGCGGCCAATTCGAACGACGCGATGCAGTTCGAGCGGCAGGGCTATTTCGTGCACGACAAGGATTCGACGCCCGGTCGTCCAGTGTTCAACCGGACCATCGGCTTGCGCGACACGTTTGCAAAGGAAGTCGGCGGGAAGGGTTAGCCGGGCCGGTTCACGCCGGTGGGGATTTGCGCAGGATGAATTGAATGTGCCGCCTGCGCGATTTCCCGATTCAATTTTCAAACAGCCAGGGCCGTCATTCCGAGCGAAGCAATCCATCTTGCCGCAAAGAAAGAATGGATTGCTTCGCTTCGCTCGCAATGACGGTGCCCTAATTCCAGACACAACTTCGCGATCTCGCGGCGCGGTGCGCCCGAGGCGTTGATGAATCTTTCGCCCTGGAAAACAGAAGGGCGTGGGGAATGCCGGGTGCCCGCTGCACCCGCGGTCTCGTGTGCACTTTGTATTGGTAGAACGCACACGAGTAACAACGAGTACACCGGAACGCCCGGCATTCCCGCACGCAATGGTTTTACGGCTTATGTCGCGCTCTCCCCGGTGACCGGGCTCTTTTGCCACCGTCATCCGCGGAGCAAGGTTTTGTCTAAGCCCGGTTGGGCCGACGCAACTCCGCGAACTTGACGCCAGCGTCGGGGCGTCAGGACCACACGATTTTGCCGTCCGCGCAAAGCATCTCTCGTCAGCGTGCTGTTGATCACTCACAAGTCTTTCGACTCACCCTGCGATCCCATCGCGCGCAAAACGCTACCGCGTCCACCGCATCCCGTGCCCTACGTCCGTGACGATCGCGAAACGCCCCTCTGTGTGGGACGGGATACGAAAAGTTCTAGAGGTGATTTGGGGACTGCGAAAACTGAAATATTTTTGCAAATGGGACTGGACAGCTAGAAACAGCTTGATCCGCTTGAAGAAATCAGTTTTTTCACGCAGCCTTTCAGCAATAGCCGTAAAGGCCGCAGACATAGGGCAGGCGGCCGCCGCTAAAAACAATGGGCCCGCCGTAATAGGGGCCGCCATCATAATAGGACCACGACGAGCCATAATAGTAGCTGCCGCGATTCCACGGGGGATTTGGAAGCCCGTTGAACGGCATGATCGGGGCCGCACGCTTGCGTGAGCGATCGACACGCGTGCCAACCTCGGAAGGCTCCGCAAAGATCGCGCCGAGCCGGCTCTGGGTCGGCAGATCAGCGGCGCGCGCGCCCGTCGCGACCACCGCGAGTGCGAAAACAGACAGCATTATCCTGCGCGGCATGGCCAAGCCCCAGATTGATTCGGGGATCCTATGCTAGTGCCGTTAGCAAAGGTTAACGGTGCGCCGAGCGTCGATCCCTTGATTTATTGATTGCCTCCTACCGAGAGGTTTTTTCTGCGGGAGAGGGCCTAGCTTGGCTGAATATGCCGGGGCGGTGCGGCTAATGATTTTGGCTCTACAGGATTGTGGCTGGTCGCTGTGCCGCGTCGTTGCGATCATCGTCAGCATATCGATAGCAATGAGCAAGTGCCCTCGCAGTCAGGTCACGTCGTGCCCGCTCTCTGCACCACGCTGCCTCGGTGTCTTTGATCCAGGCGGGCGCTGCCCTTGGCCAATCAGGCGACCATGCGCGTATGCTTCGATCCAGCGTGTCTGCGTAGCAAAGCACGTCCGCATAGAGCACACCGTGCACGCGTGCAACCTCAAGGTATGGGAATGTTGTTGTCATGCCGATCTCAGCGATGCTGCCCACGGTTGATGCCGAAACAGGCGGCAATGTCGTGTTGTCGATTTCCTCGAATCGGCATCCCTTTAGCGACCGCGATCTCTCGGTCATCCAGTGCCATGTGGGCCTCTCTGAGTTGGAGTTGCGATTTGACCAACATGCCACAATCCGGGCGCAATCGTGCGTGAGGGGAAACCTTAACCCACAGATTTCTCGTCTTGGCAACGGGCCGGATCGAGACTGTCAAGGGCACGCCGCATTGAAGCGCAGTCTAAGCGGCAGCGCACTGATTTCAGGCCCCGTAGTATTCCGGGGGGCGGGTTGCTCTGTTACAAACTGCACAGACGGACGGAGCAATTGCAGTTTGACCACAGGCATTCACTGACCTTTCCGCGGACCGCCAGGCTTGTGGAGGCGAGGGCTTGCCGGATAAACCTGTTTCAATATCCGGCACTTGGATCGATCGCTTGCCGATATATTCGGCCCCGTTCGGCGTTTCATTCGCCAGCTTCGCATTCTCGCAGAGATGCTCGAACCGCTGACTCCGAAGTCAACGGCTGCGGTCGCGGAGATCAGAACGCACGCCGGCATTTGCAAGGTGAAGCGCTACGTCTTCGACATGCCGTGACGAGGAGGATAGCTTGATCCACCGAGCAACCAGGGTCTGACCGTTACGTTTTTTACCGACGTTGCTTTTCTTTTCGCAGTTCTTGTGGCCGCACACTTTCGTTCTTTTCGGTTACCGACCAAGCAAGCATCGGAGCTCACTCGGCCGCCGTTTTGGCTTTCTTCGACCATTGAAGTGGCCCCGAATTGCCGAAATTAGCCCTTAAGGGCGGAGCAGCCTACGACAAGGATAAATCATGCGGGTTCTAAAAATGAAGCCCTATGATCTCAAATTGATGTCGATTGACGAGCTTTGGTACCTTCACGAATTTGTCTCCTCGGCATTGGCTCGCAGAATACCAGCCGAAACAGAACGGCTTGATCAAAGATTGCGCCAGCTCGGCCTGGCTGCCGTGCCTCACGATGTCAAGAAGACGAGTCACGCGCGGCGCCCTTACCCGAAGGTGTTTCCGAAATACAGAAATCCCGCGAAGCCATCCGAAACCTGGGCAGGCCGCGGGAAGAAGCCACGCTGGCTTACCGCACAGCTTAAGTCGGGGAAACGGATCGATGAATTTCGGATCGATCTAGGAGCGGCGTAAGCGACCTTCAGTTTCGACGCCGCCGAATGGCGCTCTTTTCCGCCGCTTCGACTGCCGCAATCTCCGGGCAGATTGTTGTGCTTGCCTGAGCCGCTCACGGAGTTGGTTCAGTTCCCATAACTGAATAACGAGGTTGGCTGTATTATCGGTGAAAGTTGCAAGTCTTTGTTGAAAAGAGCGCATTTGCGCACCGCTCTCACTGACGCTGACACTTGCAGCGCACACATCGCCCCCCTGGTTACCTTAAGCTTCAAATATTACCTTTGAAACCCGTAACTGCATTCGTTCCATGGAACACCCTGTTCCGATTTCGCGACGGTTCCGAACCTTCGGCCTCTGTCATTCTTCGATCACCTCGTAGCCGAACACGCCGCCTCCGGATCATTTTCCTTGAACCACCCATCGGCAAGCTCTGGCGTCGCGAATACCATTGAGATGGTCGACGTCGCCAACTTCCTTGTTGGTATCGACGTAAATCCAAACGGTTTTCATTGGTCTCTCTTCAGCTTACGCTTTCCCCAATGCGTGTCCTTGCGATCAGGATTGAAACGTCCGTTCGAACCTGGCGGTTCAACGCCCGCAACACCCCGATACGCGCATGCATCATGGAGTCGCGATCTTCGGCGGCGCCGATCAGACGGTGGCGATTGTCTTGCTTTGTTTTCAGTTAACGTTCGTTCGATGTTGCGGTTCAAAGCGCGCAACACCCCGATGCGCGCGTGCATCACGAAGTCCCGGGCTTCAGCGGCGCCGATCAGGCAGCCGGTCGCGGTTTGCGATTCCTCAAGATCCTGCTCGGCCTTCGGCAATTTCATGATGTCGTCGGCGGCATCGCGCAGGGTCAGCAGCTCGCGCCCACCCGGTAGCAGGACAGGATCATCGAAGGTGCGAGCCCAAGCGGCAACAGGCTTCAATTGTGCGATCAGCTATCCGCTATCAGGGATGTGCAGAGCGCTCAGTTGGCGTTCTTTTCCGCGGCTTCGACTGCCGCGCTTTCCGGGCAGATTGTTCCGCTTTCCTGAGCCGCTCGCGGAGCTCGTTCAATTCGGAAATTTGAAGACGGAGATTGGTTGAATTACCGGTGAAAATTAAAAGCTTCTCTTGAAAAGAGCGCATTAAATACACTCGCTGATTGACGCAACACTCGCTTGGGAAGGCTGCCTGTGTCGCCCTAGACGTGAGTCGACGCGAGCACCTTAGCGTGCACACGTCACCTTTGAAAATTCCGTAAAAATACGGGTGTGTTCGTTGCACAAAACACCCCTTGCTCGAAGTGTTCCTTTTAATCGTCGGCGTTTTCTGCTCATGATGGTAGTCCGCGATCGGAAGCTGTCATGAAGCAAAGCGACCTTGATTCAATGTCTATCGACGAGCTGTTGTTGCTCCACCAACGAATCACTGCAACGCTGGACGCAAAGATCGCTGCCGAGAAGGAGGCGCTTGTAGATCGGCTGAAGCGGGCCGACATGAGCGTGCACTAGCGGGTCCGCGATCTCCGGGACCAATCAGCCATGATGCAGCCATGACAGGCTGACATCGGCGCCGCGATGATCACACACTGTGCAGTCCATGCGTGGCTGTAGGTCGTTGAAGATCACGTCACCCGGAAAGACCGCTGACGTCCAATTCGGCGTTATGATGACAGCCCGGATTGCTGCAACAGACGAACACCCAGCTTCGACCTTAGCTTCGCATGTTGACCAGCGGCACGGGCTTGGCTTGGAGCAGAAGGTTCGGGATTGGCCAGGGCATCGCCCATCAAAGCGCGGCACAAGCCGGCGAGCAACCGCGCTTTCCCCGATATTCTGCATTCGTTCCGCTATTCGCCGCGTGACACCTTACGGTAGCATACGACCTTCCGATGTTGCGTAGGGTACGGCCGGATGGCAGAGCGGGGCGGGTCTTCCGGCCGGACACAGGGTTTTGCGGGCACCTGGCCGCCGCGCACCGCGGCGCAGGCAGGCGGTTTTGCGCCATCCGGTTTCGGGGCGTGGTCGTCGTTCATCGAGAGGCTGCGCGCATGGATCCGCGCCGAAGCGGGAGCCGGCCGGCTGTTGCCGTGGGTGCCGGTGGCCTTTGGCACCGGCATCGCGTTCTATTTTGCCGCCGATCACGAGCCGGTGGCGTCGGTTACGGCGGTCGCCGCGACCGCGTTTGGCGTGGCGGCGTTCTTGCTGCGGCGGCAAAAAGTATTTCCGGTCGCGGTGATGATCGCCGCCATGGCCGCAGGGTTCGCCACGGCGACCTGGAAGACCGCCCGGATCGCGCATGGCGTGCTGGCACGGCCGATGTATTCGGTGTCGCTGTCCGGCTTTGTCGAAGCCCGCGACATCCGCGAGCGCACCGATCGTTTTGTCCTGCGGGTTTCGCAAATGGAAAGCCCGCGCGGACAAACAACACTGGAGCGGGTTCGGCTGTCGGTGCGCAAAGGCACAGCACCAGCGGTCGGCAGTTTTGTCGAGTTGAAGGCGCGGCTGCAGCCGCCGCTGGCGCCGTTGCGGCCGGGCAGCTACGATTTCGGCCGCGACATGTATTTTCAGGGCATCGGCGCGTCCGGCTTTGTCACCGGCGCGATCAAGACCGTCGAACAACCGCCGCTCGCCGGCGGGCTGTCGCTGCGCTACGCCGCATTGATGCAAGACTTACGCGATGCGATCGACGCGCGAATACGCAACGTGCTTGATGGCGACCGGCGCGCCATCGCCACCGCGCTGTTGACCGGCCGCCGCGACGCGATCACGACGCCGGTCAACGATGCCATGTTCATCTCCGGGCTCGGTCACGTGCTGTCGATTTCCGGGTATCACATGGCGGTGGTCGCCGGCGTGGTGTTCTTCGCGGTGCGGGCGCTGCTGGCGCTGATCCCGGCGTTGACCGTCAGCTTTCCGATCAAGAAATGGTCGGCGGCCGCGGCCCTTGCTGCCGCCGCGTTTTATCTTCTGTTGTCCGGCGCCGAGGTCGCGACGCAAAGATCGTTCTTCATGACCGCGGTGGTGCTGATCGCCGTGATGGTCGATCGTCGCGCCGTCACTTTCCGCACGCTCGCGGTGGCGGCGATGATCGTGCTGGCACTGGCGCCGGAAGCGCTGGTGCATCCGAGCTTCCAGATGTCGTTCGCGGCGACGCTTGGCCTGGTGGCGCTGGTGCAGATCGGCATGCCGCGTTTGTTTGCCTCGCCCGACAATTCTGCCACCGCTCGCGTCGCGCTATGGGGCGGACGGGAGATCATGACGCTCGCGCTGGCTTCACTGGTGGCGGGGCTGGCGACGACGCCCTATGCCGCCTTTCACTTTCACCGGGTGACGCCCTATGGCGTCCTCGCCAATCTGGCGGCGATGCCTGTGGTATCGGCGGTGGTGATGCCGGCCGGCCTGCTCGGCCTCCTGGCGATGCCGTTCGCTTACCCGGTGCGATCGGCCGCATGGCGTCGTTTGGGATCGGCCCGCTGATCGCGGCGAGTGCTGGGATCGTCCTGCTCGGACTCTTGCGCACGCCGCTGCGCTGGGCTGGCGCGGCGGTGCTGGTGCTCGCGGTGGTCTGGGCGCTGGCGGTGCCGCAGCCGGATATCGTGATTTCCGGCGATGGGCACAATGTCGGCGTTCGCGGTCGCGACGGGCGGCTGCATCTGATGCGGACGGCGAAGGACGCCTTCCTTGTGAAGGAATGGCTGGCTGCCGACGCCGATCCTCGGCAGCCCGGGGATGCCTCGCTTGCAGACGGCGTCTCGTGCGACGAGGCTGGTTGCGTGACGCAGCTGGCCGATGGCGGGTTGGTGGCGCTGGCGTTGCGGCCGGACGCATGGAGCGACGATTGCGAGCGCGCGGCGCTGGTGGTGGCGGCGAGGCAAGCGCCGCCTTCATGTTCATCCCCGGTGATCGGGCAGGATCGGTTGCGACGACAGGGGGCGATGGCGCTGCGGCGAAGCCGTGACGGATTTGCGGTCGATGCGGTCAAGCCAAAGGGCATCGATCGTCCATGGTCGCCGGCGACGGCAGGCGACACGGAGGCCGAACCAAACCTCGCGACACGCCCCGCGGCGCCGCGTGCCGTTGACGCGACGCCGGCGGAAGCCGACCAGCAGACGGAGGACTGATTGCTCATTTCCGGTGGCGGCAAAACCGGCGCCGGTTCGTGCCATCGGCGTGGCTTCGCATTGCCGCAAAATTGCAAACACGGGCAGAGGAAAACGCGTTCAACCTCAGGAGTGTCTTGAAAGGTAATCTGTGCCGGTGTTAGATCTGAACGATGGACCCGACCAAGCTTCGGATGAGATACCTGCTCGGTATTTTCCTTGCAGCGGTGGTGACCGCCGCCGCGTTACGCCATTTCCTTCACGTTCAAGTCGGCCTCGCCCGCGAAGATATTCGCACCGGAGTTTTGATAACTGCCGGGATCGGCATATTTCTCATGATCGCATTCTTCCGATGGAGCAGGCGTCGTCCGTGAACGGCTTTCATTCCGCGGGAACGTTGGCGTCCGCGGCGTCGGGCTCCTGATACTCCACCGTGATCGAAACGCGCGGGACATGCTTGCTGCCGATCAGCGTCAGCAAGGTCTGCGGCTCTCGCTTCACCCGGTGAATCTTCACGACCTTGATCGATGGATTTTCCGACAGCCAGAGGTCTCTTTGTTCTTCTGCATCGCGCTTGTCGGTGCCCAAGATCAGATGCTCTTTCACGATCTTGACCGAACGATCGGCCTTATTGGCAGACAGGACAACGTCTATATCCATGATGGGTTGCTGCGCGGTCGTTGCATGTATTTCGCGCAACAGAACATTTGCGACAGCAGCCATTTGCGACCTCCAAAGCTCGACCCCTGGCATCAGCCCCAGTTGAGCGTTGGTAACCTGAGTCCGCGCGCGACAGATGTGAACTGGGTCACTGACCGGACAAATCTCGCCCGACCGCAATTGCAGTTGGATGATGAAAGGCAGGACGCCGGTCATGCCGGCCGGCCTGGCTGGCATGCTTATCCGGCGATGAGAGTGACCGATCGTCGCCTTAAGCGCGCGCTATCCGCAGGCGCGCGCTATCTGGAAGGCGGCCGGAGAGCCCGGCGTTTCGACGAAGCGGCAGTCTAATAGGCGGGCGGCTGATAGGGCAGAACCGGGCCGTAGTGGCGAACCCGATGGAAAAACGGGCCCCAGTTCGCGGCGGGGTAGATGTAGCTCACAGGCGATAGCATGTTGCCGTGGTCGTAGTCGTAGTACAGCGCGTAACCATAGTAGTGATGCCAGTGCCGGTAGGTGCGCGCCTCGGCCGAACCGGGGACCGCAAGCGCGGTCACCGCAAGCGCGGCAACCGAAGCCAAAATCGTAGCTGCCTTTTTCATCGTCGATCCTTCAAAAAAAGGCACCGAGCCAAGCCAACGGTACACCAGCGCAATCGTTTCGACCCGTGGTGATTCCGTCCGCCTTCGGTGCGGCGTCGACGTTACCGTTTCGCGGCGCGCGCGCCAAGCGGTCTCTCGGCAGCGCGACGCCAGCCGGAAGCCAGCCTGCAGCAGGCCGATGGACGCGGTGTTGAACCGATATTTCCCGAAAATGCTTCACTTCTCACCGAGCGAGAGATCCTCCCGCAGTTCGAAGGCGCCCAGCCGAAACTCTTCGCCGGCGTCCGTCGCCGCCGTCGTCCGGACCAGCGAAAACGCCGCATTCGGCAGCTTCTCCCAGACCGCCAGATCTTCCGCGGTAACCGTGAGCCACCCGAACCGGAACATGTATCGGCCCGGTTCGGTTACTCGGCCGGCTTGTTGCCATGTGACTTTATCGACCAATCATTTTTTCCATCTGAAGTCGGCAAGTTTTCCCGCTGAAGTCTGTAACCGACATCGGCCGGCCAGACCGGCGTTCCAGCCGTCGTGCCGGTCCTGAACGGTTGTTTGCGCGTCCGCATTTCGAAGGCGTCGAGCTGCAAGGCAAATGTCGCCAGCGCCAGCCTCAGATTATTGAGCTCTTTGGCTCGCGCGTCATCGCGATGACCCGTAGCGCCGTCGCCTGTGGTTCGATGCGGGCCAATATTCATTGACGCTGCTCGCTGCCACCCCGCCGGGCGCAACCGGCGGGGGTCCAAACGAATGTTTTAATCAACGGAGACGCGCGGCGTTGCGTTGGCAGCGGACTGCGCATGCTCCGCAACCCGATCAACCACCGGCAATTGCAGGACGGTCGCGCGTTGCCCTTCGCAGAGCTGCGTCACCAGCACATGGCTTCCATCTGGAAACTCGATCGCATCATGGTGACGATGCGGAACATCCGGGTCGATCTCGCCGAATTTCCCAACCCGGAAATTGACTGATTTCGTCCAGATCCATCGGTTGTCGTATCGGACGTTTTCGGCGAACGCCAACTCGGTCCCGGGAAGCATGCAGACCGCCACCGCGGGCGCATTTTCCGAGGCGAAACCACGAGTCGAAGTTCCGCGGAATGTTGTGGAGATGAGCGTCTCGCCAACCCGGGCGGGGCGCGTTGCTACAGCGTGCAGACTATAGTCACACATCGGCTTGCTCCTCGTTCGAGATAGCAGGCCCGCGCCGCCTAGAGGCGCAGGCCTCTATCAGAGTGGACAGTAGCACGTGAGCCTTTGCCCGGTTGTAGGCAAATGTGCGGCTCCGGCCGACGGGGCTGATCACAAATATGTTTTAAGGAGGCTGGACCGACGCAGGGCAGGGATGCGTGCCGCAGGAAGCCGATCCGCAGGCGCATCCGCGGGCAAGGCGCTGAATTTGTGAGCACCGCCTGTCGCCGGGCCGGCGTTGCTCTCGCTGAACCAAAATTTGCCGTCGCCACCTGCGGGCAAGCGGGGCGGTCAAGTAAACGCCCGAGCCGCGATTCCCACGAACGTTGCGGAATAGACGTTCCGGAATACCGGATGCCACACCGGAGCCTGTCATCGGGCCCGCCGAAGGCGGAGACCCGGTGGCGGCGCATGACCGCAGAGGTGAGTGGCGCGGCGATCAGCGAGACGTCAATCGCCGACCCCGCGATCGGCCTGTCCCAGGTCTTTTCGAGATGGGTCTTTTCGAGATGGATCTTTTTGGGACGCGGCTTTTCGGGGTGGACTTTTCGGGATCATGCCCGCTCAATACTTCCGGTAAAGCCCGATCAGCTTGCCCTGAATCTTGACCCGGTTCGGCGGCAGGATGCGGACTTCATAGGAGGTGTTGGCGGGTTCCAGCGCGATCGAGGCGCCGCGGCGGCGGAAGCGTTTCAGCG
>WNFO01000351.1_pt1 | contig 32888 bp, 33 predicted proteins | sample 5400251 | NCBI WGS metagenome assembly WNFO01 (sample SAMN13153354, study PRJNA577476) | soil metagenome | isolation source: 100 cm saprolite under Madrone tree | place: USA:California | collected 2016-06-14
TCCGAGGGGTGCGCGACGACCTTCTTCGACCCGATGAGGCGGAACTCGGGTGACGTCAGGTCGTACAGGCGCATCTCGACTTCCAGGCGATCGGCGCGAACGGTCAGGAGACCCTGCAGCGCCTGCAGCGCGCCGGCCGCCGCGAACGTCTCGAGCCGCGACTTGGCCGCCTCGGGCGGGCCCGGGGGCAGGGCGGGCAAGCCCGATACCACGCTGAACAGCGAGGTGAACGTCAGGTCGGCGCCCGTGATCTCAGGCAGCCGCTTGGCCCAGTTCTGCGGGTCGGTGCCGCCGGCAAGCGTGAAGTCCGGCACGGCGATGTTGATCTTTTTGATCTGCCCGGGCCGGACATTGAGCTCGACGTCGGGATTGGGATTTTGCGAGCGGACCGGTGCGGGACTCAGGAGCGCCGCGCCGAAGACGGCAAGCACGGCCGCCGCGGCCAGAGCCGCCAACCGACCGGTGGAGCGCGGTAGGGATGTCATCCGCGTTTCAAGTCGAAGTTGAAGAGCACGCGGAGCGAGGGATTGGCCCAGTCCGCGGGAAGCGGTGGGAACGGGCTCGCCTCGGTGATGGCTCGGAGCGCGGCACGGTCGTAGAAGCTGCTGCCCGAGCTCTCCTCGACACGGGGCGGCGCGATGGAGCCGTCCCGCCGGATCTCGACGTAGATGCGCGGCTTCTGGGCGGGCTCGCTGGAGCGATTCTGCGTCTGCCAGTGTTCCTCGACCTTCTGGAGCACCTGCCGCAGGTACCACGCGTAGGGAAAATCGGTCACGTCGAGCGTGAGCGAGCCCTGCCCGGAGATCGACCCCGTCACCTGGCCGAGCGGCGTGGCCGGCGGCCTCGAGACCGGCTCGGTCGCCACCTTGCCGCGCCGGTCAGATGGCGGGGCCAGCGGCGGAAGGTCGCGCTCGCCCGCGCGCGGCGTGACCACGCGGGACGGCAGGGCCGGCTCCGCAGGCTTCACCGCCTCGCGCGCGATCGGCTCGGGCTCGGGGGTGATCGCGCGGAGGGTCGGCTTGAGCGTGCGTGCGGGCAAGGAAGCCGGGCTTCCCGCCGGATTGCCGACGGCCGCGATGGTCGAGACGAGATTGACCACGTGCACGGTCGGGCGGTCCCAGACGCCCAGGAGCGCGAGCCCCACGAGCGCGGCGACGATCACGACGTGGCCCAGCACCGATAAGACCAGTGCCTTGACCGGCACGGGCTGTGGCGGCGGAGCCGCCGCCAGCCGCCAGCGCGTCGTGTGACGGGGGGGAGGCATGCGCAAGCCGTGGGCGAGGGTCAACGCTCTCATGACCCCCGGACGGGCTCGGTGACCATGCCGAGCTTCTCGATGCCGGACTTGCGGATTCTGTCCATGGTTTCGACGACGAACCCGTATTGCAGGGCCTGGTCCGCCTTGAGGTAGAGCGTCTTGTCCGTGCGGTTCTTGAACGTGTCGCGCAGCGTCTGCTCGAGCACGCCGAGCCCCACCGGCTTGCCGTTGAGGTAGATCTGCTGGTCCTTGGTCAGCGTCACCTCCATCCGTTCTTCCGTCACCGTCGGCTTGCCCGCGGTCTTCGGCAGGTTGACGTCGATGCCACGGTACATGAGGGGTGCGGTCAGCATGAAGATGAGGAGCAGCACGAGGACGACGTCCACGAGCGGGATGATGTTGATCTCGGCGAGGGTGCTCACGCTCCGGCGGCTGCCCCCGTTTCCGCTGTCCATGGTGAACGCCACGACTAGCGGCTCGCGGTCTTCGCAGGCGCCGGGCGGGCGAAGATGTTCAGGAGCTCGAGCGCGAAGCCATCCATCTCCACCGCCCGGCGTTTCACGCGGTTGACGTAGAAGTTGTAACCCATGACCGCGGGGATCGCCGCGCCCAGCCCCGCTGCCGTGGCGATGAGGGCCTCCGAGATGCCGGGGGCCACGACGGCCAGGCTTGCCGACCCCTGCTGTCCGATGCCGTGGAAGGCGCTCATGATGCCGACGACGGTGCCGAACAGGCCGATGAAGGGAGCGGCGCTGGCCGTGGTGGCGAGGAAGGGCAGGTAGCGCTCCATGCGCGCCACCTCGATCTCCGTGGCGCGCTGCATGGCTCGCTGCGCGGCGTCGACCGCCTCGCGCGGCAGGCCCTCGCCGTCCTCGAGCGCGGTGTCCACCTGATCGGGGCCGCCGTAGATGTTCGACAGCTCGAGCCCCGCGGCCGAGTACAGCTGGGCGGCCGGGCTCGAGCGGAACTTCTTCGCCGCACCGTAGATGAGCGAGAAGCGCCGTGCCTCGCGGAAGGCCCGCATGAAGCCCCTCGAGTCGCGCTTGATGGCGCGGAACTCCCACCACTTCTCGACGATGAGCGCCCAGCAGATGACCGAGAAGAAGAGGAGCAGGCCCAGGACGAACCGGGCGAGCGGGCCGGCCTGGAGGATAGGGTCGAGGACGTTGGAGGGCATCACGGCGTGAGGTGGCACGCGGGGCTCCTTTATAGGCGGCAAGTGATGCACAGGGGCACAATTGATGATACCCAAGCCCCGCGACGAGTGTCAACGAATTTGGCCAGAAATGCCCGATTTATTTGACACGGCTGGGAGTGGGCCGTATAAGGGAAGCCGTATGTTCCACTCCCCCGGAGCAATTGCCTTCGGTCCGTTGCCCTTTCTCGGTTTGAGCCTGACGGTTCGCTGGTACGGCATTCTCATGGCGAGCGCCATGGCTCTCGGCCTCTGGCTGGCCTACCGCGAGGCACGGCGGCGCGGCATCGATCCCGACGACCTGCTCAAGGCCAGCGAGCTGGGCCTCCTCGGCGGCCTGATCGGCGCGCGCCTCTACTACGTCGCCTTCAATCTCGACTACTACAGCCGCTTCCCGGCCAAGATCCTCGCCGTGTGGGAAGGCGGGCTTGCCATCCATGGCGGCGTGCTGGGTGGTCTCCTCCTCGGCGGCGGCTACGCGCTGTGGCGCGGATTGCCGGCCATCACCTATCTGGATATCGCCGCGCCGAGCCTGGCGCTGGGGCAGGCCATAGGCCGGTGGGGCAATTTCTTCAACGAGGAGGCCTTCGGCACGCCCACGGACCTGCCGTGGCGGCTGTACATCTCCCCGCAGCACCGGCCTCCCCAGTACGCCCAGGAAGAGTTTTTCCACCCAACCTTTCTCTACGAGTCTCTGTGGGACCTTCTGGTCTTCGTCCTCCTCATCGGCTTCTTCCGCACGCGGCTCGAGCGGGCGCCGGGCGCGCTGTTCCTGACCTACCTCGGGCTCTACTCGGTCGGCCGCTTCATCACCGAGGCTCTCCGCACGGACGCGCTCATGCTCGGGCCCATTCGGGTCGCCCAGCTCGCCAGCGTCGTCGGCGTGGCCCTCGCGCTCGTGGGCGTCCCGCTGCTTCTGCGCCGGGTCCGCGCCACCGCCTGACGCCGTGCACTTCGTCTTCCTCGGCAGCTCGGGGGCTCTCCCCGGGCGGGACCGCGACGCGACCTCGATTCTCTTCGTGGCCGGCAAAGACGCCGTGCTCGTGGACTGCGGCGGCAGTCCGGGCCAGCGGCTCATGCTGGCGGGGACGGACCCGCTCGCGCTCACCCGCGTGGTGATCACCCATATCCATCCCGACCATGTCTACGGGCTGCCTTCGCTCTTCCAGACGCTCATCCTCCTTCGCCGTACGGCGCCCCTTCGCCTGGCCTGCCGCGAAGAGCACGAGGCGCCGGTGCGCGCCTTGCTGGGCGTCTTCGGCCTGCTGGAGCGTCCGGACATGTTTCCCGTCGTGTGGGAGCCGGTGCCTCCGCGCGAGGGTTTCGCCATCGGCCCGCCCGGAGACCTCAGCATCACGGCGTCGCCCAACGCCCACGGCGCCATGCCCAACATGGCGCTACGCTTCGGGGTGCCCGGTCGGCCGACCGTCGTCTACTCTTCGGACACTGAGCCCAGCGCCGCGGTGGAGGCGCTCGCGCACGGGGCCCACACTCTGATTCACGACTCGACGTTCTCCGAGCGGCGGCCCCGCAGCGCCGGCACGCACTCCACGGCCGCTCAAGCGGGGGAGTGCGCGGCACGGGCAGGCGTGACGCGGCTCATCCTCGCCCACATCGACGCTGGCCTCCACGGCGAGCTCGACGCCCTCCGCGAGGAGGCGCGCGCCCGGTTCTCTGGCCTGGTGGAGATCGCCCGCGAGCTCGTGCCGTACCCGCTGTGACGCCCCGCATCGCTCGCGCGCAGGCTCTCCAGGCCCGGCTGCGCCGCCGCGTGCTGACCCGCGGCGGTCCCCGGCGAGTCAGGCTGGTGGCAGGGGCCGACCTGGCCTATCTGGGCGACGGATCACGCGCCTGGGCCGCCGTGGTCCTCTGGTCCCCTGTTGACGGTGCCGTCGTGGAAACCGTGGCGGTGTCCGGGCGACCGAGCTTCCCGTACGTGCCCGGCTACCTGTCCTTCCGCGAAGGGCCGCTCCTCTTGCGGGCCTTCAAGCGCCTCAAGGGGAAACCCGACCTCGTCCTGTTCGACGGGCAGGGCATCGCACACCCCCGCGGCCTCGGCCTGGCCGCGCATATGGGCGTGCTCCTCGATCTCCCCAGCGTGGGCTGCGCGAAGTCCCGCCTGGTCGGCGAGCACGCCGAGCCTGGGCGACGGCGAGGCGATTGGGCGCCGCTCCTGCTCGAGGGACGCCGCGTGGGTGCGGTGGTGCGCACGCGCGAGGGCGTCAACCCGCTCTTCATCTCGCCCGGGCACCGCATGGGGATAAGCCAGGCGGTGAGATGGGCGCTCGCCTGCTGCCGCACGCGCGTGCCCGAACCGATCCGCCTCGCCGAGCAGGTCGTCAACCATCTCAAGGCCGGCTGGCATCTCAAGGCCAGCTGGCATCTCAAGGCCGCCCGGCATCTCAAGGCCGGCCGGTGATCGCGTACGAGAGAAGGGACGGGCGGGCGCGGCTTTACCAGGGGGACAGCCGCGATCTCTCGCCGATTCCGACGGGGAGCGTGGGCGTCATCCTGACGTCGCCGCCTTATTGGGTCAGCGATCGGGGGCGCGCCGCCGCCGACCGCTACGCGCGGAGCCTGGCCGTGGGCTTCGGGCGCGAATGGCGGCGCGTGCTGGATCCGGACGGCGACCTGTGGCTCGTCGTCGGCGATCGCCACGACAGGCGCGAGTGGGTCGGCTTCGACGCGCTCGTCAACGGGTGGCTCAGGCGCTCGGGCTGGCTCCTCCAGTCCAAGGGCATCTGGGCGGAGACCGGGTCGCGCGAGCGCTGGGACAACCGTATCAATTACCTCTTGCGCTTCCGTAAAGCCGGGAGCCGCGTGCGCCCGACGGGGGCCACGCTGTGCTGGATGTTGCCGCTGCCGCGCACGCACCCCGAGAGCATCTGGGATGCCACTCCGGAGCCCGTACTGCGCGCGGTGCTCCTCGCGAGCCGGAAGCGCGGGGCGGTGCTGGATCCCTTCTGCGGGGCGGGGACGGTGGGCCGAGTCGCGCTCGGCGTGGGCCGCGAGTGGATCGGGGTCGAGCGCGACCCGCGCATGGCCCGCCTCACCGCGCGGCGGCTGAAGATGGTCCGCTGCCGGTGAGCGCGAAGGACACAACCACCGCGTTGGTCCTGCGGCCTCAGGTGCGCGGTGTGCCCGCGAAGCCCGTCACTTTCGCTCCCAGGCTTCGAGACACGCAAGGGCGTCGGCGCGCCCGAGGGCGAGCAGGCGCGCGATCGCGTCGCGGTCGAAGTCGAGCGGCCGGAGCAGGAGCGGCAGCGAGGGCGTCAAGAGCTGGACGTCGGCGGCCGGATGGCGGAACCGCGCGAGCTCCGTGTCGCGCCGGATCTGCTGGATCATGATGAGCTCGAAGCTCTCCTCGAGGGCCCGGCGCATGGTGGTGGGGGAGGCGCCGCGCTCCGTCGGCGCGTAGCTCATCACCACCACGGCCCGACGGAGCGAAGCGTCCGCCTCGAGCGCTTCGAGCACAGGCGCGCGGCCGGTCAGTCCGCCGTCCACGAGGAGCGCGCCGTCAACCTCCACGGGTGGAAACAGGCCGGGCACGGCCGAGGCCGCCATGAGCGCGTCCGCCGTCACCGTGCGGTTGTCGAACACGCGCTTTTCGCGACCGGCGAGATCGGTGGCCGTCACCAGGAGGCGGACCGGCGAGGCACGGATGGCGTCGAAGTCGAGGGAGGCCGCGATCAGGTCCCGGAGCGGGGCCGGATCGAAGAGCGAGCTGGTCTCGTTGAGGACGAAGAGGGTGAGCCAGCCCGGGAGGAAGCCGGCGAGGATCACCGGCGTGCGCAGCGTGTAGATCTGCTCGCGCGTGACCCCGCGCCACATCGTCTCGAGCCTGTCGGCCCGTCCGCTCGCGATCATGGCGGCGTTGAGCGCGCCGGCGGAGGAGCCCGCCACGAGCCGGATCGGCAGCCCGCGCTCCATGAAAGCCGCGGCCACGCCCGCCTCGTAGGCGCCCTTGGCGCCCCCGCCCGAGAGCACGAGGGCCATGGGCACGTCGCGGGGGATGCTCGAGGACGAGCAAGCGGCGGCGGCGGGCGCTGGCGCGGCAAGGGCGACGAGGGCCGCGGCACCCAAGGTCCGCCAGACGCGGCGCGAGGCCAACGGCTGCGCGTCCTTACTCGCGGTAGTCGAGACCGGCGGCGGCGAACCTCGGCTTGAACGAGGGCCGCGTCACGAACGCGATGAAGTCCCGCGCCGCCGTGGGCGTGGCGGCCCGCGTCGAGAGCGCGGCGGAATACGTGGTGATCTTCTGGAGATCGCGGGGTAGCGGCCCGACGAGCGTCACGCCCTTCACGGGCAGGATCTCGCTGATCTGGTGCACGCAGAGATCGGCCTGACCTTTTGCCACCGCCTCCGCCGCGAAGCCGCCCGGCCAGAGCACTGTCTTGTCCTTCACCGCGTCCGCGATGCCGAGGCGCTGGAGGACGCTGGCGAAGTAGATCCCACTGGTCGCCCCGCTTGCCGGATCCACGTAGACGATCGATTTGGCGGCGAGAATGGCTTGCTTGAAGGCGTCCGGGGTCGATATGTCGGGCTTCGGCGCGCCCTCCTTCACGGCGACCCCGATGCCCGTGCGAGCGACGTCGGCCTTGCTGTCGACGACGACCAGCCCCGCGGTGGCGAGCTGCGCCAGGACGGTGTCCGTGACGATCACGACGTCCGCCGGATCTCCGGCCGTCACCTTTTGCCTGATCCCTCCCGCCGTCCCCGTGGTGAGCACGACCGTGTGACCTGTCTCCCGGTGGAATGCCTCCGAGAGCTCGGTCACGATGTCCTTCACGGCGCCGGCGCTCAGCACCTTGATCTCCGCGGCCCGGGCAGAGGGAGCCACTGCGCATGCAGCCAGGGCCACGATGAAAGCCACCGCCCATCGTCCGGCCCGCGTCGATCCTCCACGCATGCTGACGCTCCTTTAGCCGCGCGACGGGACGACGTACCCGTAGCGAAGATTGCTGCGGGCCGCGCCGTCCTTCTCGACGCGCCGCCGGTTGTCCGTCTGCGGCGCCGGCATGAATTCGTCGCTGGAGACGCTCTGCGTGGGAATCGGCCCGGGAAACGCCGCCGTCTCGGAAGGCCGCACCGCCTTGAGCTCGTCGTCGCTGAGCAATCTCATGAGGTCCCCCTTCCGTGGTGGTTGGTGGAGGGAACAGTATTGCAGGCTCGAGGGCCTGTCAATCGTCGGGCTACGCTCCGGGCGCGAGCTTCTCCAGCACGAGGGCGCGGAGCGAGGCGGCGTCGAAGGCGGTGGCCTCGCGCGAGGGCGGGGGCGCCTCGGTCTTGAGACCGGTCTCGCTGACGATGACGCAAATGGTGGAGGCGGGGTCGACCTGCCTGTCCGCGAGCAGGCGGGCCAGCACCGCGAGAGAGGCCGAGCCGGTTGGCCCCGCCCATATGCCCTCGGTCCGCGCCAGCATCGTTTGCGCGGCCAGGATCTCCTCGTCTTCCGCCTGGCCTGCCACGCCGCCCGTCTCCCGCAGGATGCGCAGGACCCAATCGCCTTTTCGTCCTGGATTGCCCGCGGCCAGTCCTTCGGCAACGGTGTAGCCGATCTTGAGCGGAGTGATCGCCGTCTTGTCCCGCCACGCTGTGGTGATGGCGTTGGCGCGCGCTGCCTGGGCGGCGGCCATGACTGGCCGCTTGGGGATGAAGCCCCAGCGCTCCATCTCGGCGAAGCCGCGATGCGTGGCGATGAAAGTCTCGCCCACCGCCACGGGTGCGACGACGACATCCGGTGCCCGCCACCCGAGCTGCTCGGCGATCTCGTACGCGATGGTCTTCTTGCCCTCGTGCTTGTACGGATTGCGCGTGGCGCCGCAGTCGAAGAAGAGGCCCTCCTCGGCCAAGTGGTCCCAGTGGGCGATCAGGTCGTCGTAGACGCCTCTGTAGAGGACGAGGTCGCTGGCCGTGGCCGCCATGTGGAGCATCTTGGGCGCCGAGGCCCGCTCGTAGCAGAAGATGAGCGACCGCAGGCCGGCGCGCGCCGAATAGGCGGCGATGGAGGAGCCCGCGTTGCCCGAGCTGACCACCGAGGTGGCGGTGAAGCCGAATTGCAGCGCGGCGCCCACCGCCGTGGCCGACGTGCGGTCCTTGACGGTGCCGGTGGGGTTCGCGCCCTCGAACTTGACGAGCAGGCGCTCGACGCCGAGCTCTCTCCCCAAGCGCGGGCACTCGAGCAGCGGCGTCTGCCCTTCGCCGAGCGAGACGCGGTGGGCGGGGTCCGCGATGGGCAGGACGGACGCGTAGCGCCAGAGGCCATCCCCCGTGAAGGCCGCGGTGCCGAGGCGCTGGAGCGTGGCGGCGTCGTAGACCAGCTCGAGAAGGCCGCCGCACTTCGGGCACTGCAGCGTGTAACCGAGCGGCTCGGCGCGGTCGCAGTCGATGCAGCGAAGGCCCGTCGCCAGCGAGTCCGTCACGAGCGCCTGCCGAAACGCTGTTCGATCACCGCCAGCATCTCGTCGATGCGGTGACGAAGCGTGTGCTCCCTGAGCGCGCGCTTGAGCGCGTTCTGCCCGATGGCGCGCGCCTCGTCCGGGTGCGCCAGGTAGTACGTCAGGTGCTTCTTCATCTCATCCAGGTCCCGGTAGGCCACGACCTCCTCCCCCGGCGTGAAGAGGGCAGGCAGCTCGTCCTTGAGGTCCACCACCTGGCAGGCGCCGCTCGCGGCCAGCTCGAAGGCGCGCGTGTTGACGCCGACGATGTCGTTCATCGGGTGGTGATGGTTGAGCGAGAGCGTCGAGCCCGAGTAGATGGCGAGCTTTGCGCGTCCCCACACGGGCCCCCCCCCCACGAGCGCCCGGATGTCGGGCGACTCCGCGCGCCGCCAGCCGCCACCCCAGACCTTGAGAGGGAAGTCGAGCAGCTCCTTGACCAGGCGCTCGCGGTAGGCGTAGCGGCTGCCCACGAAGCTCATGGGCCCGGCGTAGCGCAGTTGCTCCTCCGGCGTGAGCTCGACCGGATGGTGCATGGCCGGCACGCAGTACATGGGCAAGTAGTGGAGGTTGCGAAGGCCCACGCCCTCGAGCGCGCGCAGCGCGTACCGCTCCTTGGTGAAGAAGAGGTCGTAGGCCTCGATGCCGCCGAAGGGCATCATCCAGAGCGGATTGTCGGGGAAAAAATTGACGAAGAGGGTGTCCTGGCGCCGCTTGACCCGCCGCACCACGCCCGGCGTGATGGGGCCGCCCTTGATCACGAGGACGAGGGACGGCCGCCACTCGATGCAGAGCCGCTCGAGCCGCCGCAGGATCCAGACCTGGTAGGCCGCCTTGGTGCCGCGGTTCTTGTAGAGCGGATTGTCCCGTCGATAGGCGAACGTGCGGACCTCGTGTCCCATGGCCTCCAGCTCGTCGCGGAAGTCCACCCCCATGTGCTCCGGGCGGTCGAAGGGCAGGACGATGAGCCAGCGCATGGCCGAAGCCTAGCACACGCGGGGCCGGCCGCCGATAAGGGCCCAGCTGGGTCATTGACCCAGAAGCGTGTTGGGGTGGCCGGCTAGCGGTGGGACCTGAAGCGCGCTGCGAAGAGCGGATCCACCAGCGCTGCCGTGGCAACCATGGCCGCATTGGCGCCAGCCGCCAGCGTTTCTCGCGCGCGCGCGACCGTGGTGATGCCGCCCACGGCAAGGATCACCTTGTTCCACGCTCCCGCCTTGCGCCAGGCGCAGAGCTCTTCCACCTGGATCCGGCAGGGATCCCACACGGCGGCGCCGGAGACGCCCGCCGGCTCGCGCCCCGCGCCCGGGAACGCCGCCGTCCCGTCGGCCTTGACCACGCGGCGCTGCAGGCCGTTGACGAGCACGAAGCCGTCCACCCAGCGTGCGATGGCGGTCGCGAGGTCATGCAGCGCGCGGGGACTCCGCGAAGCGCCGAGCTTGGCGACGACGGGTCGCGCGCCGACGGCGCGGCGCACCCGCGCGACGATGTGCGCGGAGAGCGCCTGGTCCTCGAAGACCATCTGCGGTTGCTCGGCGACCGTGTCGGGGCTGGAGAGGTGGACCTCGACCACGTCGGCGCCCGCCTCGGCCGCCCAGCGCGCGGCCCGCGCATAGTCCTCCGCGAGCTGCTCGCCGTCGCCCCCCGGCGCGGGCGTGCCTGCCACGCTCACGATGAGGACCTGTCGCGGTCCGAGCTTCCCCCTCGCCCGCTTGATGTCGGCGCGCCAGAGATCCGGCTTGGTCGACGGCAGGCCCAGGGAGACCGCCCACGTGACGGTCGCGGGGTCGAGGCGGCGCGGCGCGGGCTCGACCACCGCGGGGTCACCGAGGCGACAGAAAGCCACGTTGGGGGCGGTGAAGGCAGCGCGCTCGGCCGTGCGCACCGTCGTGTACGTGAGAAGACCGTAGCCGAGCCGCGCGTACGCCTCGATCCATCTCGAATTCGGCAGCGGGCCCGCCGCGATGCCCACCGGGCACTCGAGGGCGCGGTCGAAGAGACTGAGGGGCGGGGCTGCGGCCAGCCGGCGCGGCCGCGGCGGCAGCTTGGGCGGATGCGCCGCGTTCCAGGCGAAGGAGCGGTTGAGGCGCCAGGCGATCAGCGTCTGGCCTCCAGGGATTCGAAGCTCCACTGCTCGAGCGGGATCATCGACGCGAGGTCGGGCTCGATGGCGCCGCCGTAGCCGGGGGTGCCGAGTGAGGCCACGCGCAGCAGCCCGCCCTCGATCCGCAGCCGCGCCTCGTCCTCGCCGCCGCGGTACAGGTCGCGGTGCAGGCGTGTGGCCTGCTGGCGCTCCCGCCGCGAACAGTGGGCGAGGCCCTTGACGTAGTGGTGGCCGTTGCGCTCGACATGGGTAATGCCGAGCGCCCGGACCGTCGCCAGATCCTGCTGCAGCGGGATGAGGGGCAGCGTGGTCAGGTCCTCGCCGGTCATGAAGAGCGCGGCCCCGGGTTTGTGCCGCGCGTTCCACCGCTCGACCAGCGAGCGATTCAGGAAGGACTTGAAGATGCCCTTGCAGTTCTTGGTGCTGACGCCCCGGTAGCCGAGGGTGATGGCCGTCTTGAACGAGCCGAGCTCGCCGTCGCTCTCGTCGATGATGACGGGCACCCCGAGACTGCTCAGGCCCTTGGTGGCCTCGGGATCGAGGGCGACGGCGCGGTCGAGCGGCTGTTCGACGAAGGCGATGGCCTTGCGGAAGCGCGCGAGCGCCGACACTTTCGCCATCGCCTCGAGCAGAGAGGCGAAGTCGTCGAGCCCCTTGTACTGCTCGTTGCCGTCGAGAGAGACGACGTAGGGATCGGTGATGAGACGGTCGAGGGTGGCGGCGACGGCCCTGAGCCGCGCGAGATCTTCGGCATGCCGGCCGCTCACCTTGACCTTGAAATACCGAAGGCCATGGGCGACGACACACTCTTCCAGCGTTTGAGGCAGGCCGTCGCCCAGCCGGCCGTCGGCCGGGACGTCGGCGGCCGTGATGGGGTCGAGGAGCCCAACGGTGTGGCGCACCGACAGCGTCTGGGGCGGCGGTTCGCGCGTCCAGCGCATGAGGTCGTCCAGCTCGAGCTCGCGGTGGACCGCGCCCGGGCGGATCTCGAGCAGGTCCTGCCGCAGGAGCGCGACGGCGTCGGCGCCCGCCAGGCGCGCCGCGGCATCCGCCAGCGCCCGTTCGAAGAACGACGAGCCGAAGGACACCGTCAGCTCGTTGAGCTTCCTCTCGGGGCCGCGGCTCCGGCACTCGGCGAAGGCGTCGAGCCAGATCTGAAAGACCGAGCGCGGCACCTTGGCGGCCTCGATATAGGCCTGGTGGGCGACGCGGATGGCGATCAGCTGGTCCTTGACGTTGTCCCGGAAGCTCCGGCTCGGATCCTTGTCGAACCATTTGGGCTGGAGATTGTCCGCGGCGTAGCCGTACCCCCGCCGGCCGTCGGCCGCCTCCACCTCGACCCCCACGTGCAGCACGGGGAAGCGCGTGAGCGTGCCGATGCCGTACCGGAAGGGCAGCCTCGTTTCGAGGTTCCGGACATGAAAGGAGGCGGACTTGAACGACAGTCTTACTGGAATGCTGGCATGACCTCTTGGGCGATGAGCTCCAGCTCGCGCATGATGTGCCGGTGCGGCATGCCGGGGAAGAAGAGCCGGCAGATGAGGTGCGTCAGGCCGTACTCGGTCACGAAGGGCTCGAGCGCCTTGCGGACCTGGTCCGGGCCCCCGATGAGAAAGCGTTGCTTCATGAGCCCATCGAGATCCGTGGCGATCGAGGCATCGATGAACGGATGCTTCCAGCCGCCGGCGTACTCCTTGCGATACGAGACCATGATGTGGCGCTCCGCGAGCTCGCGGGCTTCCTTGTCGGTGTCGGCGATGATGACGTCGCGCGTGAGGGGCCACTCTGTGACGGGCGCGGTAAGGCCGACCGCCGCGCGGTTCTTCAGGAATTGCGCTTTGCCCTTGAGCAATCGCGACAGGTCGGCGGTCGGCCCGGGGATCCAGTTGTCGGCGAGGGTGGCCGCGCGCCGGAGGGTGATGTCGCCCCACCCCCCGATCCAGATCGGCGGGTGGGGCTTCGCGACGGGCTTCGGCTCGAGCGTGCCCTCGACCTGATAGTACCGGCCCTTGAAGGCGATCGCGTCCCCCGTCCACAGGCCCTTGATGATCGCGAGCTGCTCCTCGAAGCGGGCGCCGCGCTTCTCGAGCTCGGCGCCGTAGAGGGCGAACTCGTCGGGTTTGTAGCCGATGGCCACGCCCAGCACGAAGCGGCCGCCCGACATGACGTCGATCAGCGCCGCGTCCTCGGCGAGCCGCACCGGGTGGTAGAAGGGCGCCACCAGGATGTCGGTGCCGAGCAGCACACGCGAGGTGCGCGTGGCGAAGCCCGCCAGCACGGGCAGGGGAGAGGGCCAGTAGTGGTTGACGACCGAGTGGTGCTCTTCCATCCACACGGAGTAGAAGCCGAGGTCTTCGCCGCGGACCACCTCCTCGAGGGCGTCCTTGAAGTAGTGGCCGCCCTCGGTGGGGATGAAGCCAACCCGGAGCTCGGCCACTAGTCGCTCGCCAGCTTCCCGTTCACTCCCCAGTTCGACTTCTCCACGTCCTGGAACACGATGTGGACCTGGTCGGGCGTGGTCTTGCCGATCTTGACCATGGCGTCGGTGATGGCGGCCGTGATTTCGCGCTTCTGCTGGGGGGTGCGGCCGGCGTACCACTGGACGGTGATGTTGGGCATGGGGTCTCCTTTCTACTTGAGCCGCGTCATGTCGTCGGGAAAGTTCGAGGTGAAGGCGTAGGACTTGACTCTGCCGTCGCTGCTGAAGCGCACCGAGAGGTCCTTCGTCTGCTCCGCGCCCCAGCCCCGCTGGCCGAAAAACCAGCGCCACGTCGCATCTCCGCTGTCGATGCCGACCTGATAGGGCTCGCCGAACAGGCGCCGGAGCTCGCTCTTGTCGGTCTTGCCCACGGTGATGCCTCGCGAGTCGGGCGAGGGGAACTCGCGGCCGAAACTGGTGGAGAGGCACCCGGCTGAGAGCGTCGCCACGAGAAGAGGAATCATCACGAGGGCCGGACGCATGGATCGATTATCACACGCGGCCTTCAACCGGGTCAACGAGACGACGGGGTCAACGAGGCTTGACTTGCGCGGAGGCTGCCGCTAGCCTCGTGTCACCCGGCGCCAGACACTCACGGAGGCGAACGCGTATGCCGATTCCCGTCATGAAAGGGTATGCCAGCCTCGACTCCCTGCCCGAGGAGAAGATCGGCGACAAGATCAGCCGCAAGATCCTCGTGGGCGACAAGGAGATGGTGGTCTTCTGGAAGATGAAGGCGGGCGCGCACGCCGCCATGCACCAGCATCCACATGAGCAAATTTTCTGGATGCTCTCCGGCCGAATGGACTTCAACCTGGCCGGGGAGAAGCGCACCTGTGTGGCCGGCGACCTCGGCGTCGTCCCGGGCAACACGCCGCACGAGGCCTACTTCCCGGAGGACACGGAGGTCATCGACATCTTCGCGCCGCCGCGCGAGGACATGTTCACGGGCGGCGACACCTATCTCGCCCGCTAGCAGGGTGCCGCCCTGCGCCGTATCACAGGGAGCGCGTGCCCGGCGAACTACCCGGTGCTAGGATGTCGGCGTGGACACGTTCAGCGCCGAGGAGCGGGCCGCGCTCGCGCCCTACTTCACCAACCTCGACGGGCCCGTCTTCGCCCTCGTCAACCTGCCCGAGGTCGTCAAGGGCGCGCTCTTCGCCCGCTACTCCCGATCGGCGAAGTCGCTCCGGCGGCTTTTTCTGGATGAATTCCTCGAGCGGTCGCCGGGCGGAGTCGCGACCCCCGCCGTCGGCACGGCGCGCGCCGAGCAGCTCTACGAGCGGGTGTTCTCCGAGTACGGCGACGACTCGGTGGCGCAGCTGGGCGGCGTGCACATCGCCTGCGAGGGGGCGTCGAACATCTTGACCAAGGTGCTCGAGTGGGGCCGCCTCATGGCCTACCTCGAGCAGTCCACGCGGTACATCCCGTACACCGACAGGCCGGACGGCCGCTGGAAGTACCACGTCCCCGCCGAGCTCGATGGACACGCCCTGCGGCCGCGCTACGTCGAGACGCTCGACCGTGCCTTCGAGACCTACGCGCGCTGGATCGAGCCGATGCGGGAGCACTGGGCCGCGCGCCTCCCCAAGCCCGCCCGCGACAGCGAGGCCGCCTGGCGCGCGACGATTCGCGCCAAGGCTCTCGACAGCCTGCGCGGCCTGCTGCCCGCGGCCACGCGCTCGAGCGTGGGAATCTTCGGCACGGGCCAGGGCTACGAGGCGCTGCTGCTGCGAATGCGCACCCACGCGCTGGCCGAGGTACGCGATTACGCCGAGTCCATGCTCGTGGAGCTCCGCAAGGTCATCCCCGCCTTCCTCACGCGGCTGGACCGGCCCGACCGCGGCGGGGCGTGGAGCCGCTATCTCGAGGCCACGCGACAGGAGACCGCCGAGGTCGCCGCGCGGCTCCTGGCCGGGCTTGAGCCCGAGCCGCGCGGCGAAGTGACGCTGACGGACTTCGACCCGGAGGGGGAGATCAAGGTCGTGGCGGCCGCGCTCTACGTCTCGTCCCGCCTGCCGGACGACCAGCTGCTGGCCGTGGCGCGCAAGCTCGGGCCCGAGGAGCGGCGCCGCGTGCTGGAGGCCTACGTGGGCACGCGCGCCAACCGCCGCCACAAGCCGGGCCGCGCCTTCGAGCGGACGTCGTACCGCTTCGACGTGCTCGGCGACTACGGCGCCTTCCGCGATCTCCAGCGCCACCGTCTGCTCACACTCGAATGGCAGCCCCTGTCCACGCGCCACGGCTGGGTCGGCTCCGACGAGATCGAGGCGGTGGGGGCGCTGGCCGACTGGCGGCGCGTGATGGACGATTCGGCGGAGCTCTACGAGGGGCTCGTGGCGGCGAGCCCCCCGGAGGTAGCGCCCTACGTGGTATCCATGGCTTATCGGGTGCGCTTCTACATGGAGCTCAACGCGCGCGAGGCCATGCACATGATCGAGCTGCGGACCACGCCGCAAGGGCACCCGGCGTACCGGCGGATCTGCCAGGCCATGCACCGGCTCATCGCCCTGGAGGCGGGCCATCCTGCCATCGCCGCCGCCATGTCCTTCGCCGACCTTTCGGACACCGAGGAAGGCCGGCTGGCCTCCGAGCGCGCCACGGAGCGGAAGCGCCGGACGAGCTAGTTCCCGCTGATCGTCAGCTTGGTCGCGACCCCGTTGACCTGGATCAGCGCCTTGTTCGGCGTGATCGTGCCGAGGCTGGCGTTCTTGATCGGTGTGCCGGTAATCTTGACGTTCGCAGCCAGGGCCCCGTCGGTGAGCGCGACGGGGATCCCGCCGATGTTGACGAATGCCAGCGAATTGGCGACGTTGACCGTGTTACCCCCCAAGCCGCTGAAGGCGATCAGCGCGCCGCTGATGTTGACGATCGAGCCTCCGGCGACCGAGAGCAACACGCCGTTGTTGATGGTCAGCGTGCTCCCGTTGGCCAGGTTGACCAGATTGCCGCCGGCCTGAAGGAAGCTGCCGCCCGCCACCCTGATCAGGGCCCCGTTGTTCACGATGACGCGGCTCTGGTCGAGCGCGACGTAGGCGGCGGAATTGGTGGTCTTCGACTGCGACGTCAGGTCGATCGCATTGCCGTTCGTCGTCAGCTGCGCCCCTGCGCGGAGATTCAGAAGGAGCGCGCTGGCCTGCAGGAGCGCCACGTCGATGGTCACCGCCCGCTGCGTTGTGACCGTGGCGCCGCTCATGTCGAGCAGGCCGCCGCCGTGCTGGATGGGCTCTTCCGTGCCCAGCCTGAGGCCGCTCACGCCGTCGACCGCCGTGGCCGTCCCCACGAGGTGGAAAATCGAGCCCCCGGTGGCGATCTGCGAAGTGCCGCCCGTCAGCGACAGCAGCGGGGCCGCCGGGGCTGTCACGATGAAGCGACCGTTGAGCGTGCCGAGGACGAAGTCGGCCGTCGAGCTGATATCGGTGCCACTCGCCGAGAGGAGTCCGCCCGAGAGGGAAACGGTGCCGTGATTGGTGACCGTGAAGCCGGTGGCCGCCCATCCAAGCCGGAACGTCCCGCCCGTGAGGCCGACCAGCGGCGAGGCCGTGGTGTCCGTGATCGTGGCCGATTTGACGGTCACGAAGTCGCTCGATCCCGTGATCGGCGTGCCGTGGGCGGTGAAGAGCGGGCCCGCCAGGCTCGTCGTGGAGCCCGAGTCGAGGCTCACGCCGTTCGTGCGGGCGCCCAAGGTGAGGGACCCGCCCGTGAAGCTCACGAAGGGCGAAGAGCCGGTGCCGGTCAGCGAGCTGTTCGCCTGCGCCGCGAGGAGCGCGGGGCCCGAGAACGTGACCGCGCTGTTGACGGCGTCGAAGAGCGGACCCGTGAGCGAGAGGGTGCCGTTCCGGAGCAGGGTCGCGGTCTCCGCAGCCGACGCACCGCCGTTGAGGCTTATGAAGGGAAGCGCCGTGCTGCTGCTCAGGCTGCCCTTCACCTGGAGGATGTCGCCCCCGAAGGTGAGCGTGCTATTGGTGGCGCGAAGCAGGTCCGTCGAGAGGCTCCGGTTGGAGGCGGGCGGGACCTCGTAGAGATCGCCCGGGACGTTGACCGTCTGACTGCTGTAGATGAACGGCAGCGCAGAGGCGTCGCCGACGCTTGACGTGCCGGGGTCGCTCGGCGTGGTGGGCGTGAGCGGGGCCTTCGTGTCCACGGGCGGCGCCTGCGGAGCTTCGAGCGACTCCTCGGCCGTTCCGGTGATGATGCGACCCAGCGCGGCGGCCCTCGCCTGCTCACCGAGCACGAGAGCGTCCAGCAGCCGTGTCGGATTCGGCCGCGAGGACTGGAGATCGCTCAGCAGCGCTGCCCGTGCCACGGCATCGAGGGAGACGGCCTTGTCCATGGTGTTGCCGGTGACCGTGACGCTCGAGGGCGCGACCAGCCTCAGCGGCGGCGCGCCCGGATTGCCCGGCGTGGTGACGTCGATGGAGCCGGACAGGACGTGCAGTCGCGTGACGGGCACTGAGCTGCCAGGCGGTGTCAGCATTTCCGCGACGACGACGGTGCCGCGGATGGCAGCCACCGCGTTTTGGGTGCGGATCTCGACCGTCTCGCCGGGGCGCATCCGCTGGCGGGCGACGCCGATGGCGACCTTGCCCAAGAACAGCTGGACCGTGGAGATTCCGGACTGGTCGACCAGCTCGAGCTCCGAGAGCTCGCGCACGGTCAGGAGAGCTTTCTTTCCGAGCAGCAGCCGCGCCAATGATTGGGCGGCCGTGCTGATGCGGTCCCGGAGAAAGACCTCGTCCTTGAAGCGGAGTGGTTGCGGCGTCGACGAAGCCGCATGAGAGACTGTCACCTGGCCGGTGACCGCAGTGGCCACCCCTGCTCCCGCGGGGCCGGAGGCTTGCACCGTCGCAGTGGGGATGATGAGGAGGGCGAGAGCGAGGACACCCGCAGCCTGCCATCCTCGCTGGACCCGTCTCACAATTCGCTCCGTTCTTGGCTGCAACAGCGGGGGGGATCGACCGGGCTCTCGGACCCACACTCGCGCGATCGTTTAAAGGGTATGCACCTCGCGTACCATCCGGGCTCGCTCCCGAAGGGCAGGTAAGTAGGTGTAATGGTGTGATTCCATTTTTGAGGCAGGGTCCTGCGGAGGGTTGACTGTCAGCCTCGGTCAACAGAAAACGTCGCGTGACGGCGAGGATTGACAGTTCGGCACGGCCAAGGACGGGGTGGCTTGACCTGGGTCCGCGACGCTATAGTAGGCCTCGTGACTCTGAGGCCCGAGCAGGTCAAGGCGAAGGAGTACCTGCACGCCAAAGGCACCCGCCTCGCGGCGCCCCAGATCCACGAGCGCGTCGCAGCAGGCTTCGCCGCCCTCGAGGAGTTCCTGGACGGGGTGACCGAGGCAGAGGCTCACGCCCGGGCCCTCCCCGGCGAATGGACCATCCAGGAGGTGGTGGACCACCTCGTCGAGACCCATGGGCCGAGCCTCGAGGAGCTCCGCGATCTGCTCGCGGGGAGGCGTCCCCCGGGAGAGCCCATCCCGGCCGGGCTTCAGTCTCGTGATCCGTTGGCGCGTCCGTGGCCCGAGCTTCTGACCCAGCTCAAGCGGCTCCAGGCGGAGGTCGTCGCGACCCTCGGAGCGGCGCCGGACAGTCTCACCGAGGCGCGCGCGCCGGTCGTCATGGTCATCAACGTGAAGGAAGCGGACGGTCGCGAGGCGCCGCTGCACTGGATCGAGGAGCTCGACTGGAAGGCCTACGCGATCATCTTCAGGCTCCACGTCCTGGACCATCTTGGCCAGACGCGCAAGGTCCTCAAAGCGGTCCGCGCTTCCTGAATCTACCCAGCACTCGCCTCGCCGCTCTGCGGCCTACGGCGGCCAGCCGCGTCTCAGCTCGAACCTCGGCCGCGCTCTACACGCTCTTCGCGAACTCTTCCTTCGCTTTCTGGAGATCCCCCGGTCTGGCCAGCAGGTCGAGCGCCGTCAGCGCGAGGGCCTTGGCGCCGGCGATCATCCCGACGCGAGCCAGCGGCGACTTCGCCCACTCGGCGAACTCGCGCGAATGCCCCGGAATGCCGTCGGGCGAGATGCGGATGTAGGGATGAATGGTGGGAATCGCCTGGCTGACATTGCCGCAGTCCGTCGAGCCGTAGCCCGCCTCGCCGTCGTCCGGATCGACGGGGAAGTCGATCCGCTCGAGGTTCTTGCCAAACAGTTCCGCCATCGTGAAGTTTGCCTTGAGCGGCTCGTGGACGGTGGCGTCCGCCGTCACCTTGACCGTGCAGCCCGTGGCGGTGGCCGCGCCCTGGGCGCACCCTTCGAAGCGCCGCAGCAGCTCCTTGCAGTAGTCTTTCGTCGGCGCCCGGAGATAGAACTCGGCCGTCGTGTGCTCGGGAATGATGTTGGCCTGATCGCCACCCTTGGTGATGATGCCGTGCACGCGCGCGTGCGGCTTGATCTGCTGCCGCATGAGGTCGAGCGAGACGAAGAGCTGGACCATGGCGTTGAGGGCGTTGACGCCGCGCCACGGCCACGACGAGGCGTGCGAGGCCTTGCCGAAATACTCGCACTTGACCTTGATGATGCCGAGACTCGGCCGCCAGACCTGCGTCCCGCAGCGGCCGTGGATCATCATGGCGGCGTCCACGTCCTTGAAGACGCCGGCCTCCATGAGCCTGACCTTGCCCGCGCCGCCCTCTTCGGCCGGCGTCCCGATCACCTGGATGCGTCCCGCGAAGGGCACGGTGCCGAGCGCCGCCGCGATGGCCGCGCCCGCGCCGGTCCCCGCGGTGGCGATCACGTTGTGCCCGCAGGCGTGCCCGATATTGGGCAGGGCATCGTACTCGGCCATGATAGCGATGGTCGGTCCCCGGCCGCTGCCTGAACCCGCGTCTATACCCTCGATAGTCGCGCGGAAGGCGGTCGGCAAGCCGCCCACGCCGCGCTCGACGCGCGCGCCCTGCTTTTCCAGGAAGGCGCTGAGCCACCCCGCCGCCTTCTCCTCCTTGAAGCAGAGCTCGGGGTTGCCGTGGATCTGCAGCGATATTTTCTCGAGGTCGTCGGCGAGGCGGTCCACCGCCTCCGCGACCTTCGTCTTCGCCTGATCGAGCGTCTCAGCTGGCATCCGCGAACTCCTTCTTGGCGGCCTTGACCCGCGCGGGCTCGGCGAGCAGATCGAAGGTCGTCATGGCCATGGTCTTGGCGGCGGCGACCATGCCCTGCCTGGCCAGCGGCTTGACCGCCGCGTCGGCGAAGTCGCGCGTGTGGATGGCCATCCCCACCGGCGCGATGCCGATCATCGGCTGGATCGTCGGCAGCACCTGGCTCACGTTGCCCACGTCGGACGAGCCCTTGCGGTCGGGGATCGGCTCGCCCTCGCGGAGGCCGACGGTGGTCATGTTGGCCTGGAAGAGGTCGAGCAGCACGCGGCTCGACTTCATCGGCTCGTAGACGCTGTCATGCTGGATCACCTTGAGCTCGCAGCCCGCGGCCCTGGCCGCCCCTTCCGCGCAGGCGACGACACGGCGGTAGAGCTCCCACATCGTGTCGATGCGCGGGGCGCGCATGTAGAAGGTCGCCGACGCGAACTCGGGGATGATGTTGGCCGCCGCCCCGCCGCTGGTGATGATGCCATGGATGCGGCAATCGGGGCGCACCTGCTGGCGCAGCATGGCGACGGCGTTGTACGTCTGCACGCAGGCGTCCAGCGCGTTGACGCCCTCCCACGGATCGGCGGAGGCGTGCGAGGCCTTGCCGCGAAACTCGAGCGTGGCGCGCGCGATGCCGAGCAGGTCCTGGTGCAGGAGCGTGCGGTCGAAACCGTGGATCATCATCGCGGCGTCCACGTCCTTGAACACGCCCGCCTGGATGAGCTTGATCTTGCCGCCGCCCCCTTCCTCTGCCGGCGTCCCGATCACCTGAACGCGCCCCTTGGGGAGCTGGCCCTTGACGGCCGCGAGCGCGGCGCCGGCGCCCGCGCCCGAAGTCGCGATGATGTTGTGGCCGCAGGCGTGTCCGATACCGGGGAGCGCGTCGTACTCGCAGAGGATGGCGACGGTCGGGCCTTCTCCGGTCTCGAGGGTGGCCCGGAAGGCCGTATCCACGCCGCCCACGCCCTGCTCGACCTTGAAGCCCTGCTTGCCGAGGAACTCGCAGAGCCACGCACTGGCCTTGACCTCCTGGTACGCGAGCTCCGGATTGTCGTGGATTTTCTTCGAGAGCGCATCCAGCTCGTCAGCGAGGCGGTCCACTGCTTGCGAGATGGCGTTTTTGACGGTGCTCATGCGGGCCTCCGAGAGTGAGAGGGTTCGCGCTCCAGCGACGACCCGTCACTCTACCGCCCGGCGATTCGCTTGTCGAGGGGACTCTTACCAGCGGGCGGCAGCTACAGGCGCCTTGACTCGAACCTCAGGGACTCGCGGGCCGGCTCGGGTTCGCCGATCGGCAGATCGATCTTGAAGACCGCGCCGCCTTCCGGAGCGTTCTCGGCCCAGATGCGGCCGCCGTGCTCGGTGACGATGCTGTGCGCCACGGAGAGGCCGAGGCCGCGCCCTTCGCCCGGCTGCTTCGTGGTGAAGAAGGGGTTGAAGATGCGGGGCAGGTGTTCGGGTGGGATGCCGGGTCCGTCGTCCGCGACTTCGATGCGCACGCCTTCCCCGAAAGGCTTGACGTAGATCGAGAGGACGCCGCCTCCGTGCGTCTCGCGCATGGCGTGCTGCGCATTCTGGAACACGTGCAGCAGCACCTCCTGCAGATGATTGTGGTCTGCCCAGATGTCGGGCACCGGCTCGAAGTGCACGCGCACCGTGATGCCCTCGGCCTCGAGCCGCGCTTCCTCGAAGGCCACCACTTCCTTGATTTGCTCCGCCACCTGGCAGCGCGCGCGCCGGGGCGGGCGGTGCTCGGCGAAGAGGATCAGGTCGCGCACGATGGAGGCGGCGCGCTTGGCGGCGGCGTCGATGACTCCCATCGCATCCTCGATCTGGGGATCCAGATCGCCCTGAGCGAGCAGGTGCAGCTGGGCCATGATGATGGTCAGCGGGTTGTTGATTTCGTGGGCCACGCCCGCGGCCAGGCCGTTGACGGCAGAGAGCCGCTCCGCCCTGACCACCTCGACCTGGGCGCGGCGGAGATCCTCGAGCTGCCGGTTGATCTCGCCGTAGAGGCGCGCATTGTCGAGCGCGAGGCCGATGTGGTCCGCGACGCACTCGAGCAGCGCGACCTCCTCGTCGGTGAAGCGGTCTTCCGTCTGGCGACCCAGCGATAGCGTGCCCAGGATGCGGTGGCGGGCCCGGATCGGCACGCAGACAAAGCCGCGGATACCGTCGGTGCTCACCGCCGCGCGGGCGGCCGGCAGCAGGTCCTCCGACGTGCTGGCGTCGTCCACCCGACGCGCGATCCCCGACAGTGCCACGAGGCCGATCAGGCCCTCGCCCAGGGGAAGCTCGAGGTTGACCCGGCGGAGCTCGTCGCTGAGACCGCGGTCTCCACGGAGAAGCATGTTGTTTCCGTCGGCGGAGATCAGATGAAGGCTCGCGATCTCGTGGCCGGTCACGTGGGTGAGGGCCACCAGCGACCGCTGCACGACCTCGCTGAGGTCGAGCGACCGGCTCACCGCTTCGGTGACCGCGCGGAGCACTTCCAGATGCCGGATCAGGGAGGTGGATTCGTGGTTGCGCATGATCACCTAAGGGTAGCAAGTCTGGTGCCACAACGATAGCGAAAGCATGAGGTTCTGCCCAGGGAGGCCCGGGTGCCTGGTGCGGACACTCGGCTCCATGTGTCAGGTCGAAAGATCGAACACTGTCAGCCTCCTGACCACACCCCGGCCCTCGCTCGGGCTATGCGTCGGTCCACCGAAGGGTGGGAATGCAGCAACAGCTCCTTCAAAAAGGAGGGGTCGCGCTCTGAAAGGTTGAGTCCTGCCAGCCGCTCCATGGCTCCGATGAAGGGACCGGAGGTTCCCGTGAGCCTGAGCGCGAAATCGTCGGCCCGCGTTTCGGCCCGTCGCGACCAGCCATTGACGACGGGGAGCGCGATGAGGCTGACAGCCATCGTCACGAGACCGAGGAGCGGGAGTCCCGCGAGGTCCCAAGGCCCGGAGAGCCCGAGCACTCCCGCCGCCGCGTTGAGAACGCGATCGGCGACCCAGAAGGCGGCCAGCGTGACCGCGCCGTGGACGGCGAGGCCACGCCACACGTCGCCTGCGACGTGGTGCCCGAGCTCATGGGCGAGCACCGCTTCGACCTCCTCTGGCTCGAAGTGATCCAGGAGCGTATCGAAGACCAGGATGCGGCGCGTGCGGCCGAGCCCCGTCACGGCGGCATTGGCGGTGCGGCTTCTGCGGGACTGGTCGGCGATCCACACACCGACGGCGGGCACGCGGGCGCGCTCGGCCAGCCGGAGGAGCCGCGACCGCAGGTCGCCCTCGGCGAGCGGTGTCAGCCGGTAGAAGAGGGGCACGAGCCATATGGGCGTCACGAGGGCCAGGAGCGTGTAGCCGGCGGCGAAGGCGGCCGCGGCCCAGAGCCACCACCAGGGCGTCGAGCTGAGCAGCGCATACACGACGAGGGCTCCCGCCACCGCGAGGGCGCCGCCGATCAGGCCGCCCTTGACCCTGTCGCGAAGCCACTGGCCAAGCGTCTCGTGACTCAACTCGTAGCGCCGTGGCAGCTGAAAACTGCCGAGCCAGGCGAGTGGCAATGTCAGGACCTGCTGGCCCGCTGCGAGGGCGATCACCGCGGATGCCACGGCCAGCCACCAGTGGGATGTCCATGCCGCGAGGAGGTCCCGAAGGCGCGCGGAGGCGCCCGTGGCGAGGAGCGCGGCGAGATATCCCGCCGTGAGGATCATACGAAGCACGCCCAGCCTGAATTGCCATCGGTGGTAAGTGCGGGCATCGCTCATGCCTTCGAGTATCGCCCCGGGTTTGCCCCAAGCGGCCGGCGCGCGAGCTCCACGGCGCGCAAGTGTGCTACACTTCTCGCCAATTCACTCACACAGGAGCCCACATGTTCCAGTCGCCGGAGGATGTCCAGCAACACTTCAAGAACGCCCGCTACATCGCCAATCGCCGCATCTGCACGGTGGTGTTCCTGGCTGAGCGCATGGGTCGCCCGGTGCTCATCGAGGGCCCGGCGGGCGTCGGCAAGACCGAGCTGGCCAAGACGCTGGCCGAGATCACCAACCGGCGGCTGATCCGCCTGCAGTGCTACGAGGGGCTCGACGAAGGCAAGGCGCTGTACGAGTGGAAATACGCCAAGCAGCTCCTCTACACGCAGCTGCTGCGCGAGCGCATCGGCGAGCTGATCGCCGACGCGCCATCCCTGCCGGATGCGGTGGCGAGGATCTCCGGCCAGGACGATGCCTTCTTCTCGCATCGCTTTCTCGCGCCTCGGCCGCTGCTCCAGGCCATCGAGTCCGTGGACCCCGTGGTCCTGCTCGTGGACGAGATCGACAAGGCCGAGCCGGAATTCGAGGCGTTCCTGCTCGAAGTGCTGTCCGACTTCCAGGTCTCGGTGCCGGAGCTCGGCACGATCACGGCGACCAACATCCCGCTCGTGGTGCTGACCTCGAACAACGCGCGCGAGCTCTCCGACGGGCTCAAGCGGCGGTGCCTGCATCTCTTCATCGACTTCCCGCCGCCTGACGAGGAGCTGGCCATCATCCGGCTGAAGGTGCCGGAGATCTCCGAGCGCCTGGCCCAGACCGTCGTGACGACGGTGCAGCGCATTCGCGGGCTCGATCTGCGCAAGGCGCCCTCCGTCTCGGAGAGCCTCGACTGGGCGCGCTCGCTCGTCATCCTGAACGCCGACAGCCTCGATCGCGACCTGGTCGAATCGACGCTGACCATGCTCGTCAAGCACGAGAAGGATCTCGAGCGCGTCAAGGGCGCGCTCGACAAGGTGCTGGCCGACCTGGACTAGAGGCGGGGACTAGGCGCCATGAGTCTCTCCGAGTTCCGCGAGCTGTGGTTCCCGTGCCCGCGCATCCGGCTGCCCGAGCTCGGGCCGGGCGGGCCCGTCTTCATCGAGGGCGGGCGCTGCATCTCGGCGGCCCTCGGCGAGTACACGAAGCTCTGGATCCACGCGGCGGGGCGCTGGCACTTCTACTATACGCATCCGGCCCCGCGGGAGTTTTTCCGCGCCGCGATGCCCGACGCCGTGCCCCACCTGCTCCAGCCCGGCGAGATGACCGTGGAGACTTCCCGCCAGGACCCGGCCTACAAGGTGGTGCTGGGGCTCCGTTGCTCGGAAGGGCCCGTGCGCGTGCTGCATCTGGTCGGTGACGCGCCCGACGTCACCCGCGTCGCGGAGCGCGAGGAGGAGGCGCCGGGGGAAGGCTTGGGCTGGAAGCTCAAGATGACCCACTTCATCGCCCCCGGCTCCTTCCACGGTCTCCTACGTCTCGAGGACGGGCGACTCTGCCCCATCACCCGCGACGGCGGCGAGGACGTCTTCAAGTCCTCGTGGGTCACATTTTCCCGATGAGCGCTTGCGCGAAGAGGCCACACGGTAGCCACGACGCCCCGATGAGGGCCAAGGGCCCGAAGAGGCCCTACCGCCTAACCAATTTCTTACACATTTAAGCAACATTAATGGACCAGAGAATCCTCGAGTTCATAGGCGATCTTCGGCGGGCGGAGCTCAGAATTTCGCCCAGCGAGGCCATGGACGCGCTCTCGGCTTCCTCGGAGATCGGTCTCGAGCACCGGGACACGTTCAAGTCCGCGCTCGCGGCCACGCTCGTCAAGGAGTCGCGGGACCTGCCGACGTTCGATCGCATCTTCGATCTCTACTTCCTCGATCTGGAAGCGCTCGGGGCCGGGCTCAAGAAGGCGCTGGGACCTGAGGATCCGCGCATCCAGCAGATGCTCGACCAGCTCATGGCGCAGGAGAACATGGAGATGGACGAGCTGACCGAGCTCATGCTGCGCGGCGAGGGCTCGGACATGGAGATGGCCATTCGCGGCCAGGGGCAGGGGACCGGGCTCGAGCGACTGATGTATTTCCTGCAGATCGGCTACTTCTCCCGGCGCATCTACGACAAGTTCGACTGGGAGGCGATCGAGCGCGATCTCTCGCGCATCATGCAGTTGCTCGAGGCGCAGGGCATGGACCCGGGCATGCTCGCGCGGATTCGCAACTATCTCGACCTGCGCCTCGAGGCCTTCCGCCGGATGATCCGCCAGCACGTCGAGCGTGAGCTCGAGCGCCGCGCCTACCGGCAGGGCGAGAAGCTCACCCGCGAGGTGCTGACCGACAAGCCGCTCTTCGCCCTCTCGCCCGACGAAGTGGCGCAGATGAAAGCGGTGGTCGCGCGGCTCGCGCGCAAGATCAAGGACGCGCTCGCCATGCGCCAGCGCCAGGAGGAGAAGGGACGGCTCGACTCCCGCCGGACCATCAGGAAGAGCCTGCAGTACGGCGGCGTGCCCATGGAGCTGCGCTTCCGCCGGCGTCACCGCGAGAAGCCCAAGCTCGTCACTCTCTGCGACGTCTCGGATTCGGTGCGCAACGCCTCGCGCTTCATGCTCCAGCTGGTGTGGAGCCTGCAGGAGTGCTTCTCGCGCGTGCGCTCCTACGTCTTCGTGTCTGAGATCGCCGAGGTCACCCAGGCCTTCAACACGTACCCGGTGGACCACGCGATCGAGTGGGCGCTGAAATCTTCGTCCGTGGACTACCACTGCCGCTCGGACTTCGGCTACGCCTTCAGCCGCTTCGTCCGCACGGAGATCGAGTCGCTCGACCGCAAGACGACGGTGCTCGTCCTCGGCGACGCGCGCAACAACTACAACGACCCCCAGGCCTGGGCGATCCGCGAGATGCGGGAGCGGGTCAAGGGCATCATCTGGCTGAATCCCGAAGGGCAATGGGGCTGGGGCATCGGCGACAGCGTGATGCCGCTCTACTCGCCCGCCTGCGACATCGTCAAGGAGTGCCGCACCGTGGGCCAGCTGGTCGAGGTCGTCGACCAGCTCGTCCATTCGTGGTGGCGCCGCGGGAGGTAGCGCCGTGCGCGCGCCTGTCCTCATCGCCCTCCTCGCCGTCGCGATGCTGGCCGCTCCGGCCGGCGCCGAGGAATGCGTCACGATCGACAACTTCTCCAAGGGCAAGGTGGGCGAGTTCCCGCCGGACTGGAAGCTGCGAAAGGACGCCGGGCGCGAGGCCTACTCGATTCAGGAGGCTGACGGCCAGCGCTTCCTCCACGCAGTCGCAAAGAACCTCGGCATCCAGGCCGCCAGGCAGTACGAGTGGGAACCCAAGGCCTACCCGATGCTTGCTTGGTCCTGGCGACCGATCGAGTTTCCCGCCGGCTCGGACGAGCGGCAGTCGAAGACCAACGACAGCGCCGCCTCCGTCTATGCAGTGTTCCCGCACTCGCCCTGGTCGGTCAAGACGCTCAAGTACATCTGGAGCGCCGTGGTGCCGGTGGGGGCGCGGCTGTCCTCGAGCGCGGGGCTGACGCAGGTGCTGGTGCTCCGGAGCGGAATGGAGAAGAAAGGCGTCTGGACCGAGGAGCGGGTCAACGTCTTCGAGAACTTCAAGAAGTTCTTCGACGAGACCGAGACGCCGAAGGCTTCAGGCATAGCGGTCCTGACGGATTCCGACGACACCAAGTCGACGGCGCAGGGCGACTACGCCAACTTCCGCGTCTGCAAGCCCTGAGGCGTCGCTCGTGAGCGGACCTGAGCCGGATCCCTTCGAGACCCTCTTCGAGCGCGGGGTGACGGACGGCTTGCCCGTCGTCCCGCCCACCCGCGAGCGCGTCGCCGCCATGGTCGCGGGCTCCGGCCGCGACGCGGGCGAGCAGATCGCGCTGGTGCAACCCAACTTCGGCCGCGCCACCGTCGAGAAGATCGCCGTCAACGCGGTCATGGCCGGCTGCCGCCCCGAATATCTGCCCGTGATCATCGCCGGCGTCGAGGCCATGTGCGAGGACGCCTTCGATCTCCACGGCGTGTCGGCTACCACCAATTTCCACTCGCCGCTCTTCATCGTCAACGGCCCCGCGCGCAAGGCGCTCGACATCAACTGCGCCGCGGGTGTGTTCGGGCCTGGCTGGCGCGCCAATGCCACGATAGGCCGCGCGCTGCGGCTGATCGTCGCCAACGTGGGCGGCGCTTCGGCGCGGACCATGAGCATGTCCACCATGGCGCATCCCGGGCGCTACACCTACTGCATCGGCGAGCACGAGGAGGAGAGCCCCTGGGACTCGCTGGCCGTCGAGCACGGATTCGCCTCCGACGACAGCACCGTGGCGGCCTTCGCCGGCGAAGCGCCCCACGGCGTCTACGACCACAGGAGCACGCGCGCGGAAGACCTGCTCATCACCATCTCGCACTCGCTCGAAGTCATCTCGCACCACAAGTCCACCCACCACGGCGACACGCTGCTGGTGTTCTCGCCCGAGCACGCGCGCATGATCGCTGGCGACGGCTGGACGAAGGCCGACATGCGCGAGTTCCTCTGGCATCGTCTCCGCAAGCCGGTGAGCGCGCTCATCCCGGGGCAGGACGGCGGCGACGGGTTGCCGGCCCACGTGATGAAGAAGTTCCCGCATCCCGAGACCGACACGACGCTCATCCCCAAGTTCCGCGAGCCCGCCAACCTCAAGTTCCTCGTGGCCGGCGGCACGGCGGGCCGCTTCACCGCCGTCATTCCGGGCTGGACCTTTCCCAAGATGTCCAGACTCATCATTAAGAAGGTACAATCTCCGCGGGAGGGCCTATGAGCACAGAAGAGTTCCTGGATCCGACCGACTCCGTCGCAGTGCCCCGCAAAACCGCTGCGCGCCTTGCCACCCTCGACGGCAAGACGATCACGCTCCTCGACATCTCCAAGGCCAAGGGTGACCACCTCCTGGATCGCGTCGAGGAGCTCTTGCGAGAGCGTGCCAATCCCAAGGCCATCGTCCGCAAGAAGAAGCCGACGTTCGCGCGGCCGGCGCCCGAAGACCTGCGGGCGGAGATCCTCAAGACGAGCGACGCTGTGATCGAGGCGCTTGCCGACTGAGGGTCCTGCACAACGTGCAGTGTGCACGACGGCGTGTTTTTCGAAGACAACGGAATGCCGACGGCGACGGTGATTTCCACAGAATTCGCCAAGGCCGCCCGTGCGCAGGCCTCGGCGCTGGGGGCCATGAGCTACAAGACCATCATGGTCCAGCACCCCATCCAGCCGCTCACCCGCGACGAGGTCAGAGCGCTCGCCGACAAGGTGTTCGACGAGATCGTTTCCCGCCTCGTCCAAGCCTGACGAGGTTGCCATGCAGCCCTCTCCCCTCTGGGGAGAGGGTCAGCGTGGGCTGCGGGGTCAGGTCTTGCAATCCGACATTCCGACCTCCCACCGCTGATTCTCGCGATAGCGCTCACGCCGCCCAGGGTTCAAGATCGACTCAAGGACATACTTCCGTGACGGAAAAGACGGATGTCGCATTGCAAGACCTGACCCCGAAGGAGGCGACCCATGTCGATCTACATGATTCAGGCGTCGTATACGAGCGGTGCGTGGGGCAGGCTGGTTCAGCGGCCGGAGAATCGAATGGAGGCGCTCAAGCCCGTCATCGAAACGCTGGGAGGACGGCTTCTGGATTGGTACTACTCGTTCGGGGAGTTCGACGTGATGCTCCTGATCGAGGTGCCAGATAACGTCAAAGCGGCGGCGGCTTCCATGGCCGTCGCGGCCGGCGGCGCCGTGAAGGCGATCACCACGACACCGCTGATGAGTGCCGATGACGGCTTCGACGCGCTCCTGCTCGCCCAAGGCGCCGGCTACCGCCCTCCCGGCGCGTAACATCGGGGTCAGCTCTTGCAATCCTACATCAGGACTCGGCGCAGGATTGTCGGATTGCAAGTTCTGACCCCGCTTTCGCTCTCGTAGCCGTGCCGCAAGCCAAGGAGCTCGAGCGTACGATTCCGAACCTGGACCGCCTCCTGCTGAAGTGCTCCCTTGCTCGACGACGATTGCGACCGCACCCGCGCGATCACTACAAAACGGCCGCTAGGCCGGCAGGCTCCAGACGCGGCCGACGGGCGGCTCGTCGGTCAGGGTGAATTGCGGCAGGGCGAAGTCGGCCGCGAGATCCTGGAAGACCACGCGGACGCGCTTGCCGATGGCGACCTTCGCCTCCGCCTCGGCCTTGAAGTCGGGCGTGACGAGATTGGCGATGATCCTGAGCGCTTCGTCGGGCGTGGGCTTGCCGCTCTGCTCGTCGAGCTCGACCAGCACCACCGCGTAGGGCGTCCACTCCTTGAAGCCCGGCTGGATCGCGTGGTGCACCACCTCGTAGGAGTAGATGTGCCCCTTGCCGCTGACCTCCTTCCATTCCCACTCGAGCGCGGCGCAAAAAGGGCAGCCGTGGCTCGGCGGGTAGCGCATGAGGCCGCAGGCCTTGCAGGCGCGGAGCATGAGCTTGTGGCCGCGCGCCAGCTTGAAGTGCTCGCGCCACTCCGAGTCGTTCTCGGGAATCATCAGGTTCATCCCGCGGTATTCGACGTTGGGCATTTTGCTATTTCTCCCTTTGGCCTTGCCCCCTCACCCTGCCCTCTCCCCGGTGGGGGAGAGGGAAAAGTTGAAATGAGAAGGGCTCCAAGGCTCCTAGTTGTGCATGATGAGCGCGGAGCCGGTCGGCGGCATCGCCCATCCCAGGTTCATGGTGATCTTCGCGTCCTTGACCTGCCGGCACTTGCCGGGCGAGTAGTCGTAGCTGTGCTTGCCGTCGGCCCAAGCCGGGCAGTAGTCGTCCACGCGCCCGCGCAGCTGGCGGACGTTCTCGATGACCATGCTCATGCCGTGGGTATAGCCCTCGCAGAGGTGGCTGCCGGACGTGTTGTTCGGCCGCTTGCCGCCCAGCTCGATGATGCCGCTCGACACGTACTGGCCGCCCTCGCCCTTCTTGCAGAAGCCGTATTCCTCGAGCTGGAGCATGGTGGTGAAGGTGAAGGCGTCGTAGGAGCCCGTGACGTCCACGTCCTCCGGCGTGATGCCGGCCTGGCCGAAGACGATGTCCTTGGCGTAGTAGCCAGCGACGCGCGAGATCGGGCCCGCGGCCCAATGGAAGTCCGTGCGCGGCTTGTTGACCCGGCCGGCCACGCCCATGACATAGGCGGGCTTCTGCTTGAGGTCACGCGCGCGCGCGGCGGAGGTGACGATGATGCAGGTCGCGTTGTCCGTCTCGACGCAGCAGTCGAGCAGGTGGAGGGGCTTGCAGATCCAGCGCGAGCCCACCACGTCCGCCACGGTCACGCGGTCCTTCAAGAGCGCCTTGGGATTCTGGGAGGCGTGCTTGCTGTGGGCGACGCGCACGGCTGCCACCTGCTCCGATGTCGTGCCGTATTCGTACATGTGGCGCATGAAGGTGGGCGAGAAGGCCTGACCCGCGCTGCGCATCCCGAAGGGCACTTGCGCCAGGTCGAGCCCGCGCACGGGCTGGGCCGCCCGCGCGCCCGTGCCGCCGATGCGGAAGTCGGAGTACCCGTTCATCGAGCGGAAGATCGCGATCGTGTTGCACATGCCCGACTCGATCGCGCCCATCGCCAGGCCCACCAGCGCCTCCGTCGAGGAGCCGCCGCCGAAGACGTCCATGTAGAAGTTGAGCCGGATGCCGAGATCCGGCGCGACCCAGTTGCCCACCGTCGAGTCGCCGCTCTGGTAGGACATCATCCCGTCCACGTCCGCGGCCTTGAGCCCCGCGTCGGCCATGGCCTTCTTCACGGCCTCGACGGCCATGGCGCGGGTGCTCCGGTCCGAGCGCTTGCTGTACTCCGTCTCGCCCACGCCCACGATGCAGTACTTGTCCTTGAGACCAGCCATCACGCCTCCTTGAGAGAGAGTTCGAGACGCCGCGGCGGCCTGGCCCAGGCGAGGAGCCCCAGCGCCAGGACATTGAGCGCCGCGCTGCCGACCCAGGCCGGGCCGTAGCTACCGGTGCGATCATAAATGAAGCCGGCGCTCAACGGGCCCCATGCTGCCATGGAGCCCGCCATCGCGAAGAGGAGGCCCACGAGGCCGCCGGCCCGGCCGCGTCCGAAGAAGTCGGCGACCATCGCGGGAAAGAGCGCCGCGACCGCGCCGTAAGAGAAGCCGAACGCGATCGACGCGGCGTAGAGACCGGGCAGGGCGCCCGCCACCGCGAATCCCAGGAAGGCCGCGACCTGGAGGACGAGACCCACCCCGATGGCCGGCCGGCGGCCGATGCGATCCGAGGCGCTGCCCATGACGAGGCGGCCGAATATGCCGGCCATGCCGATTGCGCTGATGAGCGTCGCCGCCACCAGCGGATCGATCCCCAGTCCCCGGGCCAGCGGCACCAGGTGGACGAGAGGCGTGAAGATCGAGAACCACGTCGCCGAGAAGAGGGCGAAGAGCACCCAGAAGGCACGTGTCCGCATCGCCTGGGCCAGCGTGAAGTCGCGGGCGCGCTCGAGCGTGGCCGCGCCAACCTCCTCGGGCGGGTCGCCGTCGGGCGTGAGGCC
>WNFO01001201.1_pt1 | contig 32723 bp, 39 predicted proteins | sample 5400251 | NCBI WGS metagenome assembly WNFO01 (sample SAMN13153354, study PRJNA577476) | soil metagenome | isolation source: 100 cm saprolite under Madrone tree | place: USA:California | collected 2016-06-14
TCAAGATTATTGCAGGCGTGGGTATCGTCGGTGCTGCCCTTGCTGGTATCGAGGACCAGGTGATTTCTCTCAATAATCGCCCGGATAGTTGACCCTGGAGGGTACGTTTCTGCCTCGTCCCACCTCTCCTGCCGTCACCTGTCGAATGACAGACATTCTTACCCAAGGGTTTTCCTCCGTCCAACGGTTAGGGATCTCGGCACTCGCACCTTCACTGTTCTCCAACTTTGAGTAACCACCTCCGAGACTGCTCAGGCTGTAGCGTGTTTGAGAGCCTTGATTACCGAAGGGGGCTTCTTGAGGAGCGCGGATAGTGCAAGATCGGGTAGTGATAATGGAAAGCACTCACTGGTACCTTTTCTCTCTCTTTTTCATCCCACACACACACTCCCAGATCTATATGTCCAGTCTCCCGGGCGGCGCAAGTTCAAAGTTGGCGTGCTGCCTGTCCTTGTCGCTTTCCTTCCTGATCTAGTCACTTCCACTTCACCACGTCGGGATGACATGAGAGAGAAACATTCGTTGGGCGCCATTCCTCAGAAATGGGAATACCAAACTCGTCCTTCTGCCAGCACGACCATGGACCTGCGCATTGCGCTGAGGCTACGCCCAAGAACGCTTTCATTGACGAGCTCTATGACGTCAGTGACCCCAAGCATCCGAAGTATGTCTCCATGCTTTTGCGTCTTTATATGCATTTATTCACATTATACATATCCTGCCACGAAGATACGGTGCGCGCATGTCCAAGAAACAAGTTACCGATCCCGTCGCGTTGCATCCGCCACGCTCGAACTCGTTAGTTCTTGGCTCGCACACCACAGGATCCCCCTAGCACCAGGCATTTACCCTCCTTGGTACAACATACCAATTCTACCGCCACACAGAGACGAACAAGACTATCGTTCATACGGTCAACTTTCGTATGGTCAGTTACGCGTTGCTTGCTACCTTGCGCGGGTACGAGCAGACAGTCGCACCGACGACATATTTCAGTTCACTGCGCGCTGCCCTCCGGCAAACCTCGAAATTGGTATCGAACTGCCTGACGTATCCTAACCGTGACCTCGAGCTGCGAGCGAAACACGTCAGCAACCTTTGCCCCTGATGCTTATGCTCTGGTCCCTCTTAGCTGCTCTTTGACTGTTGTATAAAACGCTGACATATGTACCCATCAGGAAAAACCCGCTTTGCTGATGAGCAATAATTTTGCTAAAAAGAGCTAGCGAGCAATAATTAAGTGTCGCTAAGCGTCGCTAGCTCTCGCTAGCAAAAGTTATTGCTCGCTAGCTCTCGCTAGCCTCATTAGCAAAGCGGGTTTTTTTCTGATGCCGCCACAAGCTACATCGATGAACAAACTCGGTGTTACAGCTAATCGGACTTGACCGTATTCTCGAATCTCGACTCGCTTCCGCATCGATGCTGCCCTTGTAAAGTTTTCTGTTGTGGCTGTCAACAGAGGCATCAATGACCAACCAAAGCGATCTCCTACCCGACCACAAACATTTTTATAGTACTGGCAGAGCTCCACCCTTCAACCCTGATGACGGAATGCCCGGGTATACAGATGAGCCATACCTGGACTGGCTCGACTTCATGCTGAGTGTGGAGATAATCCCACAGACGATCGGTACGTCATATTGCGATGATGAGCATACAGTCCTGCGGGATTATGCGACACCGGTATGTCAGCCCTTTGCTCAGCTTGGTGCGAGGGGTTCCAGCATTCTCTTCTCGAGTGGTGACGAGGGGCGTTGGCGGCAAATCATATTTTTCTGATAACAGTATAAACAGGGTGAAATTCATTCTGGGATTCCCCACATCTTATGCACTCACCAATTCTCTTTCTGTGACAATACGCACGATTTACTTCGATGATCGCTGCAAGGCCCCTCGAACTACTACTTCCCTCACCCGGCCTACCAGAACGAGGCAGTCTCTTCGTACCTCCGGGTCGGCAGCGGGTATTCTCGTCTCTTCAAGTGTGGTTGTTTGGCTTTTGACCCCAGAGGTCTTGCCCAGCTGATACACAGTGCTACTGGCTGTGGATACCCAGATATCAGCACGGTATGATTACCTACGACTACTGCACGTCTCAGCTCACCTATATCTGTGATAGACCACAGCTGGCGTCATCTCTCTTCTGAGCGATCTCTCTTCTGAGCGACTTTTTAATCTCAAAGGGCAAATCGTCATTGGGCTTCTTTATCTATTCTACGGGCGCGACGGGATTTAATGATATCATCGCCGGCTTAAATTCTGGTTTTTTGACGTAGGGATTTCCAGCTGTGAAGGGATAGGATCCGGTAAGTACGACCCGGTCGTCGATGCTCTACGGTGGTGCAGCTCGTTCGCGCGCTCAGGCCACGGGTATGAGAACGCCCGATTTCTTGAAGTTGCTGCGTATTATTGAAGGATAGACATTGCATTATGTTTTCATTAATAATTTGTTGATTTAACTGATTTGTTTACGCACGGAGCGACGACTTATCGATTGTTCCGTTGAGAGTGTTCCCCGTGTTCCCCGGTTCCAGTTTCTCTACGTATTGCGGCATCGATGTAGGACCGAATCCCCGCAAGCACTGGTATATTAATTGGGATAAGAAGTTTCATGCTGACCTGTTACAGAGAAAATGGGAGCTGCAACGCGCGGCCGCGATTGGACGGAAATTCCTACCCCGGAACGTACAGCACTGTAGCAGCTACGGCAGCTTCACTCAAACAGAGAAACTACGTTCTATCATCACCCCTGACGCTGGTAGTCCTGTATACGACCCTGTTGACATAACCTCCTTGTAGTTTGACAGCGCCATTGTATTTGGAGCGATCAGGGCACCTGAGTCCAGGGTCACGGTCAACAAGACAGGATATTCCCACGTTTGTGGGAAAACCATGTCACGCGCCAGCTTGCAGTTTCGTTATTGGCGGATGGGATGATACTGTACTGTCACGGTAAGGCTGAGCCTATGAGCCCAAGCAGGCCAAGCTGTTTACCTACCTCCTCTCCCCTCGCCTCTGTGCCTCGCAGATTTCGCTTTCTCTCGTCCTAATCAAGTCTGGCAACAGGTGATTCTCCTTGCTCTTGAAAACTATGGCCTCCTTGCTCCACAGCGAGCGAGAACACCGCCCCATACCGTATACGACTTGTACAAAAGCTCTTCAATGCCAACTTTATAGGTACGCTCCGCAGGGGGCCATCATCACCCCGTCCGCCAGTTCGTTTTACTTTTTGCTCACAGATTCTTCCTTTTTGGTTTCTTTTTGTATAAAGGGATTCCGCCCTCGAACGTTAGATTGATTTACGATGAAGTACGAGAGGGCTCACTTTCTGCAGTCGATTCGCGAGCTCGCGGAACAAGTTGTTGGCCATTTAAAGGAGTTGATGAACCACTGCGAAAGCGGCATCTTGATCACCAATTGTCGCCGACGGTTTCGTGGTGTGACTACGAAGGTGCGCTTCAGCTTTGCCTCGTGCCCCACCCCGTCCACGGATACTGATATCCGGTGACCACCAAGAGTTCTGCTCTCCGATTGGCCTTACATAGTTATCGGTACTCCTTCGAAGGGGCTCTCTCGTTGTTCTGGGCAGAAGCTCAACACGTCGTTAGGTGAGTCCGTTCTGTATACCATCGTTTGACTTCACTTATGGCTACCTCGTAGGACAACAGACGCCAACAAGTCCTTGTTGACTTACATCATCCTCACGCTGAAGTCATTCAGGGGAATGCATCATATTCGTTGATCGATCGGCCTTGTCTTTTCAGACCCTCTGAACAGTTTTCAATGAAAAGTTGCGTATTGAACTCAGAGTTGCCTCCTCGGGCTCGATGCGCCCCGGCTGGGGGAGGGAAGTCATTACTGAAAAAAAAAAGGGATAGATATCAGGTAGTCTAAGGATTCAATGAAGGCAAACCGGATTATATTATCACGACGGATGAAGGTGGTAATGAACGGAAGGACGAAAACAGCGGAGACTCTAGCGCTGAAAGTCAGCAAGTGGAAGTGGAAGATTGTGTCCCTACAATCTTCAAGTGCTTTCCTATTTTTTTTTGCTCGTTTACATAGTTATCTAAACTTAGCGTCAGATATAGACAAGGTTCTATTCGCCAATGTGAAGGCAGGCCCTCACAAAGGACACTGGTGTTATGTCCGACAAGGAATATACCGCCCTACGTTGTATCGCTTCCTTGATGTCACCTGTGCCCTCAACTTCGATCTGCCATTTTTAGTCCAGGGAAGGACTCACCGCGTGGGTGGCGTCGTGCGCGCCAGACACGATGGGACTGGACTTTCCTAAATTCAAGACGGTCGGCAGTATGGCGAGCACACAGTATGACAAGGAGGCATGAAAGTGTATACTGTATGCGCATCCGAAAAGCTGAAAGGTAGGTGCGCTGTGTGTCATTTGGCTTCAGTGACCCCCTCGCAATGTGCATTAACGGATGGGCCCGGCTGAAGGCACTGTCGGTTTCGAATTCCTGAAGCATGACAAGCTGTTTCCTCCCACGCGAATTGCTACCGCATATGAAACAACTTTCGAAGCATTTGATGCCGGAGGTCGCGAATGCCGCACGACCGGTTGCTAGCCCAGGAAAAGCAAAAGGGGTCACATTTGTTCCATTTTTCAAAGGCAGGGGTAGACGTGGGCAAAGAGGTAAGTAGTGATGCACGGCATCAAGAATGGAAAAAACGACTTATTGAAGAAGTTTCGTGAGCGTGTCATTACCCTACTATGGTACTCCTCGGTGTTTCTACCCAAAGTCTACTTGCTTCTACACTTCGCAAGTTATGAGCCTTCTTGGAGACGCTTGACTCGGAAAAATGCCCCTTTCAAAGCTCACTGAAACACGATCCACATATTGATGAAAAAGGGCAGCCTTCAAACACCCTTCCGGAGATGTGAAAAACAACGATTCTAAGATCATCAGCGCTGCGCCTCGCCCCTTCGAATTCAGTTGGATATGTTAATGTTGGTCGGGCGGCTCCTCGACCCTGATTATTGCCTGAGGCGCTGCATTGCATGACAGTGCAAGGAGAATAGCTAAAAAATCCCCCGATGGGCCATGGGGATCGCAGTGACGCTTGTACCCGCTGTTTGCTGCGGCCCGAGAGCTATTCGTTCCAAGTTGTTGCAGGTTAGGCGCTCGAGAACGTGTTCAGATTCCCCTCTGGACCCGCAGTCATGCATTCCGAAAAACCGGGGAACCGGGTATCAGAGAATCAAGCCACTTAATTAGCATCAGCGCCGATGAGCCACATCGTAACTATCATACATACATAACACCAGATTTGACACCTCTTTGGTGACCCTTGATGTAGTAGCTGTAGAGTTCTAAAAACAGTAAAAGTCACAATGACCCGGAGTGGGTGGTGTGCGAGCGGTGAACGCGATCACGTCAAGGCCGGATCACGACGATGCTCTGAGCGAATTTTTTTTTCCAAATAAGGTCTACCCTGGTCCCTGGACGAGAAAATCGTTAATCATTTCTAATAATGGAAGTTCCGGGGTAACGGGGTTCGAGTCACGGAGAGAATAGAATCTGCATAGCAGTCTACGTAAGGAACTGAAGCAGACCTGAAGTAAGCGATAACACGTGCTGTACTGGTATGGCTGCTGCCAATGATCAGAACCAGTACAGTAAACAATACAGTATCCGAACATTCCCGGCGGATTTTGCCATGTAGAAGTAAAAGGACCGTGACCGCAGTAGGCCAACATGGAGGATGGAAGGACCGGTGTAAGACTGCAAGAGTGCTGGTGCTCAACAGCCACGCCGCCATGAAAGGCAATCTTGACGATCAGCTACATTCGGTAAGCGCACAATATACTTATGGAGATGCAAGCTCCGGCCTTACACCTGGCAAGTGGCAGGGTAATGTTCGCCTATTTTTCTCACGATAATCGGCCAACTGAATGTCAGGTGAATCACTGTACAGTATCGTCTACCGCCAGTGCTCGGTCCCGCCGGTTGTGCACTGAAATCTGGCAGTGAGGAGTACTCGTGACTCCTCACGGCGCGCCTGCTTCAGATGCTGGGTCGACCAATCGAGTCCGAGACTGACTCCGAGTCAGCGAATCACGAGTCTCTTAGGAGGTTACCGTACCGGGACAGTGCAGGGTTGGCAGGATGATTCCTGAATGAATGGCGAAGGCGGTCACCTGTATCATAGTCTCAAAATACACTCAGCTTCACTTTTTTGAAGGCACTTTGAGGAAAGAGGGATGTACATCGTCTGGAGATGTGACTACACTTCATAGACACAGGACTGGGCACAGTCTGGTTTCCGTGTCGCGAATAACAAGGTGGACAGTTGGAAAGGCACGTAGTACGTGATTTGCGCTCTTCGGCAGTTGTACGGCCCGGGTTTTTTTTGTATTCGAGTCACCACGGCGACAAACTCACATCCTCCACGTGTCACTCTTCAATGATCTGTCCTGATGTCGGTTGTGCTCGCCTGTCGAGTAATCCGGGATTTTCAAAAGTTGCGGAGACACACTCGTCGTGGTAGACGCTCACTTATTGTGTTACCGAGTTCATCGTCCATTCACCGGAGTATATTGCTTGTTGATGATCCCTGATCCATGGATCATTCACACCAGCCCCGCATACTCCGCCTTCCACGGTCGCCCTTCTTGTTCATGGCGGGTTTGGCCATATGCTGAACCATCTTGTTCTGGGTTTGCCAGGTGCATGTGATGGTTCATCAAGAACTCGCAAGGGTCGCTTCGACAAACGCCCTAGGATTTAACATAAATAACCCTTGGCCTATAAAGTCATCTTGGTCTTTGTGCTGGAATATTGTCGAAATGAGCTTACACACGACTGATAGGGCGCCAATTACTCTCCCTTACAGGTACTTTTATCTTTGGACTCTCCTGTCAATGCTTTCTAGTGTTTTCACGTTATTAGACACGCGAACGGCGAAGCGTTTGACCCGGTGACAGTCGCTCAATCCACGTCTCGTTTCCCAGACACTGTGTCTTCCCAGTCACCCTTACAGTTCTCTGCGTTAAAAATACCCACCGAGGCGGGATCTGTCCTGGATACCTCCACAGCTAGATCCGCAAATCCCGAACAGCAAACATATACAAGCATGGGGGATCTCACCCACCGAGGCGACTGCAGCTCAGGCTATGGGGAGTTCTTCCCGTCCGCACGCGGATGCGATGCGTATGTCCTAAGCCACCCTTTAGACCTTCCTTTCACACTGTATTGATCACTCGTTAATAGTCCAAAGGGCACGAGTGATCCACACTCCTACGGGACCCCAGCTTATCAGGTCATTACCACAGACGATGCGACGATGAAACCCGGTGACCTCATACGTCGACAATGCTTCAACTGTAAAACTACGGCGACAAAGACTTGGCGCCGCTCTGTGCTCAATCCAGGGAAACTGGTATGGCTTGTATAGTCGCCGAAATTATCTCTCTGAAATGTTTACAGGTTTGTAATAAGTGTGGGTTGTTTGAACGAACACACGCGGTTCCGCGGCCGAAGACTTTCCCACGCAGACGCCGTTCACCACCCATTCCTGCGTACCCGAACATGGGCCATCCTTTTGGTCATGCTCAACACTTTCATCATGACGACTACGACAATTCATCAGTTCAGCCCTTCATCACTCACTTTCCTCGCGCCGTTGGCTCCACAGGCGGAGAAACAAGCTCGCAGGGCACGTGGGTGAACCACGGTGTCTTGCCAACAACCTCACACCCTAGCCAATTCCATACCATCTCTCCACAGCCATCGTCGACACATCATATTGGCTTCCACCTATCATCTACCGTACCTTCTGTAGCGACATCCTTTCCCTCCCATCTTGGTGTTTCTCACGACCCATCTAGTGTCGTAATAAACCAGTGCTTTGATCCCGTGAGTGGCCTATTAGGTTTTTCTTGTCCTGTCTTTTAGAATCTCGACAGGACTGCCTCTAAGGATTCTCCCTTAGTTATTTTTGCCGGCGCAATTCAGTGGCCTCGACAACTCCTTCCCCCCTGAACGTCCCGTTTCCGAGTGTCTCAGGTTTCTGACTTTTGCTCCGTAATCCGTTATAGACAAGATTTGTCCTTTTTGCATATTCTAATTTCATTTACTTATGTTGTTTAAGCTCCATTGCTTCATGCTTGTAGCTGAATCGGAATGAGTACCGATCTCGAAACCCAAAGAGAGTTCCAATAGTGTCCAAACGTTCTCTTCTAGAAGCAGTTTCGCCTCCTTCCGCCTCTCCAAAGTTGACATTGCATGATATATATTTCGCTTGATAATGAGTGTCTCGCCTCAGGCCATTGTCTCCCCAGCGGGCACTTGATGGTCGTTGGTGACCGACAGTCCCCTGCCTCGATATTCCTCGGGGGTCAATACAAAATAAACTACCGTGACCCTCCCGAATCGATCAGTCGTCTCTTGAGTTTCGAGTTGGGTCAAAGACGGGAGGCTTCACTTATCACGCATCCGATCTTTTCATTCTTTCATCGTCGCACGGTGGTGGCTCCTCGTGCAAAGATGCCCCAGTCCGTTGTTCACGTTCATCCCGATCTCGAGCAACGGCATGATGATTTGGTCGTGAGACATTCTCCTCGACTACCATGCGGTCAAAAAAGAAGACGGTCATCATCACAATCATCACCAGAATGGATAGAGAATAGATGAGAGAGAAACTCACCAAGAGTGTCTCGAGAGCGCTGTAAAAGGTTCTGAGCATGTCTTCGTATCCCAGCTGCAAACTCGGGTTCGGCGAGCGTCGGTACGTCCGCTATTGCACGTTCGACGAGCGGGAATCTGTATTAAAGAAGCAATTAGACCCTGCAGCGAGTACGAGGGACGATATGTGGTGCAGGGAAGTTTACCGATCGAGTTCTTGGAGTAGTTCTCGGTGGAGCGTATCGGCCGCTTTGAGGTGTAGCTTATCCTCCGATTCGAGTCGCGCACGCGCAATGTCGTCCACACGCGCCCAAAACGCCTCCGCCCCATCCTGTGGGTTTTAGTCCCCCCAAAGTTCCATTAACTAAATCAATAAAGCAAGCAAGCAAGAACTTTGGAAGTCGTACTCCGTTTTGGAATTGTGCGAGGAGTTCCCGCCGGAGGCGATCGAATTCGCCTGATTTCTTGAACCTAGCAGTTTCGATAGTTGGTTAGACATTTTTAATCATTTTCGTGACCCATTCGTGAATGAGTAGAAGTGGGTTTACTCTTTGACTAGGGCGTCTGGTGACTTTATTGGATCTGGCATGCTCAGTTAATGTTGACCGTGAGCCTGAGAACTGAGTCCGGACCGCGGCCGGAGTGCACCGCTGGCTGCGTCGTGTGCGACACTGGCATACATGATGCAGTGAGCGTACAGCTTTTTGCCGTTCTTCCCACTCTTCACTCGGTCGGCACCTGAGGTTACAATGCGTTTGCACTTGGAGCATCTGTGATTTCCATCAACCGTACAGGTCCACTGCCCTGACGCCCGTCCTCTCTAGCGATTTTTGCCCACCGTGAAGTTACCGGGTACTGGATAGTGCGTGTGCTTTTTTCTTTGCGTGTACTAGCCCACGGGCTATTCCATAACTTTCTCCAAATCTTTGCCCATTTCATTCGACACCGTTCCTTCTGATCGGTTTGACAATTGCATGCTCACTGGCATGTTTAGCACTCCACGTATAATCGACGTTGCACGTCCCACAACCACAAATGCCTCAGTATCAGAAAATCGCTCAAGTCCTTTTCATCCTCTCCGCTTTCAATCTCGTGTTCGCGACTCCTGTTGGACGGGAGATACACGACGCACGCGACAATATGGTGGCCCGGGTACCCCGTGTCGAAAGAACGGCGCGACTGGCAGTCGGCCCGGGGATCGGCAGACGAGTCGACGCCTTCGCAGCCTCCACCGGATGGGTTGACGCCTTCGCAGCCACCATCGGATGGGTCGACGCCTCCGCGTTCTTCGTCGCCGCCAAGCGGGCCAACGCCTATGCACGAATCTTCGTCACCACCAGGTGGGCCAGCCACTTTTTCCATTGAGGCGCCACCAGGCGCGCCGGCATCTTCAGAAACAGTACTGGCGTCGGGCCAGCCGCCGGCTGTGCACTCGACTGCTTCGCAACATACGGCGGTAACGCATGACATGGTGGCCGCGAATCCTGCAAATCCTCGGGCCAAGACGGGAAGAAAGCAGGCGGTGTTCTTTGTAGTTGCCGTTGGTGCCATCGCCTTCTATGCCATGTTATATCATCATTTCACTCACAATGACCATGATGATTGACTCTAGCTGGTACGCTTCCATCCCCTCCACCTCTCCTGCGGACGCCTAAACCGTCCCGAATCAGAAATATTCTGACCTATGAGATCTCCTGTAGTGTAACATTTAAGTAATTGAATGAAGATGAACTGTTGTAGCAAATTGGGGTGAAGAAAATCTCCGACTGCTGCTTGAGGAGAGCCCTGATCTGTTTGACGGGCTGAGGGGCTCTTAAGGGGAGCGAGGAATGAAACAAGATCAGTTAGTTCTCGTTGCTCCGTTTGTAGTTCTTCAGCAAATTTCATCCCTTCTGCTGCGGCATCATCATTCATTACTAGTCGAAGGTCACATCTCGTTGGCAAGAATCGAAGAGAGTGTCGAGATACGTTCTGCAGTAAGATATAGCCCAGCATAGATTTTTCAAGTCTCACCTATGCGTCGCCGCGTGCGAAGAACGATTTCCAACGCTTCTGTGTCGATTTCGCAGCAGCGGGAATTCAAGTTTGTAATCGCCGATCTCAGGCTACATGATTTCTTGGGTCAGAGCCGACTGCACCACTTGTCTACCTAGAAATAGAACGACGGTGGCAACCGTGACCAGTGATGTCCACGCCGGAGGGCTCTGTGAACCCAAACATCAATCAGGCTCATTGTTAGTCACCATCACGCGGCCTACGCGGTTTTAAGCTTTAAATGGCCATGTCAGTGCAATTTGAGATATTGATGCCGGTAAAGCCCTCAAGCCCTCCTTTTCATTACACGGGAAATCAGTCTTGAAAGGAACCCTTGTGAATAGATTAAGAAGCAGAATCTAGCGCAGAGACAACAACAAGAACAACCTGATGGCCAACCAAGGACTTGCGTGCGTTTGTGTGCGGTCCCCGTCATCAAGACGTGTATAATCGGAAGTGCGATTCAAACGTACACTGGCACTGGCATATCACGATGCAGTGGGTGTACAGCTTTTTGCCGCTCTTCCTGTTCAAGTTCTTCACTTGGTCGGCACCTGAGGTAACAATGCGTTTGGGCTCAGAGCATCTGTGATTCCCATCAACTGCACAGGTCCACTGCCCTGACGCGTGCAAATAGAAAAACACGTCAACTCCCCGTCCTCTCTAGCGATTTTGCCCACCGTGAAGTTACCGGGTACTGGATAGTGCGTGTGCCATTTCTTCGAGTGTAGCCCGCGGGCTAATCCATAACTTTCTCCAAATCTTAGCCCGTTTCATTCGTTTTAGACCCCATTCCTTCTGATCATTTTGACAATCGCATGCTCACCAGCATCAGGCTTGAAGCTTGAACACTCAACGTATAATCGAATCGACGTTACACGTCCCACAACCACAAATGCATCAGTATCAGACAGTCGCTCAAGCCCTTCTTATCCTTTCCGTTTTCAATCTCGTGTTCGCGGTTCCTGTTGGACGGGGGATACACGACGCACGCGACAATATGGTGGCCCGGGTACCAGTGGTAGTGGAGATGGAGAATGTGACAGCCGCCATGTCAAAGGAACGGCGCCACCGGCAGTCGGCCCGGGGGTCAGAGTGGTCGACGCTTTTGGATACGCCTCCGCCTCCGCCGCCGCCTATACACGAATCTTCATCGCCACCAGGTGGGCCAGCCACTTTTTCCACTGAGGCGCCACCAGGCGGGTCGGCGCCTTCAGAAACAGTACCGGCGTCAGGCCAGCCGCCGGCTGAGCAGGTAACGCCCGACATGCCGGCCGCGAATACTGGGGCCAAGATTGGAGGAAAGGAGGCGGCGGGGTTTGTGATTGTTGGTGCCATCGCCGTCTACTTCACGTTATACCATTTCCTTCACAAAGACCATCATGATTGACTCTAGGCCTCCACCCCTCCTGCGAACGCCTAAATCGTCCCGAATCAGAAATATTCTGACCTATGAGATCTTCCTTAGTGTAACATTTACAGTAGTTAGTGCAATCAGTCGTGGAGGCGCTGTAAGTTAACTGTACGTCCAGAAGCGTGCTTCCAAACCTGGCGAGAACCTGGAAAAGTCCTCTCATTGACCGGTATAGATCTGTAGATGGGCGAGGACTTGGTGGCATTAACAATATTCAACAACCCACCACTCTCATGTGGTTTCCAGCCTGGCTAACCTGCAGAGCAGAACGTCCATCCGCCAACTCTAGCTAAGCTTAGAGAGACAAGAACGCACAATGGCCATAGTAGGAAGCGTACGAACATAATCTATATCAACCACACATGACTAGCTAGGGACAGACTAGGAAAAGATAGTTGAGAATGAAGACGATCAGCGAACATGCGCCCAGTGTATCATGGTGTCCTGAGGTAAGTTAATCAGCAAGGAAATGCAGAAGAAGAATCGAGAAACACCCACGTACCAATGAGACAGGTATTATAATTTTACGTCTACTTTCCACCAGTTGTGCCCATGCCCATCGAGGACTTGAAGGTATCGTAGATCCACCATTGGAAGCCTGCACGAAAGGAGCACTTCAGTGATCACATTGGCAGATATGAACAACAACGTAGACGTACCGGTAAGGGTACCAATCATAACTACACGCGTGCCAAGACCTTTTGTTGCGAGAGTGCCAAAGCCAACTTCGCCGACAATCGTGCCGAGGCTCTTGCCCTTGTTCTGGGGCTTGCCAAGCTGCGAGACGAGCGAGTCGGCAGGGTGAGAGACCACAGCGCAGACGACACCGGAGAGGTAGCCAGAGGCGAACGTGACGCCAAGTTGCGTGGGCTTGCTGTAAGTCTCCTTTGGCTCAGTGAAGACGTGGGTATAGAATTGCTGGACAATCTTCTCAAAACAGAAGAACTTGGCCATCGTGTACGGGATCTAACAAGGACGATTCAGAAGAGATGTTATGGACACGAGTGATAGGACCGCACCTGACGGGACCATAATGGTATGAGAGAGCCGAAGGGGAAGCGGGTCTCAACTTTTGTGCGGCTCATTTCTGCCCAGGCAGCACCGAAGGGAACGGGGAAGGTGCCTGCAGGGCTAGTCTGGATTTTGACCTTGGTCATCTCCAGCGGGCAGAGCGCAATGTCAGCGAAAAACTCGGCACTTGCGGAGCCGGCGAGCCAGATAGCGCCCTTGTAATTTTCCGACGCCTCCTCACCAGCGAGGTTCATGTAGTAATCCTTAAAGATCTCATACAGGCCATATTTGAACATGCCCTGGAGGGAATATCCGACGAGAGTGGGACCAAAGCCTTTCCAGATACCATTGGCACCCTCCTCCGCAATGAGGGTCCTTAGGGCACTGATACTGCCCGTGTATTTGGCAGGGTTTACCTAAGAGCGATTAGATGAGCGCGAATCGCCATGAGAGGCAATAGCACTTACCTGCATGTTGCATTTGGCAACATCAAGTGGGGTGATACCAGCATGGGTAAGGCCGCATGCAAGAACACCGCCAAGCATGCACTTGGCATAGTAAGAAGAGTCGTGGGGGACCGGGCCAAGATACCTGGGGACGCATCGTCAGCATGGAGCACGGAAAAGAGAATAATTGTGACAACTCACCGGGCATCCCATTTTCCAGACGGAGCGAGGTGCGACATTGGCGTGTAATTAACTGGGGATGAAGATAGGTCTACGATAGAAAGATATATCTAGCTTGCCTGGATGGCCTGTCCAAGTGCAAGCAATGAGGGTGAGGTGCTCGACGGCTGAGGTGGAGGAGGTGGAGGTCAAGGTGGGTGGTTGACAGCGCGTCGGCGAAACGGCCAACAAAAAAAGTCCCGGCGCGAGCCTTCCGGATTCCGGCGCCGAGCGGGACGCCAAGTGGGCTCTCTCTCTCTCAATTCCCCGGCCCGAAGTACACATAAACCGACGCACGCTACAAGAGCCGGGGCAGATGCGATACAAGAAGCTGGCTACCTTGTGTTTTCGCTTTCTGATGGTTGAGTGATCGTGGTCGGTTGATGGCACCTCTTGTTCGTGTCCATAACCCCCTCCCGAACATGATGTAATCAATGTTCTATATTTTCTCTCTGTCCGAGCGATCCGCGCGATAAGTACGGGCCACGTTGGTCAGGCCTTGGCGAACGACGTTGAGGGAATAAGCAGGTGAACCGACTCTGAAGAGAGTAATTGCGAGGTCACACTTGTGCGCATGATCCGTTCTAGAATTCACATTTTGTCCTAAATTTGACCCGAATGAACATACATAATGTCCAAATCTGGGCGCCTCTCGTCCACCTTTTTGCAAAACGAGCATACCGTAGCTACCCACCCTACACGTTCCCAGCCAGCCATACCCCAACTCGGATGAGGTCAAGCTCACAGCAGGCCTTCAAGGCTTGGTTATTCTGTTCGAATAATGATCTCGTTGATATAGAACGGAGATTTTCTATGGCGTGGCGTTGCGAAGATCATCGCAAGGCCAAGGTCTGCTCACCTCGTTGAAGACCGGGAATAACATAGCCAAGACCTCGTGAATCAAACGTTTACTTGTCCCCACTCTCTTCCAGCCATTGTGGTCCCCATTACGGTCAAATTTATCAATCTTGCCGACTTGGCACTCTACAAGTGATTTGGTGTCTATTCTGATACATGTGTGCGTCCTTGGCATCGCCGTATAAACGAGAATCTTCCTATTGGATTACAGAATGAAAGCACTGCAACTATGACGGGAATCGCTAGGTGGGTAACAATGCGCCTAACGCAGCTCTACACTCGACTGATAATACGGACAGCATTCAGCTATGAATGGTCTGCTAGCGAAGTGTTCTCATCATGAATCGATGACGAGGGCAAACTCGAGCGCGTGTTCGCTGATGTCATGAGTCATGATCTTGTTGCCATATTTAGATTTTTCCCGTGATAGTGATAATCGATCGCGGTGACCTTGCAGAAACCAAACTACGGAATTCGACTGTGCCCCAACTGCACCGCAATAGTTTTTACTTAAAACTCTTGGCCATGTGCTTCGTGCTCGTCCTATACCATCCAAGGAAATACCTCCGCCTTTGCTAGCATCCTCCAACCACCCTCCTCTCTTCTACGGTTCGCTGGTCGAAACCGCTGGGCCCCCTTAAAACCCCCTCCTTCTCGTTCACTTACAGTATCTACCAACAACCTCTCCTCTCTGCGACTCCGTCTCAATGTCCTCATCTTCTCAACCGGCGGTCCTCCTTGGCTATTCCCCGTCACTGGCATTGGCACCCATTCGGCGTCCTGATCTTCACATAAAGTGTGGATCAGATACGAGTGCCCACTCCTCCCTCACCTATGTCTTAGACCTAGAGAAGCCGGGGGTGAATCTCGGGCAGCTATCCGCCCGCGATGCCTCACCACGCGTAAGCACACTAGCACGACGTATTCACGGATGGTCATGGCAAGCGGTACGTTCAGCCCACCCGGGCGCATCAGGATGTAACCGCGATCTCGTTGTTTATCCCTTTTGATAGTTCCCTATAGGCATGGGGACTGGGGCTGTCTATGTCACCCTGGCGGGGTTGAAAGGGCACCCCGGACCTCTCACGAACGTCGAGACCATTTTCTTCTTCATAAATCTCTCGCTCTTTCTCCTCAATTCATCGACGCTCCTTCTCCAAGCATTATGTATGACCATATTACCTCTCGGCGTGCTCGGCGTCTAACTACACAATTAATGTAGTATATCCACAGCAATCCAGGCGATTAATCTATGATCCAGTCAAAGGCCTCTTTGTTCCGCTCATCGTAAGAACTTAAACTACGTATTGTGCATTTCAGGCTCAATATCGTACACAGGTGTTGTCATTCGCGACTATCGTGATCGGAATCATCAATTACGGAGTTGTTCCGGGCCACATTTCCGTCGACGGGATATACATTCTCTTTTGGTAAATGACCCTGCGAATCACACGCATACATGTGCTCATTGTGACCAGGATCTACGTCCTTCTCGCTGTTGTTGTGTCTTTCCCTATGTTAATGATCTGGTATAATAAACCGCATGACGTAACGACATTTACGCCAGCGTGGGCTTTCCTAGTGCGTGGTTCGCTCTTCGTGGAATTACTCACGTGATTTACATCCTTTATAGATCTTCCCTATGGTGAGGTTATTTCTCCTTTACTGTTCTGGGTGTGACTTAATCAAGCATAGATGCTGGTCGGTGTCATTGCGTCGAACGTTTTGCGAGTCATGGATCCCTCCCAATCCCGCGCAGTTGGCGTGCTTTTCGTTGGTTACTTCTTCCAAGGCATTGGCTTCTTCATGACGATGTTCTACATTTGCATTTATATGCTTCGGTGTGTCTCTGGTTTTGCGCTTATCCTAGTCATCTATGCTGAAAGAACCTTTTTCGGCAGGATCATGACGGTACGTCCACCCAACCGCCAAAGTGTTGACGAATGAACGGGCCGCGCATGCCGCGCATCTTTCACAGACTGGCTTCATGGACGGTCACCAAGCAAATGGCGCATTCGTCGCTTGCGGTCCTCCCGGCTTTACCGCCCTCGCGCTGATCAATCTCGGATCACAAGCACGTAAAATGTCCGAAGTGATGCCTCCTTCCCCAACTGCACTTTCCGCCCCGGAGGTACTGACTTTATCTTTTATATATCCTTGCTACTCTGGTACAGCCTTCCGCTGCACAATCTCGTCTCTCCTCTCGCCGGTGAGATCTGGTTCTCCTCGAGCGTGCTTATGGGAATTCTCCTTTTCGGCCTTGCCATCTTCTTCTTCACATTTGGCGTGCTGCCGTATTGGTTCAAAGTCCACAAGCACCTCGGTGAAATCCTTGGATGTCAGTACGCTCTCTTTTTCTCTCTTCAATTCCGTCGGTCCTGACTTACTGTTTGTATCCTTGACGTAGGCTGGGCCTTGACCTTCCCGAACGTGGGCTGGATCTCGACTCTGCGCGTTCTCGGCGACACCCTTCATATTCCGGGCTTCTTTGTCTTGCACACCATCATGGCTGTCCTGATGTGCATGGTATGGGTAGTGCTGTTCGGGCTGACTGCTCTCGCCTTCTGGAAAGGCAAGATCTTCCTCGCAGCGGAAGCAGATGTTCTCAGGGACGAAAAGCGTGTGGCCGATGACGGGGCTGTCTAGAGAAGGAGCTTGCACACATCTACCTTACTTTTCATCAGGTAATCTCTCTTAGAATTATCACTTCATTTTTTTTTCTTTGTCTCTTTTATGTTGACAGAAGATTGCTACACGAACACCGGATAATAAACCATAGGACACTAGACACAATCACAGTAATTAAATGGCACAGTGGAGGCATAACTCTTGAGTTGTGGGAAGTTATATTAGCGCATACAGAGACTCACTTTTATGTGGTTATGTTTGTGGCATGACACGGTGGCCATACGTATTGGAACGACACAGAGGCCGCATGAAGCCGCATGAGGACCAGAAATACGGTTCCATGCCCATGCCATGCCCCACAGGGGTTATAGAATGAAAAATCGGGGGCACCGTAGTTAGATTGATCGATATTCAGCCTGGGAGCCTAAGAGGGATAGTGGGGTCAGTGGACGTATCAAGCGTGTCGTCTCGGCCTCGGAGCGTCACTTACTGGGCCTAGGGTGTGAGTGGCGGGTAGACGGCTGCGGCCTGTTCGCACTGGTTTTCAGTCCAGAACCACACCGACTTCGGAGAGCCCCGACGTTCGGAAGTTTGAGGGAATACCGGTGGGAACGCTAGCTTGGACTCGGGGATTTCCTGGGCGCGATCTGGTCCTGACTCTTCGCGCCGGGATGAGAACGTTACGTTTGCCTATAAGATCCGGCTCCGAGTCCGTGCGTATAGGTTCAGATTTTTTCCGAGATACGGGGCAGAGCGTGTTGTGATTATCGGACTTCAGTTGTTGGCGGTCGTAATCAGTCTGTCAGTATCACGAGCAAGTGGAGAGAGTGTTCTGTACTAGCTGCAATAGCAATACCGCCCTTATTGCTAGTGTGATTGGGACCATGCGGTGTCGAACCTACTAGCCTTCCTTGTGAGGGTAAATTGCAGAAGAAGAGCTTTGTTGACGGGAGAGTTATTTGTATTCAGCAGTATTGTAAAGCCGCGGATGCAGACCCGAAGGGGTGAGGTGGGGGCGCAGTGCGCAGTGCCAGTGACCCCGGGAATAACCGTGGAAATCTGATTCGTAGATCCGCGGTTCTCGACGGTGGGTGGACTGCTATGGTATGGCGTGAAATGAAATGCGGTGCAGGGGTGAACTATGGAGAAGTTGACTCGGGGAGGTTGAAGGGGGATTGCGGTAATTAGAGTTCTGCCCGAATGGAGGAGGTGAGGGTTCAGGCCGTTCAGGCTCTGACGGGCCAACCGCGTGAAGGAGATATGACATGATCCACTTGCACCCGCACATCCACTCCCATGCCTGAGAGTCAGCGCCAGAGCGAACAGGCCGGCAAGCTACGTTTTTACCTGTGTGTGTGGCGACGTCAACGTCACGGTCTCTAGTGGGGTTTTTTTTTTCGTGATAGTGGACTCGCAGCCAGCTTCTTTTTCCTATGATTATACGAACTACGAACTGGATCATGGAGGTTGAGCTCGTGACCAGTGGATGCGCAGAGCAGAGTATGGATATCACGATTACGAGATATTGTGGAACCCGAGGCCCTGAGACCCGAGGCTGAGGCCTGAGGCCCATGAGCCTAATTCGCCGGCACCGCGCATACCAGCTACTCCTTGTTCCTACCTACATTAGAACAATTACTAGCATTTCAGGTTAGATGCAAAACGATTTTTGAACGCCCAGTCTAATTTGGTAGTAGCATGATGAGGGCCTGAGGGCCTGAGGGCCAAATATTTGGCTGGGATGATGACGATATCCTCCGTATCGCGTCGGCGGTGGAAGTATCTAAGTTTGCAAAGTGTACCAAACGTCGAAGATTTCGAAGGGCCGCGGTAATGGAGATCATTACAAAGCAGCGTAGTTCCCACACCTCAAGCTGCCTCGATTGGAATAGAATACAGTAGCCACAGGGCAGGATCACCAGTGAGGGAAAGGAAGTTGATGAGCTGTCAGCCGGCTTTCAAACAGGAGTGCGCTGGACTGGTCAAGTTTGATCAAGGCTGCTGATGTCCTGAGACACAAGTAGGAAAGTCAATCAATTAGGTGAGAAAAATTATGGATCTGGTTTCAATTGTCCGCTCATTTATTCTGACGCTGTAGGATCACGAGAAAGGGGGTGGAGGAGAGGAGGCGGAGGCGGACGTCTATGCCACTGGCTGTCGGACGTGTTATCTTGAGACAGGCACCGTGTCGGGCAGCGACTCGGAGTGTGTCGTTGGCATTGGTATCGGCGGGAGGTTTAACTGCGACCAGTGCCGGTGCGGTTGCATGGTCACGGACATCCATGGGTGCAATGCAACAACTTGAAGGAGGAGCTGGTGATCAGTTTCAAGGGAAGCGACACCCGGCTGACACTTTGCATCGCATAGCATCTCGTCGCTATTGGCAATTGGTTGAGCAACACGATCCATTTTCGGCGTCGCGATCCTGAGTGATCATGATCCTGATTGAGTCGTGGGGTCCTGGAGAGGTCTGGCGGTGCAGCAAGGGCCTGGGCGCTTGACTTGTTCTCGCAACTGCAACTGGGGGTGGCGGATCGACTCGGCACTCCCACGGTGATTATGACGGGATTGACCATTGCTGGGTATATTTACATGTGTGCTCTGTTTATTGTATTGCACGACCCGTACTGTGCTGCGGTGCCTAAAGGAGCACCCCACATGGCCGGGAAGGACCCGGAGGCGGTGACATGGGGTTCACTCCGAATTCCGACTGTTTCATGTCTCGCATTCACACGGCTACAGCATTTTTTGGACTTTTTAGGAAGCGTGTCGTTGCGCCTTGCAACACCGACCCTGCATGGTCTCCGCCGGCAAACAAACACGACCTCGGATCATACAACCCCCCCCCCACCCCCCCCCCCCCCAAAACGCCAGGTCGATATATTTGAACGGTTCAGAACGTATTGCCCTGATAAGTTGGACTTACGATAGGTTGGTGGTTCTTCCGGGGCACGGGGTCGGTATTTTTGACAGCCGCATGCCTGGGCAACGGGTCCTGGCGTCGGCGTCATCAGGGTTGGAAGCCCAACTGTATAGACTTTTCATTATGGACCGATCAAGTGAAGGTAAGCAACAGAAATCCATAGAACCATAAACTACCTAATATGTCTGTAGCAACGTCGAAATAAGTATCCCTCTCCTTCCCCTGGCCTACGTGTAGGGATCCGCCGGGAGCGGACAGACAGTACTTCTTACAGATTGCTATACAAGGGTCCATGGAAAAAAAATGTTCATGTGGACCGGCCACTCCACAAGCTAAGAATACAAGACGCCGGAAAGAAAGTTAAGATGTAGAATCACGTATCCTTGGAACGTACAAGTACAACAGCGCCACATCAACCCACTTAACCGGGTCGGATGGATGAGCCACATGCAGGGTCCATCTAGGGTGACTTTTCCGAGAGAGGCCCTATATCCATATGGCTCCAGGAAGCGCTGTGGGTGGGAACTGGCTACTTGGATGATATACCGAAGGCGGTTCAGTCGTCGTGTAGCCTCGGCTAACCCGGGCAGGAGTTGCATCTGGGGAGTCTGACGAGTCCCACGGGGTATGTTGTGGATAAATTTCACCACTTATGGGATCCAGGGCGTGGATGAGTTGCGTGGTCATCGGTAATGATGGGGGCTCAATGTGTTTGGAATGACGATTTATGAGGCTAGTCCTCATGTCCGGGTGTGTAGTGGGAGGTCGAATGACCTTTGACCCATGCGTCCGTCTGCGGGGGAATTTCTTCGGGCGTGGAATGGAGTGCGTGCGCTCAAAGAGTCCGCACTTGTTGCATAGCTGCGAATGGCTAAGGTAAAATTCCTTGCTCGGTCAAGTAGCTTAAGTGACCTACCAATTTCCCAGGGCTGAGCACAGAGCGACGCCAAGTCGAGGTCTCAGTTGCTTTGCAGTTGAAACATCGCCGACGTAATCTGTTGCTGATTTTTGAGTTGGCCTCGTCCGTATAGGATATCTCGTCGCTCCCAAGTCCGGACAAGGGATGGGTGTTGAATTCGCCTCTTGAGCCAACGAGTTGCGGACTTGACATGACGCGGACATCCGGAGAATGTTCCAGAGTCCGGGATGACGCACTATGTCCGTGCCCAGGGTCTGGGAACTTGAACTCCCACCTGGAGGGATAGTGGCTATGGCTATGCTGGGGTTGCTCGTAATACATGCCTCCGAAGCCGATTTGTTCGGGGATGGGCTCAGCGGTAGGCACGTCAGGTACAAAGCCGGACTCGGCGGAGGACACTGAGGATCTATCCCAGGAGGGAGAGGACGCTGGCGAGTGTGAGGTCATTGCAGTGGGTAGGATTGGCGGAGAGCTGATGTGTCCCTCATGTCTGAGGATATCGCCGTCTGCATATCTAGAGTTGACATTTATCAGTATGCGTTTCTGGGCGAAATCGAAATGAATGACCTGGAGACGAGAGCGGTTTGTTCGGAGGTATACGACATTGCTAAGAGTGGAAGCTGGGAGAGAAAGCAGTTCCCGGGCTCGTTTTCGTCTGCCTGGTTAGCTGGTATACATAAGGGCAGCGTCAACACGACGCGCACTTGAGATAGGCACGACCACTTACAGGTTGGGGCAGTGAGGACGGTGAAACGGGTATCACTCTGAAATCAACCTGAGGGGAAATTGAACGTGTTCCAGGATAGAGATTCTGATCTTGGTTTTATAGACGTGTGGGGGAAGAGCGTCAGAGCTCCTGCGACGAAAGATGCTGAGATAATTTTGGACATCTGTTGATGAAAGATCGGGGGCATTCGCGGCACCAAAGCACCGGACAGAACTAACAACATGGGTGGTCCAGAACCACCCAAGCGTTTAACGCCCTGTTTGGCCCAGCGCAACGGTCGGGGGGCGCGTAGTAAGGAAGGGGGTGAGAAAGACGACGAAGGTGACAGAAGTGAGAATGGCAAGGCCATGACCGATCGGATTTTCCGATTCGGACCATGTGGGTGTTTCGGCAGTCCGAGAGGGGACAGCGTGTCTCCCTGCGCTGGAGTGGCGCTTGCTCACGTTACGGCATCGCGGCGTACCCCACGACGACCCTGCTCCCCTTCAACGCCTCCCGACGACCCCGACCGCCACAGCACAGCACCAGCTTGCATGCGCTTGTCTGAGGCTGCGGGTTGGGGGCATTGCCCCAGGAATGCGAGGTGCGGCTTAGAACGTTGAGGTGGATGTGGCAGTGTAAGTACGATTGCAGTACCTTTGTCGTTGCCATCATTCATCTGACCTGCGATTAAGTCTGCGCCGTAACCCGAAATGGAAACAGGCCACGGTTGCAGATCGCCGAATAATCTGAACCACAATGCACGAGTGGACTTTTTGGCCTACGTTGGGCCAATTCCATTCTTTGATACCCTGGGGTGCGCCGTTTCTTTCACCGCAGGGATTGTCTTATTCCCTGGCTGTGCTTACTACCACCCTTGACTACCGCACTGGCACGTCTGTCGCCACCGTTCTTTCTGTGCTTAGTGTGCAATCACTACGAATCGAGGAGCTTGCCGAGCTATTGCGCCACGGGTTCTCGTTCTCGCTTAATGCCGTGTCCTTCGGATGCCTATTCTGTCCGGCTATTGGTTCAATCCACACTTGAACTGAATTTCAGGGTTCAGGTTCAAATTGGGGTGCACCCGTGCGTTTCTGTGACACTCTACAAGATCCGAGTCCGGTCTCTGTCAGCGTACTAGAATCATCCAGACGTCCCACGCTGGCAGCTACCACGCTGCATTTGTACCAGGGGTTCTCTGGTGATCAATGGTCTTGGAAACGATCAAGAGTTTGCATGCACACCGTCGAATTTGACTATCAGTAGGTAACCAACGAGCTCGTTAGCATTTTAACATTGTGCAGCTGCTTATTCACAGCTTTCCAAAGTGCAACAGGCAGGGAAGGCTGTTTACGAGCGACGACGATAGCATCCAACCCGTCATTGTGTGATCCGTAGACAAGTAGCCTTGTGGGCTGATGTTTTGATCGTCAGCGCTGTCGGCTTGTCACAGAATAAGGTCGTCCCAGGCACTGTCAGTCTTCTTTCGGCCTTAATTTCGCTCTGACACCCCAGCAGCTGTCGCTCGGCCACCGACGCCAAGCGGATGGAAGTGTTTGAGTTGCTGTGCGCCATGGTCCGAGAAATGCCCGTAGGACTTCGGCAAGCTTCTGATACGGAAGTTAACAATACGAGTTAACACAGGCGCATTGCGAACACAACCGGATGTATTTGACAGCTTTTCTGCAATCAGAAACGGTCCTTGGAATCGCCTGGATGCCAGGGCGCCTGTCGGTCGGGACTTCCATACTACGCTTACCATCTGAGGAATGTTTAAACTTCAGTTTCGTATGGCAAGTCAGAAACATGTACGAAATCTACTCCACTATAAGACGACTGACTCTACCACACAGTGCTACATTGAGATGCTTTTGGTAACGGATCTTTGGGTGGTTTCATTTCTAGAAGCAGCTGCTCTTGCATCAATGAAATGTGCCACTCAAGGTGACATTACAATAACTACGGTACCGACTTCACATATTTGTTACAAGCCCGGCCCAATTCTCCCACTCTCGACACCCAGATTGATCAACCGATACAATAACAGGGGGACAGGTGTACCTCTCTCAGCCTACAACGGAGTAAGTGTCGCTGTGTGAATTATGATACGTGGAGAGCGATCGGAATCTACGACTCGGAACCAATCTTCCAAAATGCTCTCACGGATTTCGGCATGGGAAAGATCCCAATTAACCAGAACCCACTGTGGGATCCTTGCGCAGAAGGGGCAAGCAAACCCGAACCGGGATGTATGGATGATACAATTGGAGATAAGTCGCAGACCGTTCTGCGTTGTGTGCTTGTAAGGATTCTCTAATCCGATCAGTATGGTATGAACTGGTTACCAGATACTGTAATGCTTTGTATACGGTACGAAGACCCTCCTGAAGTTATACTCCGTAGGTCCTATAGGAGGCAGTCCTTATGGAAGTATGGGATTGAATGATGAGCAGATGACAGGTTGGCATCCTCGAACGGTGCTGCCATGTGCATCCGACACAGAGTAGCTGAAAGCAGGTGCACCTGAGACAGCACTAGAGTAGACCCAACTTTATGAGATCAAGGGACAGGGGAATATCTCCTGTAGCTGAAACGCCTCATGGTTAACTCGGCCCCTTGTCAGAAGGTGTAGTATTGCCGGTTAACAACTTGATCATTCTCAGCGCTCAGTAGTATTCTCAAGGTCTACGCGGGGAATTTGATAGATAGCGGTGATGCACACCCGTTGCTTGCCGGCCAAAAATCTGACTACCACAGTCTGCGCAACAACAACAGCAGTTGTTGAAGACTTGTTCAAGAATCAAGATTTTGACAAGACTGCGTCGCACGGGCGAGTCAAGATCCCACAGCAATCTGGGCGTAAACACGCCACTACGATACTTCTGTATCATTGCCCCCTTGCATCATTACTATGGATTCTTGGAAGTTGAGGAATCAATCAAACGTGGAGTCGCATGCAAAAGGCGGTGGTGAAACTGGGTGGTGAAACTGTTACGTAAGCAGGCGGATCACCATGATTGGACGGTCCACCCTGGCCGCGACTGGCCGCCAACTCCCCCGAGCAAGCATGATGGTAAATACCACTCATCGACTTGACCGTTGTGCTGTACCGTCATACACAGTACTGTTTGTGGGCGATGGATATAGAGTCATGTAGTTCAGCCGATCTGACCGTTCCGAGTCGATGTCTGCAACTTCCAAGGAAGGCCGCGGCACTAAACTTGCTCAACTGAACGACCAAGTGTCATTGATCGTCGATCATCGATCATCAGCGGGCTGCACATTGGCAACCGTGACACGCTGTCGCCATTGATACAACTATACTCTGCAAAAGACTTCACCACTATGCCTAACGCATCTGTATTTCTCCCTCTCATGTACTGTACATGAACTCTTTATTTCCGAGTCAGGTTTCTTGGGTGACGATCAAAAGCCTTTCTCCTGCATTCCCTCCGGCTACGTCTTCGATCTATTCAGAACAGCCTTACATTCATGGGGATCCATCAAAATCGCCTCTAACTGCTCATTCACGTTGGCCCGCGTTCAAAATGGGTCGTTTAAAGTCATTCTACCAATATAGTAGTAAGTGGTGGATATCGTGGTGAATTGCGAACACCCCTTACCTCTCATCGTCTATATTTTCCCATCTGTACTCTCACTACACAATCCATGACGGGTTTCTAGGCCAAGGAATTCCTGATAGAAGATCCAGTGTGGATTACTTTTCACGAACAAGACCCCGGCTGTCGGCCTGATGATCAAGAAGCACAATCCTCACCGCACTGGGCGGCGTTATTAAGCCCTAGATTTACGCTGTGGTATATACAGTGCAATTTCAATGGTTATGTGCAAGAGATTTGCTTAGAAAGTGTCCGAATCAGGCCACTGAAGATGACTCTCGGCGACGAGTCGCCGAGATTGATGTCCCAGTTGATAGGGAACAGTATATCATGCCCTGAAGCTGTGCTTAAGAAGTGATGTGAGTATGAGGCCCAACTTACAAGCAGCAACAAGAGAATGATGTATTACGTCCCCAAGGAGCTGAAACAGAAATCAGAAGAGAGATGCCAAGTCGAGCTTAGGGACGGCCATGTCGGATGTAACACATTGTGCTGGTGAGAAATAACGCATCCAGGATTAGTCATAAAGAGACGACTTGGGTAGATGTGTAAGATGGTGAAGCTGACTTTGGAGGAGTCCTTGTGCTAGTCTGGTGCTGTGTCTGTGTCACGGTAATGAAAACCAACCCCGGTTACGTCAGCAACTGTTGATGAGAAGGAATTTCAACAAGCCGGACTCGGACTTAAAGATACTACTCCTGCTCATACTCACTTTTCAGTCCCTCCCCGTGGATATCCAACCGACGTCTCGACTTCTTCGATTCCGCGCCGCGGGACTGACTTGGGATGCCATCACTGTCCCACATGTGATGGCGGCGTTTCTCAACGTGGACAGCCCCCACCGTGACACCAGTGGAAAATACGTATCACTGTCCAGTCCTTGTTGTAAACTTTCCTTTTTCTTTCTGCTGAAAGTAGCTCTGGACCTGTGCATGTCGTAATCAACTCCCGTATTTCGCATCGCAGTACCACATGCAGCCAAAAAAATCAGAAGTCAACGTCATCAGGTGTTGTAACACCATCAACACAGTAATGCGGAGCACTTGATACCCCTCATCAGAAAAATATCCGACCAGTTCGCGCGCACCAGTGCGGGTCATGCCGAAGCCAGGATTACGTTTTCTCTCTTGGGTCATCTATTATGCATATTGGCATCAAATCATCAATCCTTCTCCTTCCTTGGAGTCTGGCGTTTTATCGGGTCTATCAGGAAGTTTTTTGGTTTCCGGGGAAACACATACGCTGGTTATGCCTGGGGTTCATTGCCCACGGGAATTTCCTCCATTCGCTCCCCCAAGGTACGACTCATTCCAGCGCGAGTCCGAGTCTAGGCCCGCTGAGGCTTTTATTATAGTATGCTCTAACATTGGCAAGCTGGGATAAAGTTGTGTGGGAAGCTTCAGGTTCTGTGGTCAACATTTGCTCTTTATTCTTATTCTGTAGGTGGCTTCAAGGCTTCTTTCTTTCACGTTGCCCCTGCTTTCTGGGTGCCACTGGCAATCTCATTGGAGTTTCATATTTCGCCTTAGCGTCCCCCCCCCCATGCACTGGCACCGCTGTATCCTTTCGCATTCTCTGGGTACCCTTGACCAAGCAAACACCGCAAATCAATTTGACCGACCAAACCACCACCACGCTCGCACAAGAGAGACCGCTCCAGCACCCCTAGCTACACTATCTGAACCATCCGGGGCGTCTTAGCTTTGATTTCGTTCCCGACGCGTCGACCCCTTCTCGCCATGGATCACCTGATTTGGTCTAGTTGGCCAAAGCGACGTATTTTCTCGATATCATACGTCTCAGATTGCTCCTTTATCCCCTTTTATTCATAATAATACTCATTTACAGCGCGGCTCGACCTCAACTTGCCACGCGCGCGCACGACTTAGCGCATCCCTAGTGTACATCTTGGCGTCGCACGCCATGTGACGCCTGAGTGACCACATGGTCATGTTTCCGAGTGTCTGATGCCTACGTAGACATCCGACAGGCAGGAACAGGTCCACGTGTCGACCACTTTTTTTACTTTTACTTCCTCCTGTCGTCTCGTCCTCCTCCCGCTCGTGTCCTCTAGTCCGACGACATAAAAGGACTAGTTGATCAGTAGAGCTCTCATGCATTCAAGCAGGCACCCTCTTCAGCTACAATAGAGCAGCTCAGTTTCTCTCACTTTTCCTCGGTGTGCGCGCGCCGTCTCAGGACGACCCCGTTTTTCTCTCTATCATTGCACTGATATTTTTCTCTCGTTGCACTTTTTCCTCATCTCTCACCGTCACGGGAACGTATCAAACAAAGCCGTCGAGTCGACGTACGATCCCTCTGCCGTTTATACGCTGACCCATTCTCTGTACCCGCAGACATCAAGTGCCCCAACATCGCTGACCCTTTTACCCCTTTCCTCTGGGCTCTACTTACTCGATCCTCCCGGACTCACTCGCGCCACCTCACGGCGGTACAGTCCCTTCTCACGTTTTTACTGCCAGCCTCACCGAGAGAACAAAATTCCCCTAATCAAGATCGGGATTATTCGTCCATCGCTCCATCTTCCTCTGAAGCTGACGTTATGTGCGGCAATGCCTTGCGTGAGTAACTGGGGTGGCGACCGCACATAAATGGCTGTGTATGTATTCATCACCTTGTCGTGGAGATACTCCTTACTGTAAGGCCTCAATCAAGTATTCAACTCCGATGGGACGGACGTCCTTGTCTGTTGTTTATGGCAGTTGTGTGATGTTTTCCAATGGAAGACAGTCCTATCTTATCTATTTATGTTCAATTCAGCGCCGCCCCCTGGCACGAGTAGAGTAATAACATAATTGGCGGGATGCGGAGAACTTGTTCCCACGCAGCCCGCACGTCCCCCCCCGTTATCCTCGACCTTACTAGCAGTCCGTCTATACACCGACTGGGCGGAGCCGCTCACAAATCATCGACTTCCACTTTTCCACTTTTGTTAGTTAGCAGACGACTCAGAATGACGTGAGGTCGTCGCTTCCCTGTTCCTTTACACTTCCGATGCTGTGCTCCCGTGGTATCTGCACCCCCAGGTCACGTGCCTACGCCCTGAATTGACTACGTGTATCGTCGCATTCATAAAACAACACAGCCTTGGGACCAACACGACCAAGTACATCCACCGTGTCCGGAGTCATGGGAAATAGGCATCTCGATCTGATCGACTGAAGCATAGATTGGTAAAATGCTACGCTATCAAGCAAGCACATTGAAGCGAAGGTATCATTGCACGACAAAGCATATCGACTGGGTAGTTGCTATGGTAGAACGATGAAACGTTGTTTTTGGTAAGGTATGGGGGCTATCTATTTATTGAGAACTTCAAAATAAACACTTTCAATCACCAAGAAGTGAAGAGGGAGCCCATTACTATAAATCATGGAGATTATTTTGAAAGAAGTTGAAAACTAGGGACAGGATATGAAAAGGGGAGAGGTCGGTTGTTGATGAACCTACGTCATAAAGGAATCAATTCACATGGGGAGGCGATAATCGCTGAGATGAGAGGATGGGGTATGCTGTTTCAGCGGTGCGGTAAATTCCAAGTAGGAGCCTGCACGGTATGTCGCCGGCCGTGGACAAACAATATGGGAGGGGCTAAGACGGTTGGATGTTGAAGAGACAATGTCAGGCCGGGCCATCCAGGTCGTACCCAGTGAGTTTGTATCACCACCTGTGGCGCCAACAGTGCTGGAAAAGTGACCAGTATAGGAACGGTCGTCATTATGACGATATTCTAAATGGTTGAAAGCGGAGACGTCCGTGTTCGGGTACCCAAAGGCGGGTGGCGAACGGGAACGACGTCTGCGTGGAAAGGCCTTTGGCCGTGGAGCCGCATGTGCTCGCTCAAACAGCCCACACTTATTGCAAACCTGCAATCTCATTTTCAGAACAGTTTGTCTGGCAATAATTACACAGAGAAAGACACACCCATTTCCCAGACTTGAGCATAGACCGGCGCCATGTCGTTGTCGCCTTGGATTCACAGTTGAAGCATTGTCGACGTACGCGGCTTGTAGGTTTTACCCTTGTGTCGTCCGTGTAAACGATAGGGTAGACCGTGGTTCCAGGGACGAGTGGAACAATCATGTCCCTCGGACTGACAATGAATTGAGACGATGCGGGGAGTAGGTTTGGAACATGCGCATCGTATCCGCGTGACGATGGGAAAAAGTCCCGGCCACAACAGCAGTCGGCGCCATGCGGTGCAAAGTCATGAGCCAGGTTTGCATATTCTGGCTGTTCGGGTGTTTGTGATCCAGTAGTAGAGGTATCCAGGACAGATCCGGTCTCGGAGGGTACGTGCCACGAAGAAACATGTAAGGGTGACGGAGAGGACACAGAGTTCAATAGATGGGACATGGGTCGAGAGACGTTCTCAAAGGCTTCACCGCCTGTATATCTAATGACGTCGAATGATTAGAGGTATATAAAGTAGAACCAGAGAGGGGAATACCTGTAAGGGAGGGTACCTGGCTCCGGGTCCGCATGGCGAACCATGTTTAAGCTCAATGCCCGAACAAGCGCTTCGACTCGTTGAAAAATAGTTTTGCGGTGTGAGTTGGTAGCTTTTTTGATTGTGATAGATTGACGATGTTACAATGCTCGCACCTGGGTGCATTTATATGCTGTGGCTGATTCCAGGGCGTTCGTCGATGTGATTATGGCCTATCCATGGTAACATATTGACTGCGGTTGTGAAACTTGAGCAAAATGATCCAGGGTGTAAACCCGCTTTGATTCCGAATCCACGAGCAGGAGGGTCGACCCGACAGAGTCGGAGATTGCGAAGTCCGCGGTAGTCAGTAACAAGAAGAAGGGTAGACAGCCAAGTCGAACATGACGTGTGTGAAAGTATCCTCGGATGTGGTGATCCACAGGTATGTAAACCAGAAGCCGTGACACAAAAGAGCATGTGCACTATGATCTTTACAAAGTTTGTAGTGCTCCGCAACTTTATGAACGCCGAACATCGCTCGACTGGCGAGCCCGACCGCCGTGAGGGGTGAGGATAGCATTGGTGATCGGATGTACGGTACCCCAAATATGGAAACCCGGAGCGGCAAAGTGACTCCGGCTCGTGCCGGACACCCGCGGCGGGCACCGCCAAAGCGGACGGCGGGAGGTGGCCGCAGAACCGTGACGCATGCGCCCACCGCCACGGGGAACACATAAAAATCCTGACTTGGTATCGCCCTCGGGATTTCGGAAAGCAAGGATAGGTCCGTCTTAACGTCGATGAGAGCAGCCACATAGGGTTGAAAGCTCCTGCAGTCGACAATTCCGAATCTGAATCTTACCTTTGCACATGGAGAGACGTGTATGTGTTCTCACGTCCCCTGGTTGCGCCCACTTTTTGTTTCGTAGAGCCTTCTGAATCTGAGAAGCCGAGTGCAACTTCGCACCACGGTATATTGCTGGTAACCACCTTGAACTCACTAGCCGTGCGGCCGATGTCACCCGTCCCTCCACATGATTCGCTTTGGAGAGACCCTATGACTCGGATACCGCAAGTTGCTTCTTTCTAATTACCTGGCGTTCTACTATCACAGGTCCTGGTTGAGCTTGTCGTCAAATTTCTGGGCTGAATTTGCAATGTTGTTTGCAACAGCACGACCTTCGCCGTTCTACCGCCCAACGAAAATTGTGAGGAAGTATTCGTCAGATATCCGTGGGTCTAAGGTATGTGGTCGTGTCATGTGCCCTGCACAGCTCACTAATGAAACGAAAGACCTCTTAACGGGGAAACCAGGGTGCTATACTTTGGACTCTTAATGTCAGAATTTCGTTGATTGCAATGATGACGAGATGACACCAGCCCACCAGGTCTGGCAGTACGAAATCGGGCGAATTCGAAATGACTATTGAGTAATTCAGGGCGAGGACGACCTTTCTGTGCTGGGCAGTTATAGTAAATTCTGGCATTCCGCGAGTCAACTCAAACAGGAAAATTACGGGACAAAATCTAAACAGCATCAAGGTCCAATGACCTACCGTGGTGAGACATCCTTGGCGTACACACGTTGGTTAGAAGCGTTGGTTCGAGTTTGACCTGCGCTTATCTGCGACACTAGGCACCGCCTTGATTCATCGGACTTCAGGGAGGATGTCGTGTCAGTGGAACCCCGAAGGTATCCGTTACTTGGATCGGTGAAGATTTCAATTGAGCTAGAATAAGTGTTATGGAAAATGTACAAAAACTGTGGACAGGCCTTCAATCAGAGTGGAGTCAAAAGTGAAGATACCAGCGGTATTTGTTGACAGCCAGTGGCCGGGTTGATGCGATGATGTACCAGAACTTCAAGTTTTCAAACAGTTAACACCACCGCGGGGGATTTTTGGGAAAATGTTTGGTAACCATCCACACGACGTCACTACAACCACAGTTTTCCGGAATGAACACCGTGGCGTCTTGGTGATGCAGGGTGACCACGTACGCCGCATCGTTCATCGCATGCCTAAGCGCCGAATAGTCAAGGCTTAACATCATGCGTAGTGTAGGCAAAGGGTGGAAGAGATATATTATAGACAAACGTATCAGACTTTCGCGAAGCCTGCGGTCAAAGTCAACAATGAAGAAAGTTGCATGCCTTGGACGGGGACTTATAAGTGCATATGGATGAAATTGCAATAGCTGAGCCATGTGCCAGGGCCTGGCAACAGGTCAGCGCATAAGGACACGTATTTGGTGTGGTGTTACATGGGACAGACGATGGAGTTAAGTGGATCGGTCCAGGGTGGCTTTCGAAGAATTTAGTAGGCCTGACCAGCATTGCCGCAACAATGAAACAAAAATGAGAGCCTTCATACGTCAGCACTTCCAAAGGTGGGTCAGTTAATGGGATTAACGGGATGTTGATCTATAACTGTGAATCGCCCTGTGAAAGGTCATACTCAACGACCAGAATGGATCGAGAATGTGCCCAAACAGTGGTAATAGATGAAACGGTTTTGTTGTTAGTTCAAATGCATGGTGCTATATTTCACCTCAAGCTAGAGAAATCTAAATTGTTCATCCGATAGTGCGTGAAAGAACGGTGCCATCGCGAACTTGAAACCAATGCAACGAATGAAGGAGGAAGGGCGATCGCAACCGAGGTGCGTCACGCCAACCCTGGCAATGCACATGCCCGCCTCTTCACACGCCACCTTTGGTCTACAGTAGTAGTTTGATAGCCTAGGACATATTTGCGGGCAATGGGCAAGTCCTTCAATGGGCGAAAGTATACAGATAGAAGCTTATATACATCCTATGATCCGTATGAACTGTATGGTCATGCTTCAG